>Ga0209536_100008692_pt1 | contig 15212 bp, 12 predicted proteins | sample DeeMarSeWOR28_12_FD_187461 | JGI IMG/M metagenome (GOLD analysis project Ga0209536, IMG submission 187461) | Marine sediment microbial communities from White Oak River estuary, North Carolina - WOR-2-8_12 (SPAdes) (version 2) | ecosystem: Environmental > Aquatic > Marine > Intertidal zone >...
TTTCTGCCTATCATTTCAGGTATTCCAGGTGAATGGCGATGGATGAAAAATATTCTTAATTTGTTATTTTGTATAACGCGTACATCTGATCTAAACTAACACACCCAGGATTGTAACAACATAGAATAGAAATGTGGCAATGGTTTCCAAAGTAATGAGATGTTGTTGAATTCTGATAAACTGCTGCGAGGGATTCTCGCCGGAAACTGGAGCTAGTTTCACATACTTTGGTTCCACTACATTATCGATGATGGGGCCCAGAATCCAGATTACCAGGACGAGAGCAAGCTTGAAAATAAAAAGCAGGGTGAAGATCTTCCCGAACAAAATCCAACCAATGCCTGAGATCGTCAGCAGTATTAGACCTAGAATAATAATGCGAGTAATGGGTTTGAAAACTCTGAGGTATATCGCAACGAATTGGTGGTTAAATCTGCATTTGAGCAAAAGCGTGAGTTTCACAGTGGCAGCACCAACACCCAAAGCCAAACCAATCAGGTGTGTCAGAGACAAAAAGAACCACCAGGATATCATTTTTGAATGTCCTTAATTGATACTGCGCTTCTATTATATAAAAAGGTTTTGAGCAGTCGACCAACTACATTAATAGCACAAATATTTCTCCATTTCGTGATATCAATTTAATTCCACACGAATTCAATCGTCAAGTATTTTTTGATAATATTTACCTAAATAAATGAAACGAGAATGAGCACAATTTCTTTGTATCAATCATCAATCGGATATCATTTATCCTCTCATTGCTTATAATGAATATTTGTAGCAGGGATAACGATATATAATTAGATGAATTCATATATTTAGCATGCAGAAAAGTCGCTTTCATCCTAATATGTTGGAACTCATTTTGTTAGTGGATCTGATCGTAGTGATTCAACATAATCAAAAACGGAATGAGATACGCAAAAAAGCTCCATTGCCGTGTCGCGGCCAAATCGTGCCCTAAAATCATCTTATATGATAAAAGTTTGATCGTAATTATTCAATGAATAGTGTGCGGATTCAAGAGTGATAAGTTGATCAAATTGTGTACCTTATAATATCAATATATAAGAATCAACAATTGACCCGCTTTTATAGAATTACTCTTATTAGTTATAACCTACCCGTCTGTTGACATAATATTGATTTCGATTCAAAAGCCCAAATCAGCACGGGCAAAAATACTTCATCATAAACTTTTATATGTCTTCCTTTTTTAGAAAATTGGCAACGATCATGATGTCTTTTATTAATATCGGGGGCTATTCCAACTAAATGCTTTTGGCCTCCACATCATTTTTCAAAACTAAGATTAAATGCTACCCACTAATTTGTGCATTAATTGCACGGATTTGACCTAAGTGCGCTTGAGAAGGTTGGTAATTTAGCAGAGATTTTTTTTTCAAACCGACTTATAACGTGGATTCACTTTACTTTCTGGATTTATGGTTGGTGGATACCTAAAGTTGCATATTTTTTGTGCCAAAACCTATTTTCTTAACTTTTTAGAACCTGATTTTTAATTTTTGCTTGGTCAAATAAAATATTGAGGTTAAATCAAATGTCGCTAAAGCAAACAACTATGATTGTTTGTGGATTGTTGATAATCACCCAATTCAGCTGCACTAAAAATGCTAATTCTTCAAACCCGACCATTGGGACAATCAAGTTTAGTATAAGGAGTATAAGTAATGGCTCTCTAAAAAAGGTATCAGGAGCAATCAATACTGTTACCTCTGTGACCAGTGCTCAAATAGTTATAGAGGAAATTGAATTTGAAAGCAGCTTAGGTGATAGTCTGAACTTTCAGCTTGAACAACCTTTTGTGCAGGATTTAATGGTTGGTTCTGACTTTCATGAGATTCAAAATATCCAGATACCATTTGGAACCTATAAGGAAAGTGAAATAGAGATTGGTAAGCTAGATTCGGGCGATGGCGACGTATACAACCAAAATCCGGAGCTTCAGGACAAAAGTAGATTGATTAAAGGATATTTGAATGGAAATCCAAATGAGACCTTTGTTTTCAGCAGTGATCTTGAGGAAGAGCAGGAGAGAGAGTTTTCAAAGCCTCTGATTTTGGGTGAAAATTCACCTTCGACTAATATTGTAATGACCATTAATATGGACATATGGTTTTCGGATAGCAATGGAAATCCCATGGATCCCCGTTTGGCAAGTAATCGAAGTATCATTGCGGAGAATATAAAAAATTCTATAGACATTTTTGAAGATGAAGATGTACAGTACAAGCAAGAGTTTGTATGATCGTTCTTTGGAGAAGACACCTGAGCAGTTATTCATAAACTCGCTGAGAAAGGAATATGAATTAAGTCCGGCGGAGAGCCGGGGAATATTGGAGTTAGCGAAGAGTTGTTTATTTGGAGAAGTTCCGAAAGTCTTAGGGAAGCAGAGATTTCTGTGTGCCTCGATAAGTGCCAGGCACGGCAGGGCGTTGATGGATCAGGAGCTGGTGGAGGTAGAGCTAACCTTAGATGGAGGGGTTGAAGACCTTGATGTTCTGAGAGTGCAGGGTTTTAGGTCCTTAAGGCAGTTAAAGATACTGAGGATAACCGAGGAGGCATACTGGCAGGGAGGTTTGCTGACCCAGGAAGATATCGGACGCGTCCTTCAGGTAAGCGTCCGCACAGTCAGGGAAGACATACGGGGCTTACAAAAAGAGGGGAATCTGATACGAACGCGGGGAAGTGAGCATGATATAGGCAGAGGGGTCTCGCACAAGAGCCGGATAATCGATTTATACTTGAAGGGCTATACCTATGATGAGATCATCCGGAAGACGCGTCACAGTGCTCATTCGATCAAGCGTTATGTCAGCAGCTTTGGAAGATTGCTGTTAATAATTAATCATGGCATAGAGAACATCAGCGAGATAAGTCGACTGCTCCATCAGAGTGAAAGGTTAACAAAGGAGTATTTAGAGTTATATGACAAGCATAAGCAAGCCGATCACTGGCCTAAAGTATACTTAGAGCTGCTGGAGCAATTACAGGCATTATACCCATCGAAAAAAAAGAGGGCAAGAGAAAGGCAGGTGGGTCAATGATGCAAAGACAGAATAGAAACCGGTATGAATCGATTCCTAAGAGAAGCTACTATAACGGGATTGTGAGGCTGCTGGAAGAACAGTACAAGATAATAGGAAGTCGGAAAGTCATTACAATGATAGCTGAAGATATAGTTGAACTGCATAAGGAGTTTTACCCTGAAATAGAGAAGCGCGGCTCTGGACAGATAGTCTGGCAGACGACCGCAGCCACAGAGAAGAAGCCCGGCTACGGAAAGAAGGCAGAGGATTATGCAGTGAAGAGAGTGATCCTGCCCCTGGTCACAAAAGAGGATGTAGAGAATCGAATCAAGAGTTTCTATGGAAGGGACAATTATCAGAAGCAACATGAGCGGGATATAGAAGTAATGGCAAGACTGGTAAAGAGCGCCTATGAGCAAGGCGGTTTATTAAGTGGAGCGGAGTTGAGCGTATTGCTGAACAGATCGTTGACAACCATAGGCAGGTATATGAGATTATACCATCAAACGCACCAAGATATACTTCCTACTAAAGGATTAATCCTGGATCAGGGTAGTAAGCCGAGCCATAAGGCGAGCATAATAGACTTATATGAACAAGGGTATCCGGAGGTAGATATAGCCAGGTTTACGAACCATTCAATAGAATCAGTAGGAAGATACATTAAGAGCTACAAGAACATAAAACTGTTAATGAAAAAGGGATTTAACTTAATGGAGATGGTCCGCGTCTCAGGAATGGGCAGAAGCACAATTATTCAGTACAAAGAACTAATAGAGTTGTATCATCCAGAGCTAAGAGATGAAAGTAAAAGCAAAGCGCAATGAAGGCAACTCCGGTCGGTCTACGCCTCCCTCCATTGCCTTCATCAAGAGAAAAAAATTGAAATAAAAGGAAACATAGGTTATTTTAGCAAAGTCTGCCAAAATAGCCTACCGGAAGATTTTCCTAATAGTAAATAGTATTCATTATTTCTAGAGGATCAGGATATAAAACTGATAGCAAAAACTCATCAACTTTTTCTAATAACTGAGTTATCTCCTAAATCAACTATTATCAAGTGTGCACTCCATATACCCTCCCGCACCTTCCCGTACTCCCCCGTACAAAAGCCAAAACGAAGAAAACTGCCTGAAATGGCAAGCGATAAAAAAATCCGTAAACCTATGGTAGTTTGTTGAATCATAAAGTCTGCAACGAAGGATAGCGAAAGATCAGGGTATTGCAGTGGAAAACTAAAACGATTCCCTATTGACGACATGTAAGAATTACTTTATTTTTGACATTCAGATTTCAACTTTCAAACGCAAATACTCCAGGTGTACACAGAGCAGGGTAGAGGATAGAGTGATGCCAAAATTTTCCTGCATTTATTTTTAGGACACGTACCAGAGGAACACCCACAGATTCGATGGAAAATATTTCAATATTTAACAATATGAGGTGGTTCATCCATGAAATTGGATGTGAAAGAATTGCGAAATACATCCTACTTTATTTTCCTGTGAATAATTCAGCCCATACTCTCTGCCATTCCTTAAAACAGCTTTTCCCCTTACCCCCCCGCTTCCCCTTGCTACTCCCCGCTACAAAGCCAATTTTGCGGAATGAAGATGACTTTTGCAGATTAAGTTTTAATTTTCCAGCGACAAGACTTATCCATTGAGCGAGGGTAAGCAAGGTTAAGCAGGTAAATCAGAGAACAGTAGTGGTAAATGAAAATACATAGCTTATGAAAACTTAGCATAATTTGACCATTTTCTTATGTCAAAATCCAGTTTATTAGCCCATATGAATCCAAAGATAGGCAAGGCAGGGTAGGCGATGGGGTTCCTCAAACATTGTCTCGTATTATTTCTGAATAATATATGCCGATAACACATAAAAATTAGTTAAGAAAAATGGCAGCAATGAGTGATGTGATATGACTCGTTCATAAATCAGGACAATAAACAACTGGCTAACACACCACACATTACTTGCCCCTCAATAAATTTCCCTCTGTTCTCTGCTATTCCTTACAACAGGTTTTCCTCTGTTCTCCCCGCTTCCCCTCGCTACTCCACGCTGCAAAGCCAATTTTGCGGAATGGAGATGACTTTTGCAGATTAAGTTTAGATTTTTAAGCGACAAGACTTATCCATTGAGCGAGGGTAAGCAAGGTTAAGCGAGTAAACCAGAGCCCTGCAGTGAAGAATGAAAACAGATCGTATCTGACCACTCATATTAATCATTCCATTTTTAGACGAAAAGTGTTAGATATGAAACCATATAAATTAAAAGATGTTCAAAGCGGGGTATAGGATAGGATTCCAGTAAGATCTACCCACTAATATTTTTAATCAATATGAGAAGACAAGAGAAATTATTTGGATGAAAAATGTCCCGATGTTGAACGATAGTTTATAAGCCATTTACAGTTTTGTTAATTAAACCACTGCTATCCATTTCTCATTTCACTTCGCAGTAAACCCTACTTTCCCGCCCTCACGATTCTCCCCAACAACAGGTTCTCCACTGATTTCCCGTTTAGCCATCCTTTTTATCCTAAAACCACGCCATAATTTCACTCAGTTTCTCCCTGCGTCTGTCTGCTTCTTTCCTGTCGCCAGAAGCCAGGTTGTTTACCCTGTTCCTTCCAGCCATTTTTAATCCCCCGACACACTTCCTTTCTCGAGAGCTCGCTTGAAATAGGAAGATATCTCCAGTTATGCAGCCTTTCCCGTTTTATCATTAAGAAATATTCACTCAGAACCACTGAAAACAATCAAAAAATCTCACTGCTTTGCATAATAAGAAGTTGAAAAAACCTCTGTTTCGTTTTAATGAAACTCAACCGAACAGATGAGGACGGCTCCTCCGATTTTCTCTCTTTTGCTCCTTTTTACGGCCCATAACCCCCCGTTACCGGAGGAGCCTACATCGCAAAGGCCAGCCGATTCGACAAGCTGAATGACAAGCATCATATTCTGCTGCTGGCGAAGAATAATACTGGCTATAAGAATCTCATGAAACTCAAGCAGTCTGGCTTTTCTGGAAGGGTTTTATTATAAACCACGAATTGATAAAAACCTGCTCAAGCAACTCAGCGAGGGATTGATATGCACTTCTGCCTGTATCAAGGGAGAGGTTCCTTCCCTTTTGACGGAAAACAAGGCTGATGCGATTAAGTCTATTGAGGAATATGTGGATATTTTTGGGGATGATTTTTATCTGGAAATTCAGGATCATGGACTCGAAGAAGAAAAAGTTTATAATGATATTTATAACACCGCCAAAGATATGGGTATTCGGGTAGTGGCGACAAACGATACCCATTTTCTGACCAGGGAGAATCATCGGGCGCATCATGCGCTGTTGTGCATTCAGACGAATAGGAGTATCAATGACAAGACTGGTTTGCAGTACAGCCATGAGCTTTATCTTAAAAGTGCGGATGAGATGTATAAGTTATTCAAGGATAAGCCAGATGCCATTGAAAATTCTTTGTTGATAACCGAAAAGTGTAATGTAGAATTGAAATTTGGCGAGATTTTGCTGCCACAATATCCCCTGCCAGTTGGCAAAAGTCCTGACGAGTATTTGAGAGAACTGGCCTCTGTTGGACTCAAGAAACGATACCCTAATACTAAACCAATAGAGACTCGCTTTGAGTACGAATTGGGGGTCATCAAATCTATGGGATATGCTAGTTACTTCTTAGTCGTGTGGGATTTTATACGCCATGCCAAAGCGCAAGGAATTCCTGTAGGCGGAGGCAGGGGAAGCGTGGCGGGTTCAATTGTGGCATACGCCATGGGGATTACTGAAATTGACCCGATAAAATATAATTTGTTGTTTGAGAGGTTTTTGAATCCATCGAGAGTTTCCATGCCTGATATTGATGTGGATTTTTGTTATGAGAGGCGTGGGGAGATTGTTGAATATGTAAAAGAGAGGTACGGCAGTGAAAAAGTTTCCAATATTATCACATTCGGGACGCTGCAGTCAAGGGCTGCGATTAAAGATAGGGCCAGGGTGTTTGATTACTCCTTTAATGAGGCGGATGCGCTATCAAAAGAAATCCCTGTCCATCAGGGGAAGCCGATGTCAGTCAAAGAAGCCTTTACCACCGTTCCCGAACTTGAAGTCCTGTACTCATCTCATCAAGAGCTTGTTGACACTGCAATGCAAATCGAGGGAGCAATTCGTCAGCCTGGAGTCCATGCGGCAGGGATTGTCATTGCTCCAGACGAAATTACGAACTATGCACCGCTCTACATGAGCCGAAAAAACGAGATTGCTACCCAATACGATATGTACGATGTGGAGAATATCGGGCTGTTAAAGATGGATTTTTTGGGGTTGCGAACGCTGACGGTGGTAGCCGATACCTTGAAGCTTATCAATAAGTCTATCAAAATGAGCGAGATACCCATGAATGATTCGAAAACGTTTCAGTTATTCAGGGATGGCAATACCACAGGCATTTTTCAATTTGAGAGCGATGGTATGCAGGAATTTCTGCGCAAATTTAAACCTGATTGTATTGAGGATCTGATTGCTATTAATGCCCTTTACCGTCCAGGGCCGATTCAGTTTATCGATGAGTTTGTGGAACGGAAAAAAGATCCTTCCCGAATTTCATACCTACACCCAAAGATGAAGCAGATACTGGAAAAGACATACGGTATTATTGTTTATCAGGAACAGGTGATGCAGATCGCTTCCGAACTGGCAGGATTCAGCATGGCAGAGGCCGATAATCTTCGAAAGGCGATGGGCAAAAAGATTCCGAAACTGATGAAGAAGATGAAGAAAAAATTTATTGATGGGTGTGTAAAGAATGATATCGATGAGAACACTGCCAGCGATGTTGCTGATTTGATTGAAAGATTTGCGGAGTATGGTTTTAAGAGGGCGCATTCTCACAGCCTATTCGGTTTTTGCCTACCAGAGTGCCTATCTAAAGACGCATTTTAAAAAGCGTTTCTGGTATCGCAGATGTCCTCAGAGATCGGAAACGAAGATAAAATTTATTTATTAATAAGAAATGCCCGCTTTTTGGGGATTGAACTGCTGCCGCCTGATATTAATCTGTCGGAATACAAATTCACTCTGGTGGATGATAAAATCATGTTTGGCTTAGGGGCAATTAAGCACATTGGTATCAATATTATTGAGCGAATCTTAAATGAGCGAGAAGCCAATGGTGCGTTTAGTAATATTTTCGAGCTTGTCGATAGGGTTGGCACCAGATTAGAAAAAGAAGCGCTGGAGAGCCTTATTGATGCCATGCCATATTGACAACATGGTTGAATTCAGAGGGAGTCCCTATGGTATCGGACGGACTCCATAGGGGTACCCCATGTGTTTAAAAAAATGCATAAAAGTGAAAAAAGGGGCGAAAAATCAAACGAGTTATAAGCCAAATGAATACAAGTACTTACAGAGATATATTAAATAATGGTAGTTATTTAATATTGGAAATATGAGGAATAATAAGATATTGAAAATAAAAGACATAGATAGAAAAAGGTAATATTCAGGACGTATACAAAATAATGAGCCAAAATATTTAAAAATCAGAAACGGTATAGATAAAAAAAATGCTCAAAATTGATAAAAAATCCCCCTATAAAGTCTTGGTTGTCATAGGCATAAGACTCTATTTATAATAAGGTATAATAAATAAGGGGGAATAGGATATTGATGAGGTGAGGAGGAATCAACAAAACACTCCTTTTTTAATCTGCCCGTGCGGTTTTGAATGATTAAAACAAAAAAGAGAGTAGAGATCGATATGCGTTTATTTATCTAAATTGAGACGAGGATGGCAGAAAAATCATTATCGGTGAAACTCTCTCAACAGCGCTCCTGCTTAAGTCATTCCTCAAGTAGAATCAACCCGTTAATTCTAAATATGAAAAAGAACAAAACCTGTTAATTTTCTCCTGATGCTTCCGCACTAAAGCAATAAAAGAATGGAAATAAGGCAAAACAAGAGGACTTGAACTATACGCCTGCGGAGATGATGTAGCCAAAAAAATGACTAACCGTGCAAGAGACCTTTCCCTGAAACATTTTTATTAAAGTCTTTTTTTTTTGCTTGACAAATTGCAAAAATGGCGTTCATAAATTATAGGGAGCGCCAATGCTGATTGAAAAAATAATTTTTGAAGGAGCAAGCATGAGATTTACAGTTTCCCAGATTTTAATGGAGAGCTATTGAACTGAAGTCATCTCAGTGAGGAGTGTTGCTTTTCTTTGTTTCGGGAACGGGATAAATAGTAGCATAAAATTTTGCATAGCAATTAGAAATAAAACTAAAATTGAACACCATCTTAATTTTTTGAAATCCTAATCATCAACAAGAGGAGAAAGCCTTGTGAACGTTAGTAAAAAGACGCCTATTGGAGTGTGGAAACCAGAAATCAAATCGTTGTCAGAACAATACGGGCAGGATTTTAGAACAACGTGGAGAATATTTAAAAAAATAAATCAAAGCCGTTTGCTGATTTCTTCAAACCACCTGGAATATCTGACGCCTCTTCATGAGGCATTTCAATTCTTAAAACCAAAAAAGGTCATGGACTTTTTTAAGAATGAAGATCTGGTGGAACATGGGAGGAGAAAAATTATTTTTGATTATACGCTGAATAACCCCGATCTCCCTGTGTGTGGGTTTAATGAATTGAAAAAGATCACGGCTGAATTTAGAACCTATCTGGAAAATAACAGATCAAGTCTGCTCAAGAAGGGATTTCCCAAATACGTTTTTTCAAAATCCAGATTTTTTGAAAGAGAGTGGGCAAAACTTTATTACACCAGAGTTCCCCAAAAAGTTCGTTCCATTAAAAATCATCTATTTGGAAGAAAATATATCTACAGGTGGTCCTCGGAAATGTCAAGCCAATTAACCGATGAATTGGGGGAGAGTGGTCGAAAGCGTATCGAGAGTGAAAGAGGAAAAATATTCGATATAAAGACGTCCATCATGGATTCCATTATCAAGTATTTGGGTCATAAAAATTCAAGCCAGTTTTGGAAAGACTCTCTGGACATATTGACCAACGCCCTGAGCTATGCTGATATCACTTTTTATTTAGAGGTGGATAAAGTGTATAGAAAAAGAATTGAGAATATTGAGAGAATTGAGAATACCGAAGTGGATTTCAGTCTTAGGAGATTTGGCATGGAGCCTGGCGGAATATCAGATATTTTCTCGCTTGTTTATTTTTTTGAGAATGAAGTGAAGTTTGGGATGTGGACAACGTTGAGTAAATTGCGTAACAATTTCTATATTAAAAATAAGAAGAAGCCAACTCCACGATTTGAGAGCTATTTTGAGATATTACCTTATCAGGGGCTTTACAATCAATTTTTAAATTTTTATGAAAGTTATTTCTCCTTACATGATCAATCCCATACGCTGTGGGAGCAGTATGATAAACGGGTGCATAAGGCAGTGGATGAAGAATTTAGTGTTCCCTACACTTATAACATCAAACGCAAACATAAACCCTATCTGGAGATTCACCTAAAGTCCTATATCGAACAAATTGAATTGAGCGAGCTTAAATCGGTTCAAAAGGTCGATTGGCCAGGCACCAGATATGAGCTTGCAAAACATTTAAGGACGTTAAAAGAGAAAGGTGCCTTTAAATCCTACACTGAAGCATATCGCTACGGCTATCAAACCTACACCATTAAAGGAAAGCCGATTCAATCCCCTGACAGCCTTAAAAAAGCATTCGAGAGCGCTGCGAACAAAAAATTAACAAGATATTAATCGGCAAAAATTCGAATTCTCCCTAACCATTTTACCTACCCGTTTGCCTACCTGGATAGTTGATCCTCGAGCGTATACAAATATAGTGACAATCAAAAATCTCAATTATTCAAAACATAAAGCTAATGGGAGAAATCCATGAAGACGGTAACACAAATATTGCAGGAAAGATATGGCATCGAAGCCATCCCAGGGAAGAAAGTTCTCTGCCCTTATTGTAAGCATAAGAAACCCTCATTTTCTGTGAGCAGGAACGACCGAATTGGTAAATGTTTTCGACCCCCCTGCGGCAGATACATCGCTGCCACATCGAAAAGGGAGAGTTCTCACGGTCAGTTCCATAAGTTTTTAGAAGAACTGTTCTATGACTTTCACGCTGAATTATTAAATCAAAAGCGGAAATCAGGAAAGAATGCCTACACCTATCTGACCGACGTGCGAGGAATTCATCCCAAAGTCCTTCAGGACTCCATGCTGGGTGCCGTACCCGAAAAATACCCAATAGACTACCGCATTGATCAGCTGAGGAAAAAGATTCGGGAAGAGTGGGAAGATCAAAAAAGGAGGGACAATAATGAGAACCACAGCAAAGAATCACTGGAAGAGGAGTTGGAATTTATTGAGCAGCAGAGGGAGAAGCTAAGAAACCTGGTTGATCTTAATCCACGCTATCTGTGCTTTTTTTACAGCGACGCGGAGCATCAAATCACCGCCATCCGTTTTCGTAGACCCTATACGGATGATCCGAAGAAAACGATGTATATCTTCAAACCGTTTGAGAGATTTGGGCTTTTTGGCCACGGACTCTTTTCAGAAGAAGAAGGGTCTCAAACAGATAATGACCTGCTGCTGGTTACTGAAGGTGAGTTTAACCAGCTGCAGCTGCAGTCGCTTTGTGTGCGGGATGCACTAAAAAGAGGAGAGACACCCTATTACAAATTTGCCTGTGCAGTGGGGGGAGTTCAAAACACTGATTATGAGACCCTGAAAGCCGTTTGCGAGACGCCCATTATCTGCTATGACAACGACAAAAGCAATGCAGGTTTCGAACTTGTCGAAAAGGCCAGAGAAGGCATGTATGTGTCTGCATTCACTACCCCTAAAATTGATTCAGATCTCGATGAATGTATCCGCTCATTTGGCACCAACTACAAAGGAGCATTGGCTTCAATCGATGAACTTATAAAGCAGCGAAAATCCTATCCCCGATATTATAAGAGCATCAAAGCAGACGTCAATTTTATCCGAAACAAACAGGGGGCATATAAAAACCACAAGGTATTTCAGATCAACCAGGAAGTCTCACAGATGGTAATCAAGGATCTGAAAGAGCGTGGAACCTTCTACAAGGACACGACCGACTGTTATTTCTTTGAAAGAGCAGAAAAAAAACTTATCAAGGTCAACAACGATAATATTGAACTGCGTTTCCTTATCAATAATTACGGACTGAATCCCTCTGAGCCTACCTATAAGTACTTAATCGAAGAATTAAAGGTAAGATCATCGCAGGTGGCAGAGAGAACCACCGTTCACCGCTTTTCCTATTTTGATGATGACAACTTCATATTATATGTATCCAACCTCAATAATCAACTCTATCGTATCACCGAAGAGAGAATCGAACTTCGGGATAACGGCACCGACGGTGTTCTTTTTATCAATGAGAAATACAGCCAACCATATAAGATTGATGAAGAGGCAGCTCAGACTGCTACATCCTGGATTGATGAAGCGGTCATAAGAACCATCAACTTTGATGAAGATAAATTAAATGTATGGGAGAGAAAAATTTTATTTCTCTTCTGGATGTATTCGCTCTTTTTTGGAAACATCATGCCCAATAAACCAATCCTGGCCATGGTGGGAGAGAAAGAATCGGGAAAGAGCCACACCCTACGAAAAGTGGGCAAACTTCTCTACGGTGAAGGTTTTAATACCGTACCGCTCACCAGAGACATCAGAGATTTTGATGCCAAGGTGAGCCACTGCAGCTATGCTGCCTTTGATAATGTGGACGGGAAGGTAGAGTGGTTGAACGACCGTCTGGCGATTGTTTCCACGGGGACTCATATCAGCAGGCGGGATTATTACACCACCAATGATGAAGTGGAATATCCCGTCGACTGTTTTCTGGCTATCACCTCACGGACGCCTCATTTTAAGCGTGATGATGTTGCCAGCAGACTGCTCATTATGCGGGTGAAGAAACTCTCGTTTTTCAAGGCAGAAGAGAAGTTTTTAAAATGGGTGCGAGAGAACCGCAGTCAGATATTAGGGGAACTCTTTTCTCATCTTCAGGAAATCCTCAGGGCTTTAAAAGCTGAAAGGAATAGAGAAATATCGGGAAACTTCCGCATGGGGGAATTTTATGAATTCTGCATGAAGGTGAGCTATCATTTTGGTATTGAAGAAAAGGTTAAAGGAATCTTTGGCAAAATCGGCCAAGAACAATCCACCTTCGCCCTGGATGACGAACCCATTTATGAACTACTGGATATCTGGTTAGAAAAGAACTCAGGAAGGGAAATATCCACCACCGAACTTTGCAGTGAACTTTCCCAACTGGCAGAGGAGAACGGAATATTATTTCCATACAAAAATAGGGTGAAAAGTTTTTCGCAAAAGTTTAAAAATATCAAGTCAGACCTGGAAGACTTTTTCAACATGCCTGAGAGATTCGGCGGGGCACGAAAAAAATATGTCACCATAACCCGAAGGGAGGAGAAATGAACTCACCCAAATCACTGAAATCACTTTTTAAAAAAGGCTTAAAAGCTATGCAAAATAAGGGTTTTAAACAAATAGTGATATCAGTGATAAGAGTTTTGGTAAAAGTTGGAGTAAAAATAATTCTTCTTTCAAACCCTAAAAAAAAGCAAAAAACGGAAAAGGCGCGATCACCGAAGTCACCCTGAAAGAAATTCTTATTCGCGGGGTGGCGATGAGTAACAAACAAATGATAAAAACTGGGAAGGGATAAAATGAAGTTAGAGGACCTTTTAAAAAAATACGTTGCAGAAGCTTCATCCGAAGCAGAGGCAAAAACGGAAGCTGTAACAAAATCTCAGGAACAAGAAAACTCTCGCCAAAAAGTTAGAGAAGAAAAGGCGAGGGGAGAGGAATTGAACGGACAGTCTGCAATGAAAAGGAAGAAGAAAAAGGCAGTGACTGATCTGATAGTGGGAGAATAACAAAGTCAGCTCCCGCAGAGTGTTTGGACTCTAAACGTGAATTTTCAGAGATGCGAATTCAAATATTGGGCGGTTAAAAGCATGATGAAAAAGGCGGGAACTATTCTATATGATTAGACGGATTAAATCAATTGATAAGAATGAGAATTAAAATATAACTTATTATTTTATAAATCGGGATAAATAATTGGAATTAAATTACTTGCATTGGCAAAATTGTATAATATGTTTACACTTACAAACATTGTGCCAGTTGTAAAATAAGATATTATATTCTAAAAATCTTCTGAGTAATTGTAAATATTGAAGTTATGAGTGATAATTGTGTCAAAAATATGTGTAGAAAATTTAAACTTTTTTTGGCATGGAAAATGCGTATAGCAGGGATGTTAGCGAGCTAATCGCAGGTTAATTATAAAGAAATAAATTATAAGGGTAGATGTAAATGGAAAAGAGATTATTAAATCATAAAGAGGCGGCTCAGTATTTGGGTATATCGGTAAGACAACTTGACTATCTTACCAAAGATGGGGAAATATATCTCACAAGATTGCCAAATACCAGGAAGCGTCTTTATGATCGGAAACACCTGGATGCCATAGCTGAGAAATGGTTTTCAGGAAAAATGGTAAATTGATTGGGTAAAACAATCCAAATTGTGTCAGTAGCTGGTAACGGGGTGGAATTAATGGATCAGTAGCGTCTGATAATCTTGGAATTTAGAAAGGCGGAATCAAAAGACTAAAAATCTTTGAATGGCATGTTAAAATAGGTAAATTTAAAAATGTCAATAAAACAGAGAAAAAGAAAAGACGGCAAAATCGTATTTGATGTGCGCGTGCAATCAGGTAGTGTGAGGATATCACGCACTGTTTCCACCACCCGAACCCAGGCTGAACGCGTGGAACATGAACTAAGAAAAAAACTCATAGATGGACAATTTGATATTAAAAGTGCGAAAGAGAATCCAAAATTTAAAATTTATGCCAGAGAATATGAAAAATCTGTGGCCTGGCAAAAGAGTTATCGCAGAACAAGACAACTCATAAGACATCTTGTGGATTATTTTGGAGAAATGGTATTATCTGAGATAACAGGGCAAGATTTCATAAATTATAGAACCTTGAGACTGTCTAGTGTTAAACCTGCCACGGTGAATAGAGAACGTGCTTGTTTGCTGAGGATGCTAAATTT
>Ga0209536_100008693_pt1 | contig 15211 bp, 12 predicted proteins | sample DeeMarSeWOR28_12_FD_187461 | JGI IMG/M metagenome (GOLD analysis project Ga0209536, IMG submission 187461) | Marine sediment microbial communities from White Oak River estuary, North Carolina - WOR-2-8_12 (SPAdes) (version 2) | ecosystem: Environmental > Aquatic > Marine > Intertidal zone >...
CTATAAACTCCACAAACTTTGTCAGTCTCTCCATACTTGAAGCGCTAATGATATGCTCAATTTTGCAGGCATCTTCTTCCGCGATTTCTTTATCAATGCCCAGAGCCTGCGCGAAAAAGCGAGTCAATGCCTCATGTCTACGAATCACATCGCGGGCAATCTTATCACCTTGAGGAGTAAGTTTTATGTGGCCATATCTAGCGTGCTCTACAAGCTCCTGTTCCGATAGTTTTTTCAAGGCTGACGTAACACTTGGCATCTTGACTCCTAGCATTTCGCTGATTTGTTTCACTCTCACCACCTTTCTCCCTTCCCCAAGGTTAGCTATTGCCTCAAGGTAGTCTTCCATGCTGGCAGTTTGCTCTCTTGCCGCTTCCTGTTTTACCATTTTCTACCTCTTACAATTGTTAGACGTGTCTAACAATTATAATGTACTCCACTTCTACTGTCAACATTTTCAGGTGTTCTTTAAATTTATGGGGATTATCTCAAATCATCACCTGGCCGAATAGATGCTAAACATATCTAAGAACAAAGACGAAAAGCTTGTTACAGGAGGAAATAAATTTGGTAAGGTGGCATAATTATATGAACTCGTTCAAAATGAAAGCATTAGCTCTTCAGGGGGTAAATACATGCGATTAGAAGATAAGGTAGCTATCATTACTGGCGGCGGAAAAGGCATCGGCCGAGCTATCTCGATGGCTTTTTCTTCTGAGGGGGCAATAATCGTAATAGCCGCTAGAACCCTCTCTATGTTAAATGAGACAGCAGAAAAGATAAAATCGGCGGGAGGCAGGGTAAAAGCCATACAAGCCGACGTTTCTGATGAAAAGCAAGTGCAGCGGCTGGTAGCCGAGACTCTCAGTGACTACGGCAAGGTCGATATACTGGTTAATAATAGCGGTATTGGTGGACCTACTGTCAATGTTGTTGACTTGAGCCTGCAGGATTGGAACCAAGTAATGACAATTAATCTAACCGGGAGCATGCTGTGTGCCAGGGAGGTACTTAAATACATGATTCCACAAAGAAAGGGCAATATTATTAACATGGGTAGCGACGGTGGAAGATTTGGATATCCTATGAGAAGTCCTTACTGTGTTTCTAAGTGGGGAATCATTGGATTAACCGAAACACTAGCTATCGAAGTAGGACAACACAACATTCGTGTCAACTGCATTAGCCCTGCTGCAGTTAAGGGAGAGCGTCTTGTTAATGTGGTAAAGGGTAGATCCGAGGCTATGGGTGTTCCTTTTGAGAAGTTAATGAGCAAGATTACCGTAAACTATTCTCTCCAGAGACCGACTGAAGAAGCTGAAGTGGCTGCTGCAGCAGTGTTCCTCGCTTCAGACGACTCCAGTGGGATAACCGGGCACACGCTTGTTGTCAATTGTGGCCACCATATAGGTCAATAAATAACATGCAGGCATATTATGAGACAGAAAGGAGCTCGACATGAGTTCAATACCACAGGACTTATCTGTACTGAACAAGTTTAAATTTGAGAGGAAACCAGTTGGTGTTAAATTTTCACCTACCCGACCAAACAGGATTACAAAATTAGGCAAGATTCTGGATTTTTGTGAGATGCTGGTAGAAGCGCAAAATGGGAGCCCTTTTTATGTATCAAATGAGAATTTCACTTGCGTCGGACCGCTGATATTGGGTATGGTGGATGGTGATCAGGTTTTCGAGAGCGGACAAGTAGGACCTAAGTTAGAAATCTTTAAGGATGCACGCGCCAACAGAGGAATCTATCAGTTCATTCCTAAACTGGCTAAGGATACAGCTAACTATGTAGCTTTTTCTCCCTTGGACAAACTGTCTTTCGAGCCGGATGTATTAATTATCACTGCCGACCCAAGTCAAGCAGAAATCATACTTCGAGCAAACAGCTACGACACGGGGAATATGTGGTCTGCTAAGGGGACACCAGTTGCGGCGTGCGCCTGGTTATATATTCACCCATACGTGAGTGGCGAATTGAATTTCATAATGCCCGCTTTTAGTTTCGGTATGAAGTCCAGAAGGTTATTCCCAGAAGGTCTACTGCTTATTTCCATCCCCCGGGATTTGCTCCCCGGTATAGTGAAAAATTTGCAGGATATGAAATGGATTCCGCATTCCTTCATCATAGGTCGAGAAGAACATAAGAAAAAAGCCAGGAGAATCGTGGAAGCCCTGAGGCAGGAAATCGATATCTAGCTAGTAAACCGAGGCATTTACACGTAAGAGATAGAGTAGGTTAGAAGCAGGCAGACCCATCACCAGATCTAGTAGTAAAATGGTTATAATAACAAAACCAAAAAATATTGGAGAAGGAGTAATAACGGATTGGGACATCCATTAACTGAAGAAATTTAGTAGTCTAGGCACTGTACTTGACAAAAAATTTGTTTCAAAGGAGGGATAAGCAATGAATCAGACGAGTCAGTGGTACAAGTTACAATACCCGGAGTGTTTTATTAATGAAGAGCAACGGATGGTGCAGCAGGTGTTTGCTGATTTTACCGACAAGGAGATTATGCCGGTTCGCGATAAGATTGACGACGATGTCACTCATGAAAAAATAATCACTCCCATCTTGAAGAAACTACAGGTAGACCTTGGTTCCCAGAAAAGCATGATACCGGAGGAGTATGGCGGCACTGCGGAGAAGGGCACCGTTGTCGGCGCTGCCCTGAAGCAGGAGCAGATAGGGCGCGGCGACTATGGCATAAGCATGCACAGTGCCTGCACCGATTGGGGATGGCAGCCGGCCTTCACAGCCTATGTGGGCCCATTCTCTCCAGAGACAAAGGCATGGGCTAAGGCAGTGTTTGATAAGTTTGCCCCCAAGTTCACCAGCAAGGAGTTGGCCGTTGCCTGTATGAACTTCAGCGAAGTCGAATCGGCGGTTGATATCGAGAATACCCTAAACGAGGCCAGAACCATAGGCGTGAGAGCAAAACTTGAAGGCAACGAGTGGGTAGTAAACGGAAACAAGTTTTGGGCCTCCAACAGTGGCATAGCCGACCTCAATTGCGTGGTCTGTAACATGGACCCGCGTATGGGCAAGGATGGCCTGGCACTGATTTACGTTCCCGAACCCTGGCCCGGTGTTTCTCACGGCAAATTCGAGGTCAAATGTGGCATGCAGGGTGACCGAAATACCTCCACCTATTTCGATGACGTCCGGGTGCCCAAGGAGTGGGGACTGCAAGGGCCTGAAGCCTGGGCTATATTTCAGGAAATCCTGGCTGCTCCTATGGCTATGAACTCGGGGCACGCCACAGGTATTCTACAGGGGGCATTTGACGTCCTTCTTGACTATACGGGGCAGAGGATGGTAGGTGGCAAACCACTCAACCAGCACCTTTCATCGGCGACCATATTAGGTGAAATGGCATCGGTGATAACCGTGGGCAGGGCCGCGTTCCTGGAACTGGCCTATCAGTTTGACCATCGGGAGATTTATGGCCCCTGGGACTCGGTAAGTATGGCAGCCAAAGGACACGCGGTGCATGCATTCATTACCAGGAGAGTTTCGGAACTGATCCTGAGAGGCATGGAGCTTATGGGTTCATTCGGCTATGTGCGCGAGAATAACTACGAGAAGTATTATCGGGATTCTGCGGAGGCGAAAATAGTCTTAGGTGGCGTACAGTATGGTCTATTTACGGTATGCAGGCAATTCTATGACCTAGACTACTCTTCGTTTGGACCGGGCAAGCTTCAAAAGCCAGCTTAACTCCACTCCCGTCTCTTCAAGTTGGGCTCATGGCGCAGGTCACTATTAACTGGGCGAGCGACTATTTTGGCAATTGCATAAATACCTTGCCCGTAAGGTATGATATCTCCAGAATACCGCTTGCACTTGAAGTCAACGGCGTTCCCACCAATCAGGGTATATCTGCATTAATATCGGAGAAGGGTCACAAAGAGGACCAAGATGCATAATAGGATAGCCGGCCCCCCGCTCTTTAAGCGCCCTTAGCCCCTCAACGGCTTTAACCATCATGCTCGGGGGCAGCGCCATAACCATCTCATCGTCAGTAACGGCGCCAAAAGCCCTTTCACCCATGCAGGGAATAGCCAGGGCAGGCTTGCCGCTGGTATAACACTGAGCCAAGCCATCGGCACAAGCGCCTTCACCGATGAAGAAAAATTGGAAGCGCTCGTAATCTTTGAACTGGAGCCCGTTCATCAATAGCATCATCTGTGCCGGATTACCGTAGATTAAGATAACATCGGGGTAAAATTTGCCGGTAGCTAGCGGAGTGAGTACTACGGCCTCTCCAGGTGGAACCAGTGGATATTCCGCCATCTGTTTTTTGGCTTCTTCCACGCTAGCAAACCAGCTAGTGGCGAAGGCACTTGCCTCCCAGGCAACCTCCTTTTCAGTGGTCGGTGCCAGACCGTTGATTCGTGCACAGCGCTCACTGAAATTTTCCCTGGTGGCTGCCACCGTCCAGCCCATGGTTCGAACCATTGCTGGTACCTGGCAAAAAGAAGCCCGGCGGCCAAGCCTCATTATGTCAGGTATTTTACCCAACTCCTCCAATTTCTCCAGCCTCTTATAGGCAACGGGACTTGCCTTCAGACGCAGCAAACACTCCATATCATGGCCGAGTCCTGCCCAATCAATCATTAACGCTCCCTTCTTCACCATTTATCACCTCCTTTTCTTTCGTTTCTTGACATAAGTTTTCCTAAAAAATGCAGTGGCGGAGTTAAGGGCTGAAAACTCAATTCAGTGTTTCTTCCGGCCGGTTTTTCTCTTGCCTTGTTTCTTCGCTCGGGTAGCTCTCTTTCTACGCACGAAGAAAATCACCAGTCCCAATACTACCAACACTGCTGTTATAATACCACCAATTACCTGCCAACTGATGCCGAAGTTAGCGATTATAGTGTAGTCACCAGACATAGTGACGACGGTTGTGGTGGCTTTGGTGTTGGCGATACTGTCCACATCACCAGACCAGTTGACAAAGCGGTAGCCTGCCTCGGGTTTGGCAATTATACGGATTGCCATCCTGCCATTATAAGTAAATACTCCCTCACCAGGGGAGATTACTGAACCGTTAGGAGTGCTCGATATTGTGAGGGAATACTCTACAACTCCCAGATTCCATTCGGCAAGCTCTATATCAGGGCATGCGGCGACTACGGTGCCGTCAGTCTGCAGCCCTACCACATGATAGCTGCCCGTAGCGACCTGCGTGATATCAGTCCAGTTATTGACAGCGTACCGTCCGCCAGCGTCAATTCCCACGATGATTAGGGTACCATCTGCTTTTAGTCCCACTGTTTGATAGCCACCTGCGGCGACCTGGATGATATCCGCCCAGCTCCCGACATTGCATTGACCATAGTGGTTGTCTCCCACAGCCACCAAGGTGCCGTCGTTTTTAAGCCCTACTGTATAGCTAAAACCTGCCACGACCTGGGTGATGTCTATCCATTCATCGACAACGCATTGCCCATTCTCGTTGGTCCCCACAGCAACCACCGTGCCGTTGTTCTTAAGTCCCACCGTGTGTCTACCACCTGCGGTGATCCCAATGATATTTGTCCAGTTGCCGACATCACACTGCTCGAACTGGTTATCCCCCACAGCAACCACGGTGCCGTCATTCTTGAGCCCCACCGTGTGCCTGGAGCCCGCGGCGATCCCAACGATATTCGTCCAGTTGCCGACATTGCACTCCCCACGGTCATTCCATCCGACGGCGACTACGGTGCCGTCGGACTTAAGCCCTACTGTGTGACCATAACCTGCGGAGACCTGAATGATATCTGTCCAGTCGCCAACATTGCACTGCCCATAGTAGTTGTTTCCTACAGCGATCACAGTGCTGTCGTTCTTAAACCCCACTGTATACACAACGTTTGCTGCGATCTGAATGATATCCGTCCAGCCATTGACGTCGCACTGCCCGTAGTAGCTCTTCCCCACAGCGACCACCGTGCCGTCGGACTTAAGTCCCACCGTATGAGCCATGCCGGCGGCGACATGGATGACACCCGTCCAGCCACCGACATCACACTGCTCGTCATCGTTCTTTCCCACGGCAACCACGGTGCCGTCAGCCTCAATCCCCACCGTGTGCCCGTCACCCGCAGCGACCTGAATGATATTTACCCAGTTACCAACAGTGCATTGTCCATATACGTCATCTCCCACGGCAACCACGGTGCCGTCGTTCTTGAGCCCCACTGTATAATAACTGCCGGCGGCGATCTGGACTATGTTACTCCAATCGTCGACATCACTCTGCCCGAGGCCCTTGTAACCCACCGCGACCACGGTGCCGTCGGCCTTAAGCCCCACCGTATGAGAAAAACCTCCAGCTACCTCGATGATGTCCGTCCAGTCGCCGACATTACACTGCCCGCCGAGGTTGTCTCCCACCGCAACCACGGTGCCGTCGGCTTTGACCCCCATCGTGTGATAGATGCCAGCGGCGACTTGAACGATGTCCGTCCAGTTGCCGACATCGCACTGCCCGTAGCCGTTGTTTCCCACGGCGACCACGGTGCCATCTATTCTAAGCCCCACCGTGTGAACTACACCGGTGGCGACCTGGATGATGCCCGTCCAGCTACCGACATCGCACTGTCCCCAGTCGTTGACTCCTATAGCGACTGCGGTGCCATCGGACTTGAGCCCCACTGTATGAGAGCCACCGGCAGCGACCATGGGCGATATTTGTTGTTGTTCAATAGAAGCTATATTCGGTCCGATTTTAGAAGCAAGTTGTGAGCTACCTACAGTCGAGCGAACAATTGCATAATCATCTGGTAGTTGGAAACCGACTGAAGCTCTCACCATGCCGACCGAGAGAATCGAGCCGAAGATCAGAATAACAAGGAATAGGGCTGGTAGACTTGCTTTCCTATACTTTGGGAAGCTATTTCCCTTATATCGACTGAACTCACCTAATTTATTCCTTGTTGGCATTGCTTTCTCCCTGTCGTTTATTTCTTATTATTTCTCTTGCTTCGAGCGCTGTCGATGTGCTTCAATATAGCGCCGGGCACGATTATCACGACCAAGCACAAGATCGGCTGCCAGGATAAAGGGGCGTACCTTGGCCACATCCACAATTAGACATGCGGCACCAGCGGCAGCAGCTATAACGACGAAGGCGTTATTAAGCAGTTCGCGATCAGGCAAGCCGAAAGATACATTGCTAGCGCCCATCGTCATGTTCAGCCCCAGTTCAGCCTTAATTCGCCGGATAGCTTCTATGACTGCGATTCCGGAGGCGGGTTCCGCCCCTATGGCGAAAGCCAGGCAATCGATGACCAAATCCTCACGAGGTATACCTGCTGCCTCGACTTTTTTCAATATCTTGTGGGCAACCCGAACTCTTCCGTCAGCGTCCCTGGGGATACCATTTTCATCTTGCACCAAACCAATCACAGCAGCCTCATGTTTCTTGATGAGAGGCAGTATCCTCTCCAGGGAGTGCTCTTCACCGGTAACCGAATTAACTAACGCCTTACCCTCATAAACCTTGAGCGCCGCCTCAATGGCGTCTGGATTAGAACTATCAAGACATAGAGGTGCATCTACGGTTTCCATCACTGCTTGCACCGCCCTGGGCAACAGGACTGCCTCATCGATGCCGAACACCCCCACGTTAACATCAATAATGTCAGCTCCAGCTTGCACTTGAGCCAGGGCTTCTTTACGCACAATCTCCAGGTCGCCGGCCTTGAGAGCTTCGGCCAGCTTTTTCTTGCCCGTGGGATTGATACGCTCACCGATAAGCACTGTTGGTTGGTTATCACCAATGATTATTTGTTTACTATCGCTTGACACTTTGGTTTCCATCAATCGATTACCTCCCTCTTGCCATTTACAATTCGGTATCTTCCCAGATAACTTGCCTGTAAAAATGTTCGCTGAAAGTCAGGGCTGCTCGCTAGTTCGATATAGCTGACTCTGGAAGCAATAGCCTGTGCCTTAGCCCGAGATTTAAGAGAAATCAGAGCCAGCCTGGCTCCTGCACCAGCGGCGTTACCCACCTGCCTGAAGCGTCTCAGTGGTAGTGGTGGCAACATTCCGATTGCTATGGCACTAGCCACATCAATGTAGGTGCCAAAGGCTCCGGCAATTATCACCTGCTTAATATCGTCTTGTTCACAGCCACTCGTTTCCAAAAGCGTCTGGATACCGGTGCGAATGGCGGCTTTAGCCAGCTGTAATTCCCTCACGTCATTCTGGGTGATAGTGATGGCTGGCTTCCCTTCCCGCCCTTCCCTACTAACCAAGATAAACTCTCGCTGTCCTTTGTAGGTACGAACTCGAGGTCGATTGCCCATAATCCTGCCACCCTCATCAATGATTCCGGCTACATAAAGCTGAGCAAGTGCATCAAGTATGCCCGAGCCGCAGACGCCAACCGGAGGAACCCCGTCGATGATCTGATACTGGATTTTACCGCTGTCAATGCGCAGGCGTTCGATAGCTCCTGAAGCTGCCCGCATGCCGTACTTGATATGGCCGCCTTCAAAGGCAGGCCCAGATGCACATGATGTGGTGGTTATCTTCCCCCTGTAAATTAGTGAGACCTCAGTATTAGTCCCGATATCCAGAGCCAAAGTTGCTCCTCTAGCCCGCCAGGCATCAGTTGCCAGCAGCATGGAAACATGATCAGCGCCAACGAAGCCGGCGATATTGGGCAGCATGTGTACGTAAGCTCCAGGGGCAATATTCAGTCCCAGTTCATCGGCCCCAATCTCTATCGCCCGGCTGACAGCAGGTATAAAGGGAGAGAGAACAAGTTGTTTTACCGGTAAGTGGAGAAAAAGGTGGTGCATGGCGGTATTACCCACAACTACTGCTTCCACGATTTCTTCAGGTTTGACACCGGCTTCAGCACAGAGTTCAGCGCACACGTCATTGACAGCATCAACTGCCAGCTTCTGCAACTTGACACCTTCTTCTGGTGACTTCACCGCCCTGTTAATACGGCTGATGATATCTTCTCCATAGCTAATCTGGGGGTTCATTATCCCGTTGGCAGCAAGAGTTCGGCCGTCACTGAGGTCAACCAGGTAGCCGGCAACCTTGGTAGTACCTAGATCTATCGCTAACCCTAGTTGGCGGTATTTCGGAGGAAGAACGGCTATCAATTCACTATTACGTACTACAGCCTGGCTTTTCCAATTCCAGGACCTCAGTTGGTCGGAGATGTTGCGCATGGCACCAACATCAATCCTGGTGCATTGAAGCTTGTGTTGCTGATTTAGAGCTTTAAGCAGGCGATCATCATCAGCCTGGGGAGCTTCTAGCGAGGGAGCGTCCATCTTCAATAGATAGGCACGAATTGATGGCTCCGCTGTAACTTCTACCTCCAGCCCCTCTACCTGGACTCGCTGTGGGGTCGTCATAGAATCGGCAGGCACAGCTATTTTACAATCGCTGGCAGGGTAAGCCTGACAGGCAAGCCGCCACCCATCATTGAGTTCTCGTGACTTAAATACCTCACGTTCGATGGATTTTGGTTTGGAGACAGTACCACTTAGAACTTGCACCTTGCATGAATGGCATGTTCCCTTACCGCCGCATATGTTGTTAATACCTACACCGAGCTGACGAGCACAAGCTAGAATAGACTCATTCTTTTGACACTTCCCTCTCCGACCTACCGGCTCAAAATCAATGGTAAAAGTAGTCATTCTCTTTTTATTTTGGCACTTTGTAGTTACAGGTTTCCCTTAGGCTGCAGCGGGCTCGGATTTCAGCATCTGTCCATTTTGTCACCAGTGAGTGGTTTTCGAATTTAAATTTCTATTTCAGGCCTGATTCTAACCCTCTCCTCAATTACTGCATCCAAGACACATCCCTGGATTTCAGGCTCGGGGGGACGTCACGGATCACGGGCAGAGACCAGCCTCTCCCCTGTTCATCTATTACCACCCCAGCCTGGTAAGTAGTTATTTATAGACGCCGTATTCCTTGGCGAAGTCGACCATTGCCTTGACGTTTTCCGCCTTTGCATGGTCAAAGAATGCTCCGTTGCACACGATATAACCACCACCCTTGCCAGCAACATCGATGCATTTCTTTACATAGTCCTTCACGTCTTGTGGTGTGCCTAAAGCCAATAGGGCGGAGGGGACATTGCCGAACATGCAGCCAACCTTACCTATAGTCTGCTTGGCTTGAGCTATATCACTCTGGTCTAGCATCCACAAGACCTTACCCTTGGGTAAGTCCTTCATAATCTCCAGGCGCGTGGTCCATTTCCCCTCAGCCGCAGGATTTGGTACCACTCCCTCGGCAATTAAGCCCATCATAACCTCTCGGAACGTGGGCCAGTAGAATTTTTTAAACTGCTCGTCAGACATAAAGCCGTCAGCACCCTTATGCAGCGGCATGAATACTATTGGTTGTCCGTTCATTTTTGCCACGCCTACCCCCATCTTAATCATGATTGGGGTCAGCCTTTCCATGGCCTTAATGAGCTTGTCCGGCTGGCGGTACATATCCAGCATTACTCCTCTGGTTCCTCTGAGGGTGTCGCCAATTACATCGAAAGGTGCCTTGCTATATCCGGCCCACAGGTCTGGAAACCCAGCGGCTTTCATCTCCATATTACAGCCGCCAATAGCGCCCGCCCATATCAGGGCTTCAGCACCAGCCTCAAAGAGAGCCTTATAGGTAGCTTGAACGGGGGGTAGACCAAACGGAATGAAATTGAAGGCAACCCCGTACGCTTCGAGTATGCCGGGGAGATAGGGGAGCATCTGAAAACCCTCTAAGGCGCCGAATACACGCGGCAAATAGGTACTGCTAAAGAAATTTGACGGATCATCAATTAAGGCATCATATTCATCCGCCTTCATGTATTCACCTTCATTGGCTTGATATGATTGCTCAGGCGAGACCCCGTGACCTGGCCAGGAATATAGCTTATAGTCAAGAATTTCATACGCTTTTCCCGGGCCGGGCATAACTGCTCCAGGCTGCACATCCGGCGCAAAGTCCGCTACGAGTTTCTTGAATGCCGTGCAGCACTTTTCGTAGTCATACATCGCTTCTTGAGGGGTAAATCCGGCATTATAAACCGGGAAAAAGCTAGGCATAAGAAAGACCGGTACCCGGTCGGGCAACTTCATCATTTGAATGGCGTCTTTTGTCCTGGTTATTCTCTCCTTGTAAGCTTTCTCAGCCTGAGGGCTTTGGAATTTAAGGTCATTACCCTGCGGGTCTTTCGGCGACATCCACCTGGCAAACAACGCCTCCTGTTTTTCATCCGAGGACATCTCTTCCCATTGTTTTTCCATGTTATTACCTCCTGTGAATTATCCGAGGATTATTACCCGACACCAGCCCATTTTTTAGCCAGGGTGACTCCGGCCATAGCGTCCTTGCCGTAGGCATCAGCGCCGGTGTAGGTTTTTACATCTTCAGTAATCTGGCCACCGCCGATCATGACCTTTACCTTGTCTCTCAGTCCGGCGGTTTTTATGGCATCTACAGTCTGTTTCATGGAATCAAAAGCCAGGGTTAAAAACCCGCTTAAGCCGACGATAGGGGCACCGGTTTCCTTTATCTTATCCACGAACTTCTGTACCGGCACGTCAATGCCCAAGTCGTATACCTCAAAGCCATTGACGTCGAGCATGAAGACGACAATGTCCTTGCCTATGTCATGTATATCCCCGGCAACAGTACCGAACACAATCTTGCCCAGCTTTTTATTTTCCCCCGTCGTTGTTAGCTTGGGCTTGACCAGTTCAGTTACCGTTTTCAGAATCTCACCAGAATACACCAGATCAGGTATGAAGTATTCACTGCTAGCAAACCGATTGCCCACGATCTCCATACCTTTCCGAGCGTCGCCCAAGATCTTAAGTGGATCTTCGTTTGCGTTTAGCCTTTTCTTTACAATTTCAATAGCCTCTTGCTCCTTCAAATCGGCTAGGGCATTCACTAGGTTTTCAGCCATTTTTTCTCCCTCCTTCTATTTGTATTGAACTCCATGTTCTACAAGTGTCAATGTTATTTAAAAACGGATTATATCATCACCGTTCCGCCATCAACGTAGATAATCTGCCCAGAGATCATATCCGAGGCAGCTGAGGCTAAAAATAGGACTGCTCCCGCTGGATCAGTTCGCTGTAGACGCTGGTGAATAGATTGTTCCCCCGTAGCAATCTCGAATATTTTGTCACTATCCGGTTGGGCTAGACTGGCTTCGGTAGCTACATATCCCGGGGCAACAGCGTTAACATTAATACCCGAGGGACCCAGAGCCCTAGCCAGGGCGTGAGTTAGTATATAAACCGCTCCTTTGGTACAGGAATATGGTAAAAATAGTTGGGCCGCGGGCACCCTGGCAACATTAGATGCGATATTGATAATCTTGCCCTTTTTCTGTTTTACCATCAGGGGAGCTACGGCTTTGCAGACTACCCACGTTCCTCTCACATTCACTATAAACATCTGGTCCCATTCCTTCACCGACCAGGAATCCCAGGGTCGAGCGCTAACTCCGTACCATATAGCAGCATTATTGACCAGGATATCCACCCGGCCATATTGCTTCATGACCTTCTCGGCTATCTTTTCCCCAGCGTCTTCGTGCGAGATATCAGCTTCCATGATAGCTACTTGCCCGCCTTTTGCCTTTACTTCATTGACAGTGTTCTCAGCCCTTTTCAAATTAGTAGTAGTTAATAGTAGCTTGGCACCTTCCTCGGCAAACATTAAGGCGAAAGCTTTTCCCATACCGCGGCTGGCCCCTGTTATAATGGCAACCTTGTCCTTTAATACATCTGACATATCTTCCTCCTTTTAATTATTCAGCCTGCCTACAGTAAGTCCCGTAGCGGCGGAACCTCAAGCTCTAAGATCCGAACTACCTACATAACCTTTGATATTACCTCTTTCGAACTCATCCAAGATAATTTCGGTGGCCAACGTAGCTGTTTCCATAATAATACAGCCTTCTGTGATTCCCAGGAATTCGGCGCCCGTGTCAGCGCGTGTTAAATCCCACGCTTTCCCAAAGAATTTTCTCTGGACATCCTTGCAGAGTAGAGAATTATATTTCTGGTAATACTTGGCTAGAAGAGCATTTCGAACAGTGGCGCAATTCTCACGAAAACCGGCCTCATCGAAGGTCTCCCGTTGAATTCCCAGAGCCAAGCCAACTACTAAGGCAGCGCTCGCTATGGCAGCACAGGTTCCATCTCCACTCAAGCCGACACCGCCGGTGAGAACACATACTCCAGAGAAAAGCCTGTCTTCCATATCCTTGGGAATAATCTCCAGACCACCCCACCTCAGTGCATCAATTACTGCCAGAAATGTACACTGGCCGCAGCCTTTGTATTTTTGCTCATATTCTATAGCAAGTTCATTGGCTTTCTGCACAATTTCGTCTCTCTGCTTTGTGAGCTTTACCATAATCACCATACCGCCCTTTCGATTGCGCATAGCCAGTACGAACTCCTACCTGCATTACCGCTATTAAGACCAGAGTTCCCTAGCCACATCTTCCAGTCCCAGTTCCAGTAGTTTGTGCTTGCTCGGTTTGGCTGTCTTGAGATCCCAATCCATGGCAATCAAATACTCTTTAATCATAGTATCTTCGTCAACGGTTACTCCAGCCACGGGTCCCTCTTTCAGGGGTGGTTTACCCAGCACCCTGTCGGGGACCTTAAATTTCAGCGGGTTCAACCTTTCCCGAATATTGAAAGCCTGCCGGAGGTTAGAGATTCTCTCCCCTGTCTTAAGCAATTCATCATCGGTTACTTCCCAGCCCGTAATTGCCCTCATAAAGTCAGCAATAGGTTCAACATTGGGGAAAGCCCAGAACACGAACAGGCACGTTCCGGTACAGACCACGACATGGTTGAAATTGCTACCCAGCTTGCGTGCTTCTCCCCTGCCAGCAAAGGACTTTAAATCGAATTTGGGGAGCAGTCCTGAAGGATATGCGGGCGCATCCGACAGTTCGGAGCCCACAAAATGACGACCCGGAGTGGGGTCCATCTTGTAGCTGGTGGCAAGATAAAACGCGTGCTTGGGGTCATGTGCCGGAAGTTCCTGCCCCCCGACATGTATGGCATACTCGTCGGCACCTCTGCCAATCTTCTGTGCTGCCACCTTTACACCATCAGCCAATAAATCACCAAAACCTTCCCTTTTAGCCAATTTTTCTGTCATGGCTACGATGGACTTATGGTTGCCCCAGGTCATTTCCATGCCATCGGTGTCTGCCTTCGTAATAAGCCCTTTCTCATAGCATTCGATAGCCAGGGCGATAGTAGCCCCGGCCGAGATAGTATCAATTCCATAGCGATCGCAAATATCACCTGCCTTGATTACTGATTCCAAATTATTATTGAGACAATTTGCACCAAACATGGCAGTTGTCTCATATTCGGGCCTGCGGGCACCGGCAGCATATTTATATTCTCCGGTCCCTGCCTTCATATATCCTCCGCATCCTATGGGGCACATATAACAGGCAAACTTCTTATCTGTACGCTCCATTACAGCCTCTTTCGCCAGGGGCTGGAAAGCTGGAAAGTTAATAGCACCCACTCCTGCCCAGTTTTTAACCGGCGAGTCGCCACTCTGAACGCCGATATCAACGAGGAAAGATGTACCGAATGGCTTTAACCAGACGATATGTCCTCCCAGTTCAGCCTGCCACTTCTTTTTTAATGCCCTGGTTTCTTCTTCATCGGCTAGAGGTACCTTCATTTTGCCCTTCACAGCCACTGCTTTCAGCTTCTTGGAGCCCATCACGGCACCCAGCCCGGAACGGGCTGCGGTTCTATTTTTACTCAATACCGCTGCGATGTGGGAGAGCTTCTCACCTGATGGTCCGATGCAAGCTACCTCCACATCCTTGCCCAGTTCCGATTTGAGAGTGTCCTCGGTCTGGCGAGTATCCTTCCCCCACAGATGTGCAGCGTCCCTCAGCTCTGCCTTACCATTATTAATGAATAGGTAGATCGGTTTTTCTGATATACCGGTAAAGAACACCGCGTCGTAACCCGCAAATTTCAGGAACGCACCGAAGTAACCGCCGGAATTAGCGTCGCCCCAGCCCCCGGTCAATGGCGACTTTCCCACTACGGTAAATCGCGTGCCCGAAATCGCCGGAGTTCCGGTAAATGGACCGGTAAGAATGCCCAGTGTATTATCCGGTCCCAATGGGTCAACACCGGCTTTTTGTTGGCTGAATACGAT
>Ga0209536_100008695_pt1 | contig 15208 bp, 10 predicted proteins | sample DeeMarSeWOR28_12_FD_187461 | JGI IMG/M metagenome (GOLD analysis project Ga0209536, IMG submission 187461) | Marine sediment microbial communities from White Oak River estuary, North Carolina - WOR-2-8_12 (SPAdes) (version 2) | ecosystem: Environmental > Aquatic > Marine > Intertidal zone >...
ATCGACAGATCGTCGGCGCTGCCTTCGATGAACTCGACGTCGGCGGGCAGCAACGGGGCGACGGCCGGGTTGGAGTCGAGCGCCAGCTTGCGGCGCGCCCGTATGAAGCGCGAGAACTCCCCGAAGCCACAGGCGAGATCGAGAACCACCGCCTCTTCGTCTACGAAGCGTTGAAAGAAGTGCTCGCACAGCACTCGCCAGATGGCCTGCTTCGCGCGCCGCTCCTCCTCGTCGAAGCGGACGTCGTAGAGGTCGGTGCCCGCGACCGCGTCGTCGAGCTTCACCCGCTGCCCCCGCTTCCGTCTCGGCTGCGATGAGGCGGGAGCTGATAGGTGTCGGAGAACACCTTGCGCCGGGTGCGCAGCATGTCGACGATCGTGGATCGGATGTTCGCGGGCGTGGTGGAGAAGCCTCGGCCGAAGGCCCTGGGGAAGGTCTGGATCCCCACCTCGCCGACGCGGTAGCCGCGCAGCATCGTCTTGATGGTGAGCTCTGCACCGATGAAGGGACTCGAGGATTCGAGGTCGAGCTGGTCGACCAGCGACTTGCGAACCAGTCGCAGCCCGGTGCTGATGTCGCGATACGAGGTGCGGAACAGGATGCGCACCAGCGCGTTGTACACCCACGATATGAAGATCCGGACGCCGGAGTAGAGCTTCACGTAGCGGAAGGTGATGATCAGATCGTAGAAGTCGCGCAGCTGGATCAGCCTTTCGAGGTCGAAGACGTCGTACTCGTCGTCTCCATCCGTGAGGCAGATCCATTCGTAGCGGGCGTTCGCGAGGCCGGTGCGAACGGCCTCGCCGTAGCCCCGCTGGCGCTCGTGGTGGATCGCGCGAACGCACTCGTACTCGCGAGCCAGCTCGTCGGCGATCTCGCCGGATCGGTCCGGGGAGGCATCGTCGATGATGAGGACCTCGTAGCGGGCGGCCACGTCGGAGAGCACCGCGATGGACTTCTCGGTCATGGTGCGCACGGTACGCTCGTCGTTGAACACGGGGAAGAAGAGCGTGATGTCGACCTTGCCGGACGAAGCGTTCGACTCTCTCGCAGCCACTACACGCCGATCCTCTGGCGCAGAGAGGATTCGAAGCGACGCTTCGGGTCGAAGCGGTGCAGTCGCTCCCGAAAGATCTCGTACTCCGGGAAGACCCTGCGCACGAGGGCCTCCCCGATGCGGCCGTCCTTGGACAGGTTCACGATGCCGCCGAGCTCGATCAGGAGCTCGTCGAGTGCCGCGAACAGGGACTCGCTCTCCGCCCGGGCGGGGAGGTCGAGGGTCAGGCAGACACCGGTTCCGCAGAAGTTCAGCAGCGTCGTCTCTCCGGCGAAGAGCTTCAGCGATCCGAGCGTCACCGGGGCGCGGTGACGGACGAGGAGCCTCTCCACGGCGCCCACGGCCTCCTCCCAGGCGGCGCGGGGCAGGAGCATCTGGTACTCCCGCAAACCCCGTCGCCCGAAGAGTCGGAAGTAGATCTCCTTGCCGTGGATCGGGAAGAGGGCATCCGGCAGCGCGACCCGGGTCGAGCCGGGACGCAGCCTCTCCAGGATTCCGTAGCCGCGCGTGAACGCGGCGGCGTTCCAGCGGCCCAGGATGCTCCAGGGCACGAGGGCGCGCAGAGGGCCATCGAGCTCCCGGTACGAGCCCGGCTCCGGCGAGCGCCCCGGGTCCTCGAACTGCTCGGCGTAGACGACACCGCGACCGAAGGCATCGCCCCGGCGGTTGAGGTCGTTCCAGGAGTAGAGTGCCGCGGCGTCGCGTCGCGCCTCCATGATCTCCACGGCGTCCAGCAGATTGCGGGCGGGAAGGCGCTCGCGACGCAGCGCCGCGCCTGGCAGGGGCTGCAGCCGCAGCTTCACCCGGGTGACGAATCCGGTGAGCCCGAAGCCGCCGACGCTGAGCTCGAACAGCTCGGGCTCCTTGCTGCGGCTGCACTCGATCTCCCCGTGATCGGGGTGGAGCAGCCGAAGCGCCTCGACACAGTGGATGAAGTTGCCCCCCCGACGGTGGTCCTTCCCGTGCACGTTGAAGCCCACGCAGCCGCCCAGCGTGATCGCGGGGTGGCCCGGCAGGACCGGCGGCAGCCAGCCGCGAGCCAGCGCACGGTCGGTCAGCTCCCCGACCCGGACACCGGACTCGACCTCCGCCGTCCCCGCTCCGGCGTCGACGTCGAGGATCCGGTCGAGGCGTCGGCTGCTCACCGATCGCACCCCGGCACCGGCCGACGCGTTGCAGTAGCTGAGCCCGGATCCGCGCGGGATGACCGGCCCGGTCGAGGTCAGGGCCTCCAGGAGCCGCCCCCGCGCGGGTCGCGCCAGCTCTCCGGCGGCGGTCTCCGTCCCGTCGAAGCTGGAGATCAGCGTCACTGGGTGGCGGCTCCTCGGCGTCGGATCGAGCGAGCGGTCCGGCTGGAGGACCGCCGAAAGGGGGAGAGTCTACCTCTTCGAGCGCTTTGCGGTTCGGGCCGCGCCCAGCCGGCATACGGACCCGTCGTCGAGCGCCGCGTAGACCAGGAAGCGGTGATTCCTCTCGTGCGGACCCAGGTACGCATACCAGCGCACACTCCCGTCCTCCTTCTCGCGATCCGGGTTTCCGAGACCGCGAATCACGCCCCGGCCATCGACTACCAGCACGGAGCTCAGCGTCGATCCCTCCTGTGCCAGCGTGGCAATGCCGCGGATCGATGCGCCCGATTCGCCCGCTCCCGCATCGACCTCCTTCCAGCTCCGGATGCGTCCGCAGCGCCTCGCGCCCGCGACCTCGTAGAGCTCGTATAGATTCCGCCCCAGCAGGCCGCGCCGGGGGTCGGCGAACGGCCCCCGGCCGTCGCGCTCGAGCACGGGCAGGAGCCCGCGCGAGGCCTCGGCACTCCAGCCGAGCGCACCCATGATCTCGTCGCTGCGAATGCCGACCAGCACCATCAGCAATTGCGTCGTCGTCATGTGCTCGACACGGCGATGCCGTTCGAGCGCCCCCTGCGCTGCGGGAAGCATCGCGATGGATGCGGCGGGCAGCAGCAGGCCGAGCAGCACGCGCGCCCGCCAGTGCCGCATCCCGTACAGGACGGACGCCAGTGTCGAGGCGATCCCCATCCAGAAGAGCAGCGAGAACGGGGTGAAGCGGGCGTTCGCGAGGTCGGTCGTCATCCACGAGCGCCCCAGACCGACCAGCAGCGAGACGGCGGCCCCGTACGCGATCAGCGCGAGACCCAGCAGGCCCGGCGCGTCGAGTGCCTTCGCCCGACGCAGCGCCCGGGCTGCGCAGCCGAGGGCGAGCAGCAGCCCGAACGCTCCCCCGCCAAGGCTGATCTGGTAGCGCTGCGCCTTGCTCGTCCCGAGCCAGCCATCGACCGTCCAGGCGACCGGCCCACCCAGGAAGGAGAGCATCGATGCCACCAACCTGTCCGGCTGCTGCAGCGACAGGAACACGTGCTCGGCGTTGCTACCCGGGCCGGAACGTGCGCTGGCAAGCAGCGCGCCCGTGGCGCCGGCGGCTGCCAGGATCGCGATCACCAGCCTGATCGGGAGCTTCGACGCCAGTGCGATCGCGAGTAGCCCCGCCCAGACGCCCATGCCACTCGCAGAGCTCAGGCTCGCCGCAACGGCGCAGGCGAGGGCGAGGATCGGAAGGCTGCGATTCGCCCCGGGAGGCCGGTCTGGATCGCGCAGCGCGAACGCGGCCAGGCAGCACAGCGACGCGCTGGTCCACATCAGCGTCAGGGATGCGTGAACGGAGAAGCCCCACAGGAAGCCGTAGTACAGGCCGCTCCAGAGCAGGGCGAAGACGAAGAACGTCGCGAGTGCCCGGCGTGGAAACGGGTCGTCGACCGGGAATCTGCGCAGGAATGCGTAGAGCAGCGCACTCGTCGTGCCCGTGCAGAGGAACGAAACGGAGATGGGCAGGACGCCGCGAGCTCCGAAGTGCTCGTAGTCCCAGTGGAGGAGCAGTCTCGTCGCGGGGATCAGGTGGCCGTTGTGCGGCAGGAAGAGCCAACGAAGCAGGGAGTGTCGGGAGCGCTCGTACAGGTTCCTCCAGTCGTCGAAGAAGAGATTGGAGAGGTGCTCGTCGAGACTCCGCTCCACCACATACACGGCAAACACCAGCAGCAAGACCGCGTACAGTACCGAGACGAGCGCCGGGAGGCGGCGAGGCATGGGGGTCATTCTACGTCCTGGCCTCCCACCGTTGCCGCGGCCGCGTCCGTCCGAAGGCAGGCACCCGATCCGGGAATTCGCTAACTCCAGCAGCATCCGCTCGCGTGGGCTCGCAATCGGGTCGGGGAACCTGGCCTCGGGGCGGCAACCTCGGGGCGGCAACCCCGGGGCGGCAACGACTGGGAGGGCCGAACTCATGAGCATCCGCTGGATCGCGCGCCTCGGCGTGGCCTGGGCGTCCGGCGTGCTGCTGCTCGGCGCCTGTGCCGACGAGGAGGCCCCGGCAGACCGCCTGGCACCGCCGCCCGCGGCGGCGAAGCTCCGGCAGCCGGCGCCCGCGCGTTCGCAGCCCGCAGAGGTCCCGCCGTCGCGCCCGGCCTCGGCCTCGGATCGGGAGAGGCTGCTTCCGATCCTGACGGCGAGATTCCCGGACGCGCCGGCCGCCGATGTCGAGTGCCTGACGGACGCGATCCTGGCGGAGCAGGGGTTCGAGCGGTTCCACGAGCTCGTCGCCCTGAGGCTGACGGGGCGCACGCCCAACGCCCGGGACGAAGCGGACCTGCGCAGGCTGGACGAGCTGCAGGTCGAGTGTGGGCTCGAGGCCCCCTGAGCATCGGCGTCAGCGAAGTCGCTGCTCGAGCCCCGCGCGGGTCGTCGCTGCGACGAGGACACGGTCCTCGGACGTCGAGTGGCCGTCCGAGCGAAGCCGGCCTGCGCAGGTGTTGCGATCTTCGCGGCGCTCGCGCAAGCGCCGGGCCGGGCTCACGCGGCGAAGGCCAAGCTGACGCGGCGGAGGTCGAGGGGAGGGGAGTGCGCGGACGATCGCTCGGTGCCGACGGGATCCGCAGAGGCGCGGCCGCGGGGGGCGCGCTGCTTGCCGTCGCCCTCACCGGATGCCCGACCGGTGACTCCGTCGGAACCGGCTCCGACGTCGCGCCGAGGCTCGACCTGTCCGCCGGTGTCGAGAGGATCGGGAACGCGTCCGAGCGCCTGGTCGTCTCGGGTGTCTCGAAGCCCGTCCTGCCCGCGACCTCGGGAGAGGCCTTCTCCCTCGAGGTGGAATCGCTGCCGGAGTCCAGGCTCCAGCTGGCGGCAACCCTCACGGGCCAGGCCGCTGCGGGCGCGCGCTCCGGCTCGGCCTGCCGTGCCGAGCTGCGCCGGGCCGCGGACGGGACCGCACTGGCCGGGGTCGATCTCGACGCGGCCGCCGGGCGCTGGAGCGAGGCCGAGCTCGCGGTGCCGCGAGTCGCGTCGGCGAGGCTCGTGCTGGAGTGCGCGCCCCCCGACGGCGTCGACGTTCGCTGGGCCCGGCCCCTCGCCGTCCCGGTCCGGAGCCCATCCGACGCCCCGCTGCTCGTCCTGGTGAGCCTCGACACGCTGCGCGCCGATCACGTCAGCGGCTTCGGTGGAGATCCGGACCTCACGCCCGCGCTGGGCGCGCTGGCTGCAGAGGGTCTGCGCATGCAGAGCGTCTCCTCGGAGGGAACCTGGACGCTGCCCTCCCACTACTCGCTGCTCTGGTCCGGGCTCTACGGCTTCGACGCCACCCGCGGCCGCAGGACATCGCTGTCCGAGACCCTGGCGGAGCACGGCTTCGCGACCGTGGCGATGACGGGTGGTGGCTTCGTCGGGGCGTTCTTCTACTTCGACCGCGGCTTCGATCACTTCGACGAGAGCTACACCGAACCCGACGGCCTCGACCGCCAGGTTCGGGACGCGATCGCTCGTCTGGATGCGCTCGGGACGGCTCCGACCTTCCTGTTCCTCCACACCTACGCCGTTCACGGGAAGTCACCCGCGGAGCGGCGGTTGCGGTTGGGGCACCTCGACTGGTCGCCGGGGCCGGAGCAGATCGACGACATTCGCGAGTTCTACGCCGGCCTGGTACGGCGACTGGATCGCGACCTGGCGCCGCTCTTCGCCGCCCTGCGCAGCCAGGCGCGGCGGCGCGAGGTACTCCTGGTCGTGACATCGGACCACGGCGAGGCCTTCCTCGAGCATGGCGGCTTCCGGCACGGCTACAATCGCCAGCGCTACAGCCTCCACGACGAGCTCACACGGGTCCCGCTGCTCGTCTGGAGCCCGTCGCTCGTTCCCGGCGGCCGCGAGAGCCGTGTCCCGGCGATGCTCTCCGACGTCGCGCCGAGCCTGCTGGCCGCCGTGGGCATCGAGGCGCCGGCGGGCATGCGGGGTCGCAGCCTCTGGCCGCTGTGGACCGGCGCGGCCGGGCCGACGCGACCGGGCGAGGAGTTGCCCGCCGTCAGCCAGACCGACGGCTCCTGGGCGCTGCGCGGGCCGCGTTTCAAGCTGATCGCCGGCGCCGGAGGGGAGGCGGAGCCCGAGCTCGAGCTCTACGACCTGCAACGGGACCCCGGGGAGCGGGTCGACCTCGCGGAGACCGACCCGCAGCGGGCGCGCGCGATGCTCGACACGCTGCGCGGGCGACTCGTCGAGCTGGGCGTCGAGGTGGAGGAGAGGGAACCTTCGCTGCCCGATTGCCCGCTGTGCGCGCCCAACGCCGAGTCCTCGTTCCTGCGCCTGGCGATCGAGGGAAGGGACACGCCGCAGCAAGTGCGCGAGGCGCTGGGGGCCGCGACCGCCGAACGCCTCAGGGAGCTCGGCTACCTGGAGTAGCGCTCCCGGAGGGTCGCTCCCGGGCGGAGGCGCTGCTCCGCGGGCGCAGCACCTCGAGCCGGTGATGGCGCGGAAGGATTCCGCTCGTCGGCGGGTGGCGGAGGAAGACGCGTTCGTCGACCTCGAAGTGATTCTCGAGGAACGCCTGGAGTACCGGCAGCTGGTCGGGCAGCCCGGGGACGCCCGGAAAGCGGACGAAGCCGCGGATCACCAGCTGCGGCGGATCGCGCTCCAGACGGGCGACCAGCGCTTCGCCGGCGTCCCCGCCCGCCTGGCCGGGATAGAGCTGCGAGAAGGGCCAGTCGAAGAAGCGATCCGCGAGGAAGTAGTAGTAGGCCTCGTGTCCGTAGACGAACAGCCCGCCGCCCGGCTCCACCTCCTCGCGAACGAAGCGTACGACGGACTCCAGGAAGGCGTTCTCGGGCGCTTCCCACAGCTCCGCCCGATGCAGATCCACGCGCGTCGTCAGGCTCGCGTGGTTGATCAGCGAGAGCCCGCCGAGAACGGCGAGCCAGGTGCAGACCAGCACCGCCTCCAGCCGCAGCAGCGCAGTCGGAGCGCGCCCGTTCCCGGCGTCCCGCCAGAGCCTTCCCGCGACCGCGAAGAGCAGCAGCAGGACCAGAGGATAGACGCCGATCACGTGGGCGAAGTCGCTGCGGGGGAACGCGGAGAGCACGACGCCGCACGCGAGTCCAGCAAAGACGATCAGCCTGCGCTCCGCGAAGTGGCGACCTCGGCGGACGGCGCGCAGGCACAGCGCAAGGGCGCCCGCAAAGGCCAGGGGGACCGAGAGGTAGACGAGCCGGACGAAGAGCTCTCCCAGTGTCCAGTAGAGCGGGTACGCCTGCTCGCCCGGCAGGACCTCGCGGCGCAGCATGCTGAAGTAGGACTCGGGGAAGTAGGAGAAGCCCGCGGGCCCCTGCAGGCTGCCGAACTCCCACCAGCGCAGTGGGGTCGAGAACGAGATCCCACTGGTCGAGAGATAGGCCGTGAACGGGCGGATCAGCCCGCTCTCGAACATCTGCACCAGCACGCCCTGGTAGGCGAAGTAGGCCAGCAGCGGAGCCACCGGGATCAGGAAGCCCGCGCTCAGGGACGCGAGTCGCGCGGCGCGCCGCCCGAAGCCCTCGCGAGGAGCAGCGAACAGCGCCTCCGGAAGCATCAGGGCTGTGGCGATCAGCGTGGCGAGATAGATGCCGAGGCTCTGCTTGGAGAGGAACGCGATGCCGACGCAGGCACCGACCGCGAGCAGCCGAGTGCGTCCCGGACGGACCGGCTCGTGCGTAAAGAGGGCGGTGGCGGCGCAGGCCGCGAGGAATGCCAGGTCCCAGTAGAAGAAGCAGGTGAACGCGGGCCAGGCCAGGAACTTGAAGCCCAGCAGCGAGAGGCCGAAGAGAGCGGCCCGCCGCCGGTCGACGAGCTGCAGGGCGACGGCGTAGAGCGCGACCAGGACGCCGCAGTAGACCACACCCGCCAGCGCGCGGGAGACGGCGAGGTGCTCGCCGAAGATTCCCATCGCGAGGGCGAGCAGGTAGTGGGCTCCGGGAAAGGGATAGGCATCGATGTCGCGATAGAAGACGCCCCCGCGCAGGATCTTCGCGGCCGCGGTCAGCAACGCTCCCTCGTCGTTGCCGCCGAGGCGATAGCCCGCGAACCAGCAGGAGACCAGCGCCCCCAGCACGATCAGCGCGCACGCGACCAGGCGCGGCCGCGCCAGCACCTGGCCTACCCACGCGGGCCAGGCAGCGATCGCTCCGCCGTCACGGGCCGGTTCCTTCCTCGTCGAGGTAGCCGAGCGCCTTCAGGCGATCGAGGGCCTCTTGATCGAGCTCCCGCTTCTCGGCATCCGGCGCCGCCAGGGACTCGCTCAACGCCTCGATGCGCTTCCAGTGCGCCTCCACGACCTCGGGATGCGAGCCCGACACGTCCTGCGTCTCGCCCGCGTCCTGCTCGAGGTCGAAGAGCAGCACCTCGGGCCGGGTGCGCTCCCACAGGCTCTTCCAGCGACCCCTGCGATAGGTCTGGAACAGCTGCTCGGTGACCAGCAGCTCGTCCGCCTCCAGGTCGGGCTGCGGGCCACCTCCGATGCCGGCGAGCTCCCCCACCAGCCCCATCACGTCCTGCGAGCGGATCAGCGCGGACGGATCCCGGCGACTTCCCGGCACGACGATCAACGGCACCCGGAGCAGGGGCTCGAAGGAGGGGTTCCCGAAGTGACGCTTCACGTCGAAGTGGAGCTTCCGGTCCACCAGCATCTCGCCGTGATCCGAGGTGAAGACGATCACCGCGTCTTCGAGCAGTCCCTCTGCTTCCAGGTACTCGAGCAGGGCGCCGAGCTCGCGATCGAAACGGACCACGCTCTCCGGGTACGAGATCCCGAACAGGATCCAGTCGTGCACGTCGATGTAGTGGACGTAGAGGAAGAAGCGATCGCTGGGACGGCTCTGCAGCGCGGCCTTCACGCTGCGGTTGACCTGCCGGGCGGTGCGGGTCCGCGCGGACCGACTCGCTGCGGCCGGCTCGTTGCCCGCCTCCGTCGCCCCGACCTCGATCCACTCGTCGAATCCCTGGTCGTAGCCGTAGGGTCGGAACAGCAGCCGGTTCGACACCGCGCCGACGGTCCAGTAGCCCGCCGAGCGCAGCCCCTCGGCGAGCGTGTCGAGGCCGCCCGGAACGCAGCTGTCGTTGCCGCCTGCGGCCGCGAATCGAGCCAGACCGCAGGAGGCGAAGGTGTTCCACTCGAGGGTCCGGGTCCGATCACCGGATTCGATGCTCGGCGTATGCCCGGTGAAGAGAGCCGCCATCGACATCGTCGTGGAGTGGAACGCCGAGACGGCGTTCTCGAACACCTGACCGGCGGCTGCCAGGCGGTCGATGTTGGGCGTCTGCACGGGCGACCCGTACGCGGAGACGTGATCACGGCGCAGCGTGTCCACGACGATGAGGATGATGCGCTCCGGTCCGGATCCCCGATCGTCGCGTTGCGCGCAGGCCGACAGCACGGCGGGCAGCATCAAGAGCGGCGCCAGAAGGCGCGTTCGACTCCGAGCCCGCCGCATGGCGAAGGCATAGCACACGAGCCAGCTCGCGAGCCCGTACGCTCGGCGCGCGCAACCGCGCGATCCGCTCGTCACGGCGATGCGTCTCCCGGACTCTCCCGCGCCACGCAGAGTGTCTCCGAGAGCTGCGAGGCGGCATCCGCGGGCAGCTCCACGTTCAGCAGGGTCGGATGCGACAGCGCACCGACGAAGCCGCTCCGGCGGCTCGCCGCTCCTCCCAGGCGCGTCGGCGCGCCGAGCGAGCCGACGCGAACGCGGGAAGTCGACCGGCCGGTCGCGACCAGACGTCCGTTCGCGAACAGATTCAGCCGGGCGGTGCGCTTCGGGCGCCCGTCGCGAATCTGGCCGATGCGGTGGAGCGCGGTCACGACGACGCCGGTGCACTGGCCCGCGACAGGGCCCGATACCTCCAGGCGTTCGTCGCCGAGGCTCAGAACGATCTGCCCGCTCGCGTCGCGCCGCAGCGACCAGGTGCCCGCCTGGTGCGCGATCACCTCCTCGCGAGAGGAGTCGGCGTCCGGGGCGATCCCGATTCCGAAGGTCCACGCCCCGTGACCCGGCGTGCGCGTCACGTCCTGGCCGATCAGATCGATCCGGCCCTCGCCTCCGAACGTCGCCACCTGTCCGTCCCAGCGTGCATCACCCGATGCGACGATGCGCACCGGGATCCGCCGCACGTCGGCGGACCAGCTGCGGTACTCCGCGAGCAGCTCCTCCGCCCGCTCCGGATGGGCCTCCCAGACGTTCGCGTGGCCCGTCGCATCGCCAGCCAGGTCGAACAGGGCGAACCCGGCGCTCTCCTTCACGAGTCGCCAGCGCCCGTCGGCACTGAGCGCCGCGAACTCCATGCGACCCAGGCCGCCGGCCTCGTGCGCACTGAAGCGGTCCGGGCGGATGTCGAGGGTCCGCCGCAGGTCGTAGATCTCGTTCTCCCAGAACAGCGCTCGCGCCGGCGGCGCAGCGGCGCCCGAGAGCAGCGACGTCAGGTCGAGGCCGTCCACCGGCTGCGGAGGTGCCACATCCACCAGCGCGGCGAGCGTGGGATAGAGATCCATCGAGGAGGAGACGGCGTCGACGACCCCGGGCTCCGTGCGCCCGGGGGCCCGCAGCAGCATCGGTACCCGCACCCCGCCTTCCAGCAGCTGGCTCTTCGCCCCCAGGAAGGGGTGGTTGCTCTCCGCCCGGACGCCGCCGTTGTCACTCGAGAAGACGACGATCGTGTTGCGCGCCTGATCGGTCCGGTCCAGGGCGGCGAGAACCCGACCCACGCCCTCGTCCAGCCCGCTCACCAGAGCGCGATAGCGGCCGAGCTCGTCATCCGGATGGCGCGCGGCCCAACGCGGCGCGGGATCGAGGGGGCTGTGGGGCGCGAAGTACCACAGGTTCAGGAACCAGGGCTGCTTCCGCCCCTGCTCGATCAGCGCCACGGCGCGATCGGTCAGCAGGTCCGTCAGGTGTCCCGCGACCCGGGTCGGCCGGCCCTCGTCGCTCACGAGTCGCGGATCGGTGTAGCGCGAGCCGGGTGGATTCAGCAGCCGGGCGTGGAGGAAGCCGAAGAACGAATCGAACCCCTGGGCGAGGGGGCGAACCTCCTGCGGCGCGCTGCCCAGATGCCACTTCCCCACGTGATGCGTCGCGTAGCCGGCATCGCGCAGCAGCTCGGGCAGCGTGACCGCCTCTCGGGGAAGGCCGCGCGGACTCGAGCGGAAGCCGAAGCGCTGCGGATACCGCCCCGTCAACAGGGCTGCACGCGCCGGATCGCACGTGGCCGCGGCGGCGTAGAAGCGCGTGAAGCGTACGCCGCTCGCGGCCAGCCGATCGAGATTCGGCGTGTCCCCATCGGGGCTCCCGTAGGAGCCGAGGTCACCCACTCCGAGATCGTCGGCGACGATGAGCAGGATGTTCGGGCGGCGCGCCGCGTCCCCGGCGATCCCGCTGCCCGACCGCTCGCAGCCCGCAGCGAAGACGAGCGCCAGCAGTCCGGTACACAGACACGCGGGGGTGCGAACGCGGCGCGGCGCCAGGCGGGAGGCTCCTCTCGAGCTGGCCAGGCGCAATCGCCCCGGACAGCGTGTGGTAGGGTACACGATACGCGTGCGGGGTTCGGGGCGCGCGGCGCGGCATGAGGCGGGGAATGCGTTCGAGCAGCGACCGGTGCGGGAGTCCGTCGCTGCTCTTGCTTCGCCCGGCGCTGGTCGTCTCTGCGATCTCGATCCTCCTCGCCTGCGCGCAGCCGCGCCCGGACATCGTCCTCGTCACCGTCGACACGGCGCGCGCCGATCGCTTCGGCTTCATGGGCGATGCGAACGGCCTGACCCCGACGGCAGACGCCCTCGCCCGCGAAGCCACCGTGTTCGAGAACTGCGTCGCGCCGATCGGCACGACGGTGCCGTCCCACGCGAGCCTGCTCACGGGGCTGCATCCGCGAACCCACGGCGTTCGCTCGAACGGCGCGAGGCTCCCCCGGGAGTTCCGGACCCTCGCGGAGATCCTCGGCGAGCACGGCTACCACACCGGCGCCTTCGTCAGCCTCGGTCCGATGGTGACCCCGGGTGCGCTCGACCAGGGCTTCGACAGCGTGGACGCCCCGGACCCGGCGCACAGTCAGGCCTGGAGGCGGGGCTCACTGACGATCCACGCGGCGGAGCGCTGGCTCGAGGTCGTCTCCCGGGAGCACCGCAGGCCGTTCTTCGCCTGGGTCCACCTCTACGAGCCACACAGCCCGTACCGCCCGACCGCCCATTCTCGGGAGGCCCTTCGGCACTCAGCGAGCGCCTTCGCCGCGGGCATCTCGGTGCCGCTGTTCGGATTGGGGCTCTGGATGCGCTCGCCGGAGGACCTCGCGGCGGTCCAGACCCTCTACGACGGGCAGCTGCAGGAGGCCGACCGGCTGCTGGGCGAGCTGCTCGACTCCCTGAAGGCGCTCGGACTGCTGTCGAACGCGGTGGTGGTGGTCGCAGCGGACCACGGCCAGGCGCTGGGCGATCACGGACACGCGGGCCACGGTGAGGCACTCTGGCAATCCGTGCTCCACGTACCGCTGCTGATCTGGGACGGTCGCAGCCGGACCCCGCGCCGCGTCCGGGAGCGGGTGGGGCTCGTCGATCTCCATCCGACCCTGCTCGAGCTGGCCGGACTCGCCGCGCCCGCTGCGACCGAGGGGAGGTCGCTGGCTCCGGCACTCCGTGGCGAGCCCCTTGCGATGCGCTCCTACTATGCGGAGATCAAGCGGCGGCGCGGCCCCGCCTCGCGCGACAAGACGTTCTTCGCCAAGGAGCCGTCACCCTACGACGTCGCGGCGTTCCGGGGTCGCTTCAAGTTCATGCACGGAGACGATGCGTCGGCGCTCTTCGACCTGGATTCCGACTCCGGCGAGATGCGGCCGCTCGTTCGCACGCAAGCGCCCGAAGCCTACGATCAGCTGTCGCGGATCGCGAGCCGATACGCGGATTCGGAGCCGGCGACCGGGCCGCCTGCGAAGATCCCCGAGAGCGTCGCCGAGGGCCTGCGGGCGCTGGGCTACGCCGACTAGAGCCAGGAGCCTGGCCCCGATGGGAGTGTATGCTGCGACCTTCGCGCGGAGGAAAGGGTACTGAGCGAAGAGAAGCCCGAGAGCAGCTCGGAGGGCCGCGTGCCGCTCGTCCAGCAGGCGCGGCCGGGCGGCGAGCCGCGATCTCGAGTGGCCCTGTTCGTCTTCGACTGCCCGGGCTCCGACGCGCTGCGCGAGCTGCTCGACCAGATTCCCGAGAGCCTCGCAGACCGCATCGAAGAGGTGATCCTGATCCAGCAGGGCGAGCGGGGCTGGCCGACGGCCTTCGAGCCCGGGCTGGCGGAGTCCCGCCAGCTCGAGGTTCGCTTCCACCGCAACCCGCGTCCGTTCGACTACGGGTCCGCTCGCAAGGCGGCCTTCGAGTATGCGCTCGGCGCGGGCTTCGAGCATGTGGCGGTGCTGCGAGGGGACGGCTCCCATCCGGTGGCGGCACTCGCGGAGCTGCTCGACGCGGTCCGCACCCATCCGGGCGACCTGGTCCTGGCCTCGCGCCAGGGGCGACTCCCGGCCGCGCCCGATGCCGCGACGTGGCTCGCCGATCGCCTCGAACGCCCACTCGCCACGCGATTCTGCGAGCGCGTGCTCGGGCTCGGGCTCGGGGACTACCTCTCGAGCCTGCGCGTCTACCCGTGCGCGGCGCTGCGTTGCATCCCGTACCAGCTGAATGCGGACGACTGGCGCTTCGAGACCGAGATCCTGATCCAGTTCCGGGCCCTGGGCGTCCCGATCCGGGAGGTGATGGTCGCACCCTCCTGGAGGGAGAGCGCGAGCGCTGGGGACACGGTGCGCCGCGTGCTCCGGAACTGCCTCGCACCGCTGGACTACCGCCTCCACCAGCTGCACGTCACGCGCAGGGGCCAATACCTGCTCGATCACGGCACCCGCTACACGCTCAAGCTCAGCCGGACGAGCTCGCACATGGCGATCGTCGAGTCGATCCGGCCGGGTACGCGGGTGCTCGACCTGGGCTGCTCGCAGGGCCTGCTGGCCAGGCCGCTCGGCGAGAAGAGCGTGGAGGTGACCGGTCTCGACGCCCGTCCCCCGGGCGATACCTACCAGGGACTGGCCGAGTACTACCAGCGCGACCTCGAGGAGCCCTGCGAGATCCCCGTCGGCCGCGTCTTCGACTACGTGGTGGTCGCCGACGTGATCGAGCACCTGCGCAACCGCACCCAGCTGCTGCGCAGCGCCAGGCGCTACCTGAAGGAGGGGGGGCGCCTGATCATCTCGACGGGCAACGTCGCGCTCTGGTTCTACCGGCTCTCGCTCCTCGTCGGCCGCTTCGAGTACGGACCCCGCGGTGTCCTCGACGCCACCCACGTCCATCTCTACACCCGGGCGACGTTCCGCCGCGAAGTGGAGCGGGCCGGCTTCCACGTCCTGCGAGAGCGCGTGACCAGCCTGCCCTTCGAGGTGGTCTTCGAGTCGACCGGGCGCAGCCGACTGATCCAGCGCCTGTCCGAGGCGTACCACTTCCTGGCGCGCCTCTGGCCCGAGATGTTCGCCTACCAGTTCATCCTCGAGGCGGAGATCGGGACTCTCGACGAAGAGGCGACGCAGCCGCCGGAACCGCTTCAGTAGACGATCTGGTCCACGTACCTCAGCGGTTCGGGCACCTGCTCCCACAGCTCGTCCAGCATGGGGTAGAGCTTCGTCAGGCGGCCGAGGCGGATCCGCTGCTGCACGGTCGCCTCCCCCGCCGCGGCGACCTCCCGGTAGTGGAGCAGCTGCCGCGCCGCGGTGGCGCGCATGCCGGAGATCACCGCGGCGCGCTCTCCGACCACGAGCGAGTGGAGTTGGGGCATGAAAT
>Ga0209536_100008698_pt1 | contig 15202 bp, 13 predicted proteins | sample DeeMarSeWOR28_12_FD_187461 | JGI IMG/M metagenome (GOLD analysis project Ga0209536, IMG submission 187461) | Marine sediment microbial communities from White Oak River estuary, North Carolina - WOR-2-8_12 (SPAdes) (version 2) | ecosystem: Environmental > Aquatic > Marine > Intertidal zone >...
GGTCAGGTAGTCGCACTTTTCCCTGCCGCCGGCGATACCGACCACCTGGCAACCCTTGATCTTCGCAATCTGGCCGACCAGCGAGCCGACAGCCCCGGCCGCGCCGGAAACCAGCACGGTCTCGCCTGCCTGGATCGCGCCGACGTCGAGGATGCCGAAATAGGCCGTCATACCCGGCATGCCCAGCACGCCGAGATATTTCGGCAGCGGCGCGGCAGCGGGGTCGACCTTGCGGACGCCCTGGCCGTTGGAAACCCAGTGTGACTGCACCCCCGCGATGCCGACCACGTGATCGCCCACGGCGAAATCCGGATGGCGTGACTCGACGACGCGCGCAACACCGCCCGCCCGCATCACTGCGTCGATCTCGACCGGCGGGATATACGACTTGCCTTCCTTGATCCAGCCACGCATGGCGGGATCGAGCGACAGGTAAAGCACCTCGGCCAGGAATTCGCCCTCACCCGGCTTTTCGACAGGCACCGTTTCAATGGTCCAGTTGTCCCGGGTCGGCAGACCAACCGGGCGCGAGGCGAGCAATACGCGGGTGTTGTTCATAAGGGTTTCCTCGATTGTCTGCGGGCTGCGCTGCCAGCCCCGAACGGGCCCCGCGCCGATCTGCATTATAGGGCCTGCGCGCGCGTCCATGGACTACAGCGGGATATAGATGACGGTATTGCTTATGAGGATCATGACGAATACCAGGCACGTAACCATGGGGCCCAGGTAAATCCGTCCCGTCATCCGGAAGAAATAACGATTGAAGTACGGCAGCACGAACATCATCGGGATCACCGCGAACAACAGGTTGACGTAGAGCCAGCCGTCGGTCCAGTACACCGTGCCGGTCAGGAAAAAGGTGAGGTACTGGATCACCACGATCAGCAGCAGGCCCAGGGAATTGGCGAAGCCCCCCAGCAGCATGCTCTTCCATTCGGCCTGCCCCTCGAATCGCATGGCTCCGTTGATCCGCAGGGAATTGGACAGGAAAAAGACAAAGAAAAACGGCACGTACATGACCAGCAGGACCAGCAACGAGGGCTGGAACACGCGCACCCCCATGAACAGAAAACGGTAGTCGACGTGGAAGAGCCAGTAGGCGGCGAACAGCAGCAGGAAATAGCAGGCAAACAGCGTCAACGCGAGTGATGCCGTGCGGAGCAGTTCCCCGGGCGTGGTGTCCATACCCCACATCGCGGGCTGAACGCCCTTCTGTTTCCCGAAAAACCGGTAGCTGAGCCAGAACAGCATATAACCCAGCAGGCCGTTGAGGATGGCCCACAGCATGACTGCATTGTTCATGCGTTGCGGAAAGAACCAGGTCAGCTCGCGATTGGATGCCTTGACGAAGAGTTGCTGTGACAGCTCGGCCATCGGGATATAGGAAAAACAGGCGATCACCGCCGCGAGCGCGAACAGGCCCCAGAACAACCACGCCCCCGCACCCCGGGGCGGCGGCAATGCCGAAGGCAAGGAATGCACCAACGGCTGGAACGCCGGTATCCGCAACAGGATGCGCGCCAGCGGCACCAGGGCCGCCAGGGATGCAATCAGGGAGACGACCCCCAGCAATTCCTTCCAGTACCAGACCTGGTCACGGCTGGACAGGCCGGTCTCCAGCCCGAATACGCGCTCGAAGTATTCGATCTGGTTGGCGGTGGCTTCGATCATGTAGGGCTGGAACGGGTGCAGCACGCGTTCGTTGTGGACCACCCGCAAGGTTCTTGCTGCCGCATCACCGTAATAGTGCCCAAGCTCGACTTCCTCGACAGCGCCCGCTTCCGGGTCACCTCCGGAATTCACCAGCCGCAAGGCCTCCGGCGCCCGCCGCATGTCTCCGTGCCGCAACTCGTTGCGGTAGGCGCCCTCGTCGTACAGGGCATAGCTCATGCCGACATTCGAACGCACCGATGCCAGCACCTCGTCGGTGAGGGTCAGGACGTAGCCCGAAACATACACCGAGTGCAGCTTGCTCGGTTCACCGGTTGAGAGCGCCTCCCTGCCGAAGTAGTCAGCGCCGCGGATCGCCGCGTTGCCGCCGGCGGAATGCCCGGTGGCCCCGATGCGCGCCCGGTCGATATAGTTCAGATTAGAACTGCTTGCCGCGTAATCTACAACGGCGAACATGCCGTAACCTTCGGTGGTCGCAGCGAAGCGGCTAACCGATGCGCTCGACCCCCCTTGGGCGTAGGGGTCGATCGAAATCGCGACGATGCCGCGCCGGGCCAGCTCGATGGCGATATTTGACAGCGCTTCCTTGGAGCGTTGGAAGCCGGGCACGACGACCACCAGGGGAGCCGGGGTTTCAGCGGTCGCGGTGCGAGGCCGGAACAGGTCGCCGACCACCCACTGCCCGTTGTGGGCCGGAATCTTGATGTCCTCCACCTGAACCCGGCCGCCCCCGCACTGGATCCGGGAGGCCAACAGGCTCGACAGCAGGACGACCGCCACGCAGACCAGCAGCGCCGCCCTGCCCTTCATCGCCGGTTGCCGCCGCAACAGCTCTCGGGGGTCTGGCAGGCAAAACGGCGCGGGTCCCTCGCCAGCGCAGGGTCAACGGCTTTCAGGCTGTCGGGAAAGACCCGTTCCGGAAAGTACCTCATGGCGAATTGAGGCTGGGGCAGGCTCATTGTTCCGGCTCAAATACGCGGGCCATATAGTCCTCCAAAGACTCTCCGGACCAGTCCGGATCCCCCGCCGGTAAGCCGGCCAGGGCCCTGGCCAGCTGTTTCTTGAACTCCAGTTGGGCCTGCCGGGCGATTTGCACCCGCTGCGCCTGCGGCGAGCCGGCCCCGTGCATCGATTCGGTCAGGTAGCCGACCGCGTTGCGCCCCAGCGTCATGTTTTCGATCAGCCTGAGAATCCGGACCCGCGCCTCGGTAGATACCCCTTCCCGCCCCTGCAAGTACTTCTCCAGCAGCGGACCCAGTTCATCGTGGTCCAGGTCCTGCTGGGAGGGCAGCGTGACTACCAGGCCTCCCGCCAGGTCCTGGGCAATGCGTGCCAGTTCGTACGGCATCCGGGTGACGTGATGCTTGCAGACGTTGGCGATCATGTCGTCGCACTGCCAGACGCCGGACTTCATGCGTTGCGACTGGAAGGAGGCGGCGATGCCGGTGCTGTAGATGGTCTCGTTCTGGTGGGTCATCTCGACCAGCTTGTCGCGGATGTGCGAGGCCTTCTCCACACCGTTGTAATCGGCGATGGCCGCGGCCGCGCCGATCAGGACGTCACCCACCCCGGACTTGCAGACGTAGCTGCGCCGGTGGTAGCAGGTGAAGCGCTCGACCAGCATGGCGGCGAAGTCGTATTCACCGTCCATGAAGATGTATTCGTTGGGGATGAACACGTCGTTGAATATCACCATCGCTTCCTGGCCGCCGTAGCGGGCGTTGCCCACGTCCACGTCGCCTTCTTCCATGCTGCGCGTGTCGCAGGACTGGCGTCCGTAGATGTAGGTGATGCCTTCGGCGTCGACCGGCAGCGCGCCGACGATGGCGTAGTCCCGGTCGGCCTCGCCCAGCCGGATGGTCGGCATCACGATCAGCCAGTGCGAATTGATGCAGCCGGTCTGGTGGGCCTTGGCGCCGCTGATCCAGACGCCGTCCTCGCCGCGACGGGTGACGTGGACATACAGGTCGGGATCGGACTGGGCATGCGGGGGCTTGCCGCGGTCGCCCTTGACGTCCGTCATCGCGCCACCGATGACGTAGCCCCGCGCCTGGGCGAAGGCCACGAAGTCGAGGAAGCGCCGGCGATACGCCGTGCCGTGCGCCTCGTCGATCTCGAAGGTGACCGAGTGCAGCGAGTTGATCGCGTCCATGCCCACGCAGCGCTGAAAGCAGGTGCCCGTGAGCTGGCCCAGCCGGCGCTGCATCTTGTTCTGCATCACCACGTCCTCGCGGCTGGCGGCGATGTGCAGGAACCGATTGATCCGCTCGCCGGTAAACGGCGATACCGCGGTGGCCAGTTCCGGATTGGCTTCCGCCAGGTCGTAGGTGGCCGCCACCGCGTTCACCGACGGCCGGATCATCGGGTGATCGACGGGTTCCGCTACCCGCTCGCCAAACAGCCATACGTCGAGGTTGCGTCCCCGCAGGCTGTCGATGTACTCCGCCCCGGTTCGGATGGGGCGCACGTTTTCCTGAGACAAAGTGTCCATTGGGTACCTCGTTCTAGCGGTTGCGGCCCAGCGCCTCGTGGCTGGTGACCCAGTCGCCGGCCAACACGGCGGAGGTCAGCGAGACGTCGCCGGCCAGCACCACGGCCGCGACGATTTCGGCGAACTTGTCGGCCTTGCCCGCACCGAAACAGCCCAGCATCTCCAGGCATTCGCGCTGGGTGGGCAGCCCGGTGCCACCGCCGTAGGTGGCGCAGATCACGGCCGGCAGCGTGACCGACCAGTAATAGTCGCCGTTTTGCAGCAGTTGCCCGTAGGTGATGCCGGCATGTGACTCGGCCACGTTGGCCTCGTCCTGGCCGGTCGCGATGAACAGCGCGGCGATGCCGTTGGCCGAATGGGCGCCGCTGTAGGCGGACCCGGCCTGCAGCGCGCCTACTGCGGCGATCTGCCGGTAGCGGTAGAGGGCCGCCGTGTCGATGCGCAAGACGTCCCTGGCGACTTCCTGCTTGAGCGTGAACTCGGCGATGACGCGCTTGCCGCGCGTCTGGATCATGTTCATCGCCGAGTGTTTCTTGTCGGTGTCGATCGCACCCGAAAGGATGTATTGCGGCTTGAGCGGATGGTGGGCCTTTATCCACTCGCAGGCCGCGTAGGTCGCGTTGCCCGTCATGTTCTGTCCCGCCGCGTCGCCGGTGGTGTAGCAGAACCGCGTGTACAGCATGTTGGCGATCGGGTACTGCTCGATCTCGATCAGCTTGCCGCTGCGCGTGGTGCTCTCGGCGGCGGCCTTGATCCTTTCGAATTCACTGACCAGCCAGGCGCCGAAGTCCCTCGCCTGCAGCGCATCGGAGAACATGAACACCGGCGCGCGCTGCATGGAGTGTTTCACGACCGTGGTCTTGACGCCGCCGCATTCACTGATGACCCGCATGCCGCGGCTGTAACTCGCCACCAGCGTGCCCTCGGTGGTGGCCAGGGGCACGTAGAAATCGCCCTGGGCGTGTTCACCGATCACGCGCAGCGGGCCGGCCACGCCCAGCGGCATCTGCACGGTGCCGATGAAGTTCTCGACGTTGCCGCGCGTCACTTCGGGATCGATGGTGTAACTCGATACGGTGGGCAGGCTGGCTCCTGTTTTTGCGGTCACGAAGTCCCGCCGTTTGGCCGCCTGCTCCGGCGAGTAGTCGTTTTCCCGGTCACGGGGGATAGGGTCTGCTCTGGACATTCAGATCTCCGGGATGGCTGATTTTTTCATGGCTGTTCGGTTCGGCTTCGCGTTGCGTGGCGTTATGTTTCGGCCGGCGCGCGGGAATCCCGGTCGAGTGTCCGCGCCGCCAGCATGTAATGGACGAACGACCAGACGTTGATGCACACCATGATCGCCAGCGCGGCGCGCAGCCCGCCGGCCTTGGCGGCCGCGGCGCCGGCGCCGCCGGCCAGCTGCCACTGGTTCATGATGTCGCTCAACATCCCGACCAGCCAGGGCCCCAGGCCCAGTCCCACGAGGTTGATGACCAGCAACAGCAGCGCCGACCCCAACGCCCGTTCACGCGAGCTCACCAGTCTCTGGATGGTGGCAAAGGTAGGGCCGAGGTACATGACGCCGAACACCAGGCTCACGAACAGCAGCCCGACCACCATGTTCCGATCGGGCCAAGTGTAGGCCATCAATGCTATCGGGACATTGACCAGGGTCGCTATTCCGGGCACCCACAGCTGCCACCGAACATCCTTCCACTGGCGGGTGAAACGGTCGGCCAGGTAGCCGCCGAACCACGTCCCGCCGATTCCCGAGACTGCGGCCACCACGGAGAGGACGACCCCCACTTCGGCCACGCTGAAACCGTGGGTCCTGATCAGGAACGAGGGATGAAAGCCGTTGACCCCGTAGCCGACGAAGGCGTGAAGCGCCGCCGCCAGGGCCAGGTGGCGGAAGGTGGGCTTGTTCGTCAGCCGGCGCAGCACCTGCCCAGCGGGCGGTGGCGGGGCCTGCACCGCCCGGCCGTCGGCCAGGCCGCGCGGCGGTTCGCGCAACGTGAACTTCACCACCAGGGCCATCAGGAGACCGGGAGCGCCCACCACCCAGAAGGCGGCGCGCCAGCCATGGTACTGGGCTACGTAAGCGCCGACGAGGTAACCGACGAACACGCCGCCATAGATGCCCATCGAGTAGATGGAGAATGCGGTGGTGCGCCGGTCCTTGCCGAAGTAGTCCGCCAGCAGCGAATAGGCCGGGGGAGAGCAGCCGGCCTCGCCAATCCCCACCGCGATGCGCGCCAGCAATAGCTGGGTAAAACTGCGCGCGAAGCCGGTCAGCACCGTCGCCAGGCTCCAGACGAAGATCGAGATGGAGATGATGTTGACCCGGTTGCTGCGGTCCGCCAGGCGCGCGATGGGAATACCGAGCGTCGAGTACAGCACGGCGAAGGCCAGGCCGCCCAGCAGGCCCAGCTGTTTGTCCGAGAACCCGAACTCCAGCCGGATGGGCTCCATCAGGATGATCAGGATCTGCCGATCCACGAAGTTGAGGACGTAAACGCCGAACAGCAGCCAGACGACATACCATCGGTAACGCGGCCCGGCCGGGTGGCCGTCCGCCGTTTCCACCGAACTCATTGCTGCCGTTCTGGATTCCATGATGACTCGCGTCCCGCATTGCGGAACTATATTCCGCATATTGACCGACAGTGTATTCGACTGTATCCTTCCGAATCAAGGCCACCCTCAGCGTGGCTACAAAGTGTGGAGAACAGGCAAATGTCGAACAAACTCATTCGCACCCGTACGATCGCCAATCACAGCACCGCGCCTTTCATTCTTGGGGCGTTGTCGCTTCTCTTCACAATGCCGGCGCTGGCACAGGATGAAGAGACCGAGGAGACCGCCGGAGCCTCTTCCGTCCTGATGGAGGAAGTCACGGTGACGGCCCGCAAGCGCGAGGAGTCTGGCCAGCAGGTTCCGATCTCGGTTTCCGCCTATTCCGGTGAACAGATGGAGGCGCTGAAGGTCCGCGACCTCAAAGGCCTGTCCGTCGCAATGCCGAACGTGGCCATGGACGATATCGGAACGACGCGCAGCGTCGCCAACTTCTCGATTCGCGGCCTCGGCATCAACAGCTCCATCCCGGGCATCGACCCGACCGTCGGAGTCTTCATCGACGGCGTTTACCTCGGCCAGAATGCCGGTGTGGTGGTGGACATGTTCGACATCCAGAGCCTCGAGGTGCTGCGCGGACCGCAGGGCACGCTGTTCGGCCGCAATGTCACCGGCGGCGCGGTGCTGATCAACACCCGGCGCCCGACGGACGAACTCGAAGTGTCCCTGCGCACGGCCGTGGACGGCAACCCGAATGGTGACGGCGGCCTCAATTACTACGTCATGGGCTCGATTTCAGGCCCGATCGGGGACAGTTTCGGCGGCCGGCTCAGTGTCTACCACAACGAAGACAAGGGCTGGTTCCAGAACCTCCGCGACGGGTCCGATTCCGGCAAGGCCAGCACGACGATATTCCGTCCGGTCATCTCCTGGAATCCCAACGAAAACGTGACTCTTCAGGTCCGCTGGGAGCACCTCGAGACGGACGGCGACGGCCCGCAGTCGCAGACTCACACGAACGGCAGCGGCAGACCCGGCTTCTGGGTGAACTTCGAACGCGACAGCCACGACTATTCGATCGACGAGCGCGGCTTCCTCGACTACGAACACGACTTCGTGACCGCCCAACTCGACTGGGACGTCGCTTTCGGCAACGGCACGATTACCAATATCTTCGGCTGGCGCGAATCCTTCGCCACGACCTACGGCGACATCGACGCGCAGCCTGTCTGGCTGTTCCATTCCGGTTCCATCAACGACAGCGAACAGTTCAGCAACGAATTGCGCTACAACGGCATTTTCGGCAAAGCGAACGTGACTGCCGGGATTTACTGGTTCGACAACGAAATAAATTACTCCGAGCTGCGTGACCTGCTCGGTATCGCCACCGGGGGCGTCGCGCCCGCCCTGACACAGACCGGAGGCGGCATTCTGGCGGTCGAATCGCTGGCTGGCTTCGGCGCGGTGGACTATGCGCTGAACGACAGCTGGACCCTGAACGCCGGTATTCGCTACACCAAGGAAGACAAGGACGCCCGGATCGCCACGCTGTCCCGCAACGTGAACAATCCCTGTGTCGTGCTCTACGGCGAATGCAACTACGACTTCGTCGACAGCGACTCGTGGAATGCCTGGTCCGGAAAGCTGGGCTTTACCTGGTTCATGTCGGACGACCAGCGCATGTATGCCCACTGGTCTCGCGGTCAGCGCTCGGGCGGCTACAACCTCCGCAACACGGCGATCGACACGGTGAACCTCGGGCCGGGCCCCTTCGATGAAGAGACCGTGGACAGCTTCGAAGTCGGCTTCAAGTCGGAGTTCAGAGGGCGCGGCCGCCTCAATGCCGCGGTGTTCTACACGACCATCGACGACATGCAGCGCGAGCTCAACCTGGCCGACCCGTTCGCCGGCGTGGTTCAGGTGCTCAAGAATACGGCCGACGCCGAAATTTACGGCTTCGAAATCGACGGTACCTTCGCCCTGGGTGGCGACACCGTGCTGTTGGCCTCCCTCGGCTGGGTGGACCCCTCTTACACCACGGTTCGGTTCGACCTGAACGGCGACGGCGTGATCGATGGCAAGGACAAGGCCCTCGAACTGCCTCGGGCCGCCGAGTGGACCTACTCCATCGGGCTGAACCACGACTGGCTGTTCGATTCCGGTTCCGCCGTGTCCTTCCGGGTCAACTACGCCTACCGGGACGACTCGTTCTACACCGACAACAACCTCGGTTACCTGCTGTCGCAGAAGATCCTCGACTTCGGGCTCGATTACGCGATGGCGAACCAGAGATGGGTGTTTTCCCTGTACGGCCGCAATCTGCTGGATTCCGTCAACCACGGCGGCGATACGCAATTGCCGGCCGCGATCGGCCCGGTTCCGACGGGCGGCACGTTCTCGCCGCTCGTCAAGGGCCGCATCGTCGGTCTGGAGGCGACCTTCCGAATGTAAGCATCCGTCGAGCACGCCCCCGCGGAGCTGATCCCGGGGGCGGCGCCCGAAGTCACGCTGGTACGTCCCGGCCCCGAACCGAAACGATAGTGGAACATGACCCGCAGTCCAGCGAAAACGACCCCCGAACCCGGCCGCGACCGCCGCTTCGCCAGCACGCTGGCCAAGGGCCTCAGCATCCTGCAGGCCTTTTCGCCCAGCGACCGGGCCCTGGGCAACCGGGAACTGGCCAGGCGCACCGGCATGCCGCCCTCCACGGTGGCGCGCATGACCTTCACGCTGACCCGGCTGGGGTTTCTGCAGCAACTGCAGCCCGAAGAAAGCTACTGCCTGGGGCCGGCCGTGATGGCGTTGGGCTATACCGCGCGGGCCAGGCTTTCGTTCCTGCCCACCGCCGAAGCGTTGATGCAGGAACTCGCCGACGAGGTCGGCGCGCTGGTCGCGCTGGCGATGCGGGATGGCGACGCGGCCATGCTGACGCGCTGCTGGCGTCCGCGCAACACCCCGGCCATCTGGTTGACGGAAGGCCATCGCCTGCCCCTGGCGCGAAGTTCGCCCGGACGCGCGATCCTGGCTGCGCGAAAGCGTTCGCCCAAAGACCCTGCCAGCGTGCGCCAGGACCGCGCCACGCTGCAGTCGCGGGGTTTCCTCACATCGATCGGGCACTGGAACGAAAACATCAATGCCTGCGCCGTGCCCTTTTGGCCCGATTCGTCGCAGGAACCCGCAGCCTTCCTGTGCGGCGCACACGCCGACGTCCTGCCGCAGCAGATGCTGGAAAGCACCACCGGCCCGCTGCTGCTCGCCCGCGTGCGCGAACTGGAGCGCAGCCTGGGGCTCTCGGAGCTGCGGCCGCTGTAGCTCTCGCCGCCGGCGCTGCGGCGTTCAGCGAGTGGCAAAGCGCTGCAAAATACCGCGGCTTTGCCCCCCGTAGCCGCCCCCGAACAGGTTGAAATGGTTCAGCAGGTGGTAAAGCTGGTAGATCGGCAATCGTTCCTCGTGACCAGCCGCCAGCGGGGCGGCCGCCTGGTAGGCCGAGTAGAAGAAGTGGTCGAAACCGCCGAACAGGTGCGTCATCGCCAGGTCCGCCTCGCGGTGGCCGTAGTAGACGGCCGGGTCGATCAGGCAAGCCTCGCCGGACTCGTCCACGATGTAGTTGCCGCCCCACAGGTCGCCATGAAGGATGACCGGCGCCTCGGGCGCATCGCCCAGCAGGCCGGCGATGCGCCCCTCGGCCCGGTCGAGGAGGCGCGCGAGTTCGCCGCCGTCCCGTGCCGCGGCCAGGCGCGCCTGATGGCGCAAGCGGCGTTCCAGGAAGAATTCGGCCCAGCCGGAACCGTCGTCCGGCGCAGCCTCGCCCCAGGGGCCGTCCAGAGGCCGGTTCGGCTGCGGCGTCGAGCCGATGAAATTATCCTGCGGAAAACCGCAACATTTGCCCCGGTGGCTGTGCAGGGCCGCGAAGCGCCGCCCGAAGTCCTCGAAAAAACCGGGCTTGCGCGGCGCCGGGTCGATCATCTCGAGCACCAGCGCATCGGGCGCCACGGCCAGCACCCGCGGCACGCGGATCGCGTCGGCCGCGGCCAGCGCCCGCAGGCCCGCGGCTTCGCATTCGAACATGCCCGGGTGGCCGGCAGCGCGCTTGACGAACACCCTCGAACCGTCGGTGAACTCCGCGACCGCAGCGTCGGCGATGCAGCCGCCGCCCAGCCCGCGAAGGTGGACCGGAGCGCCCCGCCCCAGGTCGTCCAGGATCGATGGATAGCTGGCGGGCACGACCCTGGTATCGTTCAAACCTGCCGCAGCAGGTTCGCGCAGGCATCTTCGAGGATGTCCAGCACCTGCTCGAAACCCGCGTCACCGCCGTAATACGGGTCCGGCACCTCGGTCTCCTCGCGCACCTCGCAGTAATCGCACATGCGCACGACCTGCGCTCCGGCGCCGGTATGCAGCGCGCTGACCTGCCGGAAATTGTCGTCATCCATGACGACGATCAGCTCGAAACGTTCGAAATCGTCGCTCAGGATCCGGCGGGCGGTGCTGTCGAGGCGATACCCGCGCCCGGCCGCCGCCGCCAGCATGCGGCTGTCCGGCGGGTGGCCGATGTGATACCCGTGCGTGCCCGCTGAGTCGATGTGAAACTCGGACTCACGGCCGGCATCGGTCACGAGTTTGCGGAATACGCCCTCGGCGGCGGGCGATCGGCAGATATTGCCCATACACACAAATAGTATTTTTCTTGTCCTATTCGTTTCCATTTCTATATGTTTATCAATAAGTAATAGGTATAATAATCCTATGTGTTCCTATTTTAACCTATTCTCAGTTGTCCCTTAATTGTCCCAATGTCAGCACAATATCTAACCGAATCTCGCATCAAACGTTATCGACACGAAAGCCGAGAACAGACGATCCACGATAGCAAATGCCTTTTCCTGCGTATACCGCTCGGCGAGCCTGGCATGGTGTTGCGCACGGCTTCGTGGGTGGTCCGTTCAACGCATAAGGGCAAAACTACACGGGTAACAGTCGGACACTGGCCAAAAATGCCGGTTGAGGACGCACGCCGAGAAAGAGACAAATTGCTGGGCATTGGATCCGGGTTAGGTGTCTCGGTGAGTGAGGCCATCGATGACTATCGGAAGCTCGTGGCCGATGACATGAAATCCGGTTGGCAGCTTGAACCGTACCTGAAGCATTTTGATGAGCAATGCGGAAAGCGCAAGTTAGCGACATTGACTACAGCAGAGCTGTCAAACCTGCTGAAGCGATATGCCAACGAACGGGGTTCGAGAACGGCTGCTCGGTACCTCAGCACACTACGCGCCTTGTTCGCTCTTGCCCTCGAACATGGATCAGTCGAAAGAAATCCATTGCTAGGTACGACAAGCCGCGTAGTAGGCTACCGGGCACAACCAAGGGAACGAGTTTTGTCGGATGATGAGGTTCGGCAGCTTTGGGGTTGGGAGCATCACCACTCTGCTTTACTACGCTTCCTGCTATTAACAGGACTGAGAATCAGCGAAGCTCAGAAAGGGCATCGAGATGGCACCCGATGGATCGTCCCAGCCAGGTATTCGAAGAACGGCAAGGAGCATTGGGTACATCTGACGGATTTGGCCTCAGAGCAATTAGAGACGCCTTTTGAATGTAGCGCCACCGCAGTGCAAGCTTGGCTGCGCAGAAGGCTGGATAACCTCAATGTTCAGCCCAGGTGGATACCGCATGACTTGAGGCGAACAACCATCACGCGACTCAATGGAATCGGTGTTGATCCAATTGTGGTGGAACGGTATGTGAATCACACGCTGCCCAAGCTGATGGCGACCTATAACCAATTTGAATACGAGAACGAACGTATCGCAGCAGCGGAGTCACTGTCGGCGCACGTTGAGGAGCTTATCAATGTCTGATTGGGAGACGGTTCAATTTGATGCTGCTACTACCGACCTGGCGGAGTACCGCTACCATCAGGAATTAGAGCATTTGTTGGAACTGATCCTGGCTTTGTCGGACGAAACAGGCAACAGAGCGGATGTCGAACTGGCGTTGGCTGATCTTACGGAACTGCGCGAAAACCAAATCCTCAACTTTGAATCTCCTGTCAGGGCGTTGCTGGAAGTGGCGCTCAACATACAAGAACGACGATTGAAACAGCGGTTGCAACAAGCAGGAGCAGGTGACAGCCGAGCCAGGCAACTAAAAGCCGATTCATCGAGCGTACACGAAGAGATAAGGGAAATGGCGCAGGAACTGTGGCGCGTTGATCCCAATCGACCGTTAGAAGATGTAGCTGCCGAAATTCGGACAGAGATGATCGAAGACTGGGAAGCGGAAGCTGTTACGGCTGGCAGTCCAGTTTCCTGGAAGGACGTCGAATCCGAGATCAAGTCGAAGCGAATTAGATTCAAAAAAGAATACGGGCACGTGCCCGCTGTAAAGCCACTGTCAATCAAGCGAATCCGTGATCTGGTGCGTGATTTGAACCCGAACTACACCCCTCGCAAAAAGTAATTCCAAAAGGTTTTCACTCATATCCCACGAGCGGCGTTCGTGGGAGCAGGTCATCGAGACACTCAGCTCCACACTTAGCAAAAAGGAGCATGAGTGATGAATACCGCAATTGATTACCAAAGCTTGCTGCCTGAACCGCAGCTGACCTATACCGTACGTACCTTCTGCGATGCGACCGGGCTGAGTTCGACACATGTCTGGGATGCAATTTCTAAACAGCGCCTGGGCACCGTCAAAGTAGGCGGCCGAAGGCTTATTCCGGGCAAGTTGGGACATGCCTACCTCGTAGAATTGCTGGCGTCAGGTGTCTATAAAGGCCCGGTGCCAAGCAGCAGCAAAGGACGTTTGAACGAAAAAATAAAGGCGCAGGTATCCGTTGCCTCGACTCAAGGGGTGGCACAATGAAAAATTCAATCAAAATTTGCGCTAAAAACGAACCTACAAAAAACTCTGGGAGCGCTTCTGATCCAGGAAGACCCAAGACTAGGAAGTCAACTTCGAAGAGAAATCACAACCCTGTAAGCCGCTTTTTCGGACTTCTAGCCAACGGCAAGGCAACCAGGAAAACAGCGATTGAAGCGATGTGTGCTCAATGCATGGGTTGCTCCGCCAAAGAGCAGGGATTTCCACAGGAAGCCTGGATTGAAGCAGGCTTTCGCCAACAGATCCGTAATTGTTCGTCTCCGCATTGCCCGTTGTGGACGTTTCGGCCATTCCAGAGAGGTGCGGAATGAGTAAACAAGTGGAGAAGGACTGGGTCGACCTGGTACTGCATGCGGACATCCCTACGCCGACGATGAAGCTTGTCCTGCTGGCAATTGCACAACTGTCGAATGAGAACGGAAGGTGCCGGCCGAGTATCGCTCGGCTGGCGATTTTAACGGGGCTGGACAGGCGCACCATCACCCGGAATCTTAAAAAACTCGAGGACGACTTTTGGCTATGGATTGATCGTCCAGGAACCCCTCGAAGTAATGAAACCAACTTTTACATGCTCAGCTCTCGAAAGCTTAGAACTGACAAAGTCCAGTTCAGCTCCTCGAACCGGAGATACTGAGTTGGAAAGCCAGGGGCACAGGACCCCTACAGTAAGGGCACAGCGCCGCCCAATACTAAATACCTGCACCACGACCGACTGCTGCGCCGTAGGCGCAAGCAGGAGGGAGTGGTGCAGGAAGTAATGTAAAAGAAGATATGGATACAGATAGGGAGCCTCAGTTCTGGGATTTCTCACGATGAAACGGAAGCGTTTGAATCCAGGTTTGAGCCATTCTAGCCAGAAGTTAAGACAGCTCAGCCGGTACCCCGTAAGAAATCCTTTTGCACGTAGGTAGTGCATTACTCAGGAGGAGTTTCATATGGCTAGTGAAGTCGTAATAAGACCGTTTGATTTGCCAGGAATCAGAGATGACCCTTACTAGGCAGACTCGGTTGGATCATTTTTCTGGATTTGTATTCATGCCTGGACATCCGGACTGCTACGCCTCCTCGCTTCGGTCGCAAGCTCCCTCGCGGGAGGCCGCAGTCCGGATGTCCAGCTGGTCAGGATAAGAACTCCTCAGATCTGTCACAGTCGAGCCAGCAGACGTCAAGGAGGTAGCCTGCCGATTTAACATCAGTCGAGATTACGCGGCGTAGCGGAACGTGCCGAAGGCATGGCGCGTAATCCTCGATTATGTTCATTCGGTAGGCGGGTCAGTACAGCGGTGGTGACGAGTGGACGGGGTGTGTGTCCGATGTATATGCGAAACCGACCTCCGGGGGGGTACTTTATTTCCTGGTTCACAGATAGCCTGTACTGCCCCCGTAAGTAGCTAAGCAGTTGCCGAAAAACCTGCGGTTCAAAACGAGAACGGGTTAGAAGGTGAGCAGGAGTTCTCTTTTGTGCCCAGAAGCGGTCATTGATGGCTATGTGGGGCTAATGACCGCTTCCGACTGTGAGCTCACAACCCTTTTCGGAACAATCGGACATTGTCATCTATTTGTGTACATGCAGAAGCGAACAAGAAAAAACAGATTCTT
>Ga0209536_100008699_pt1 | contig 15198 bp, 14 predicted proteins | sample DeeMarSeWOR28_12_FD_187461 | JGI IMG/M metagenome (GOLD analysis project Ga0209536, IMG submission 187461) | Marine sediment microbial communities from White Oak River estuary, North Carolina - WOR-2-8_12 (SPAdes) (version 2) | ecosystem: Environmental > Aquatic > Marine > Intertidal zone >...
CTTCACATTATTCCAAAAAGCTCGAAGCTGTCCTTAAGGAAAAGGAGAGCAAAAACCAAGAGTATTACACCGAGAAATCTGACTGTGTAAACGTAATTCCTGCTTTTTAGAAAGAAACGTGATTTTCCAACTACAATAGCCACCAACACCTTTGAACCCACGAGAAACACATAAAAACCCAGGATAAAAAGTGATGCCGGGAATAGACCAATCTTCAGCGCTTTCAATACCAGGGGTGCTCCAATTGTAAACCAAAACATATAGGGGCTCGGGTTCAAGAAATTTGCGATTACGCCTTTTCTAATCGATTGGGGTTTTGCCTGCTCCACATCAATATCAACCCCTTTAAAAGCTATGCTCTCCCAGCCGAGATACGTAAGAAATGCACAACCTAACAAGGACACTACTCCCAGTACCGGCAACATGTTTGAGAGGCGAGAAAGAACAAGGAGAGTAATGAGTACAATCGGGAGGTCCGTCAAAAGAGGTGCAACGGATACTTTAATGCCTTCTCTTATGTCATGTTTCAGTGTTTCGGAAATCACCAATGTCAACAGAGGTCCTGGCGATAGGCCGGCACTGAGTCCAAAGACGACTCCTGAAAACAAGAAGGTAATTCGTGGTGCCATAGGATTGCAAAAACTCCGATACTGATGAGAAATTCTTAATCCGATCAGCACAGAAAGATATCGAGATCAGTTCACCGGATCTTGGCCGGGAGCTGCAGCGAAGAGTTAGGTGAATCCTCTAGCAATCTGTCTTTCTAAGTGCTCCAACGCAGCTTGGAGGTGAAACCCCGATGATCCTCGTGCTGCTGATCAAATCGTTCATAGGTCCCTCCCAACTATTAATGGACAGAATCTGTTCTGCATATCTATAATAAGTGGGCTCTGCAAAAGAAATTCCACATATCTTCCTATCTTCGGCGCTATGGGGGAAAGATTCTACAGGGTACAATAGTGGCGCTTCTGCCGAAAAACTTCGCCACTACTTTATCACACCTCTATGGTGTACACCATTGACCACATGAAGCAGTGGTGATATTGGATTTGCTGCAATCGAATGTCAGTCCGGATGAGTCTCCAGAGATGAGCTATCAAGCTAAGGGAACAACCATATGCTGGAAATTCTGATAAGCTATTATAAGCACAGCTTCCTCCGTACGATACTTTCTCGGAGCATCATAGCGGCCATCCTGGTATTTTATATCTGCTCTCTTTCCACCTGTATGCCGTCAGACCTTAGTGCAGATCTTACTCCGCCCTTACGGGTGATGACCTATAACATTCGTGCGGCTGATTACGGCGTTGCCGGGATCATTGCCACCCTTGAGCAAGGGAAGGCGGATATTATTGCCCTGCAGGAGGTGGACAAGTTGGTCAGACGGACTGGTAGGGTTGATCAGCCAAAAAGAATTGCCCGCAGTCTTGGGATGTACTATGCATTTCGAAAGCACTTTTCTTATCAAGGGGGCGAATTCGGACTGGCTTTGCTGAGCCGCTATAAGATTGACCAAGTAGAGCGAGTTCAGGTCCGACGTAGTAACCTGATACTGCTGAAGGCGCGGGTGCATACCACGGACCAGCCCATTGTAGTAATAGTTGTTCACTTTCACCCGACGAATCCCCTGGACAAAGCAAGCACAAAAAAGGAGAACGATGCTGCTCGTCTTCGTGAAGCCAAGCGTGCTTTAGAATTGGCTACTGACGCTGACACACCCGTCTTGATCATGGGCGATTTCAACGACAATCCGGGGTCACCAGCTTATGGGTTGTTTGCTGAGGGATTTCAGGATTGTTGTGGTGTCGCTGGCGGCCTGTGGGAAAAAACCTGGCCCGCAAACTTCCCCGTCACTCGAATAGATTACATTTGGGCTTCGCCACATTTTCGGGTCTTGCAGTGCTATGCCCCTCGAAGCACTGCCTCGGACCACTTACCGGTTATCGCGGAGATTCAGATAACAGCAGACTTGAGACGCTAGTCACTGCTAGGCGCAAAGGAAGAATCTCTTCCAGTGGTAAAACGAGAAGGTAAAAATTTAACTCACCTTTTATGTAATGTACGATTATTCTAATCTGTAAATTGTGATCTAGGAGAAACTGAGATGAAAGGGAACGATCAAGCAACAGCACCGATCCTTTCACACCTTTCGAACTCTGCGATTGTACATTTGCCGGGCCGAAAATTCCCTGCAGTGGCAATCCAAGGGGATTCCCTCTCTATTATGCTCGGTCAAGCAAAATTCTTTGCAAAGTTTTTTTTGAATGAGAAGGATGAAGAACTCTACTTCGAAGCTCTTGATCTTGCGGTGAAACTTCAGGCGCACCTCACCCATTATGAGGAGGTGTTGGAGAAGAAGGGCATGACGATTCCATATGCCCCATCCGTCAAGAAAAATCGTATTGCAAATGAATGGACAGAGGTCTGATACTTTTATCAAGCTTGTTTAGGAAACTAATCCGCCCGCTGAGATACCCTCAGTTGAATGGATTTGGGAACTTTTCTTCTTTTCAACGATTACCTTGGATACAAAGCTTGCCGATGTATATGCACCTTCAACGGCATATTTAGCAAGCAGAATCCTTGACTTTTTCCAATATTTTGTGCACATTAACTTTTAGTCAACACTGAATGACATGCACATGGTTAGCTGTCATGATAGCGGGGAAGTCATACTCCCCCACATTACGGATTTCAATCCTTTTACAGCGTCCCAAGGTCTCAACAATACAATTCTGACATTTGGTCCAGCAAGCAGAGATGACCTTTTTGTTGGCACAGATTGAAATTGGTCCACATCCTTCTAGCCTAACTTCCGTTTTGTTTTGCGACATTGTCTTTTGCATGAAGATACATCGTATTCAGTAAGGAGAAGTTTGTGACGATTTAGACCAGGGCTTTGCCGTGATCGAAACAGGTTAAGACTGACTTTGTATTTTTGGATCGGAGGAACTCATGCGTGAAAGAATCAATGTTGAAATGGGCTTACAATGTCTCGCCGTACTTGTTGTCTCCGTCGCACTCTTCGTTGGCGGCTGTGCCGGCTCAGGTGCCATCTCAACACATCGGGAAACCATGGGTGACTTCACAGAGGATGAATACTTCATTCCCAGGAGACCCGTGGATAACCACTGCATTGGCTGCGCCATGTCCAAGAAATTTGGGCTCATTGAAGACCCTCTGGTGGATGACATCAGGGTAAAGGAGGAAGAGTCTTTCAACCAAGTGCAGGAGGAATTCGCCACAAGACTCGGCCTCGGTTTCGGCGTTGAGACCATCTATGGCCCCAAAGGCGGAGCAGGTATCGAGTACGACAAGAGCGATAGCACGAAAATGAGAGGTCTCACGATCATAAAACCCGTCTCATTGGCGGACATCCCTTTCGAGCCGGAAGTGCCTTATGTGATCGAAGCACTGCGTCTCAAAGGCTATAAGCTGCGCTCCTCCGGTGGCGCGGGTGGTAGTATAGAGGCTTCGGCTGATGCCAACAGAATAGGCAAGGGGGCCATAACGCTAGACGTAGGCACATCAAAACGGACCGGGCTCGAAGGCGAAGGGCTTGTGGTAGCCTACAGGCTGCAAAAAATCGACATGAGAAGCTACGACAAGAAAGATTCAGGCCCAGTAATCCTGGAATTGGACAAATCGGTGGACTTTCCTGATGCTGGTGTGGTGGTGAAGGTCAGGCTGCATATCATCGAGCCGGGCGCCAAGAAATCCTTGTCCCGGGATATACTGTGGGCCTGCGACGAAGCCGAAGCCAGAAGCCGCGATATGGTGGCCGCCTGGATTGTGCGGGTAACGTTCCTGGACCCAAATAAAAAGAGTCTTAAAATTGGCTTTCCCGCTTACCCCGCCTTCGAAGAGTGCAGTTACTTTAGTGACGTCGTCTTTTCAAGAATCGACCCGGCCACTGACAAGATACACAGGCAGAAAATTATGATCACCGTGGTGGAGGCGGAAGTCAGTGACAATCTGGAGCCAAGGGCATGGGACGCCAGGGTCTCCATTGTAACTGAATCCTTCAAGATCAAGTCCGTTTCGTCCAGAGGGTTTTCGGGTTAGGAGATTCGAAGTATTCAGTGTTCAGGAGTCAGTTTGCAACCGCAATTTTAAATGGAAGGCTCTAGCATGAACCGAAACGCTACACATAAGATATTTCTCTTGGCGCTGGCTCTCCTGCTGGTATCTGTTGGGACACTTCACGCCGGCAAGAAGCCCAAAATAACCCGCCACGACGCCACACTTCTCCAGAACGTCATTAAGATAACCGTCGAATGGCAGGCGGAAAAGCCGGTAGTGCTCTTGAAGGCCACAGCTGGGGGCCAGAGTAATGAGGTTGAACTCGACGAGTACGACGACAACACCAGAGACAGACACGGCTTTTATGGAGAGGCAGATGTCTCCATTTTGCTTGAACCGTATGAAGCATTCGTTCAAAAAGACTATATTCCATATGTCATTCAAATCAGGGACGATCTCGGCCGAAAAAGCGAGCTGACCGGCAGGGTTAGAGTCAGAGTACAGGAGGAAGAAGGAAGGTATCAGGAGGCAGGAGGAGGGTATCCCGGTGGGGTGCAGGTCAGAACAGATGATTCTGGTGAATATAAAACGAAACATATTATTCGAGATGTTTTGGAGATCGTTAAACAACATACCGCTCAGCGCGATAATAGAGATCACAGAGCCCATAGAGACTCGGATTATGGGTCAGGACAATATGCTCCAAATATGAGCGCGGATCCAGCAAAGCCCGTGATTTCACTGATCGAAGGAGAGTATGTAACGGTGGAGGTGGGCACTCCTTACAAAGAACCTGGGGCTACGGCGGTAGACAAGGACGGTACCGACATCTCGGGGTCCATTGTAACCACCTACTTCAAGGATGATCAAAAAGTCTCTGGCCTGGACACCAGTGAAGTTGGCGTATGTTACGCCTCCTATGATGTTACGGACCAATATGGAAATTCTGCGCTAACAGTATATCGCGCGGTTGAGGTGGTGGATAGCAGTGCACCCGTGATCGAGCTGAAGGGAGAAAATCCTCTAACAGTTTTCGTGGGCAAACCGTACCAAGAATTTGGGGCAATCGTGAAGGACAGCGAAGGTAAAGAGATTGCGGGGTTCGACAAAATAGAAACAAGTTATTGGAAATGGAAATTGACAGCTGAGGAGGTTTATGAATCTGAATATGCCGAGAAGATAGCTACGGATGAAGCAGGCGCATATTCTGTAATGTACAGTTTTACCTACGATGGAGACAAGTCTGTGGATAAGCAGCGTGATCTAGAAGTGGTGGATAGCGGCGCTCCACCTGTGATCACCCTGCTCCCGGAGGGAAACGCAGATGTAACGGTGGACGTGGGCAAGCAATATAAAGATCCAGGGTTTAAGGCGAATGATAAGGACGGGAATGATATTACACAGAAGGTGAAGACAGATGGGTACGTCGATACGAATAATACAGGTACCTATTATGTGTACTACGATGTTGTGGACGACTATGGAATTGCGGCGGCAACCGTATATCGCATAGTCTACGTGGAGGATAGCACGACAGCTGATGTTGGGGATAGCGAACGTCCTGGAGCTCCCGGAACTGGTAAATTTAGAGAATTTCCCCCGCCTCGAACAACTAAAGGGCCCCAAGAGCCACCGGCGGTAGTAAGATGGAAGGGAATGCCACCACCTACTGTAAGCACAACTCAAGGCATCCCTCCCAAGCTGCCGCCCAGTGTAATATCTGCAACTCCACAGACCAAGAAAAAAACCCGGGTGTACTACAAGGCAAAACTGCCACCCACTGGAAGTACGGTGATAAAAGCCGGCTCTCCTAAGCTACCGCCAGGTGGAATAACTTCAAAGCCCGGAGCGGCTCCACAGGCAACAACTCAGCCCTCTGACGACAAGAAAAAGCCAGATGAAAAAAAGATGAAACCGCTGTGGTAAGAGACAGAACAAAGAGAATAAAGTGAGGGGCTGTGGCTATCACGGCGATAGAGGAATCTGCTACCAGGGAGTTTAGAGAAGCATGAGAAAACGACTATATTACCTTATGGTATCTGCTTTACTCGTTTGCCTGGCAATACCCACCTCGGCCCAGGAGGGCGATTTCGGTAAGATCGACTGGGTGAACGGATATATTACCGCTCTCGGCCAGGGCACGGCAAGGCAGGGTATCAGCAAGAGCCTGGCCCTGATCAATTCCGCCAAGGCCGCCAAAGGCGACGCCATGCGCAACCTTCTGGCCGCGGTCAAGGGTGTGTACATCGATTCCCACACCACGGTCAAAGACTACATGGTCCAAGAGGACGTGGTGAATGCCAATGTGCAAGGCTTGCTCATGGGGGCGCAGATGATAAAAAAAGAGACGCAGTGGTTGGATGGGACGCCCCTGACGACCGTAACAATCGGCCTTTGCATGAGCGCCCAGAGTCCGAACTGCGCTCACGGCCTCACGCTGATCAGCTCTCTGCCGTTCGACAATCTGAAACGCTCTCTGAAAATTCCGAAGACGGAATACTCGGAGGATATGCCCGACCTTTCACCAGAAAAGATAGACTTCGACTACGACCCCACCAAGCCCGTTACTGGAGTCGTTTTCAGCCTGAAGGGGCGGCATTTCCGGCGAGTGCTGCTGCCGGTAGTGGTTGCCAAGTTGCAAGAAGGAGATCTTGCCACCGTCTATTCCGTCAAACATGTGAAACCAGAAATTGTGCGCTCCTACGGAATCGTCCGTTACGCCGACACCTTGGATCAGGCAACCAAGATTGCAGATCTGGGTGACAACTTCCTTACGGCTCCAGTCGCACAGGTTAACGAGGAGAACACACTCGTTATCAACACCGCATACGCCCGCAAAATCCGCGAAACCATCCGCTACGGCAACGATTATCTGCGTAAGGCCAAAGTGGTTATCAGTGCAGAGTGACAAATACCATACTTACTTTGCTGTGATTTTATTAAATTGTTCGTCACAATCGTCATCAGAAACTTTGACCCCACAAGTGTTGGCATACTTTACCAGGGCAGAATAGGTATTGCCGATTGAATCAGCGTGCACGGGTAAATTGGTCGAGAGAAAGGTCATCAGATCGGCAGCCTCGGTTAGATATGACAGCGCTCCCACACCGTATTTCACCGGTTCTGCTTTCACCACCTCTATGGCGCCGTTCAGTTTTTCTAGATGATCGGCAGTCATCTTCCCAGCGGCACCGTCAGCCAAACCGGCTGCGCCCACGTAAACTACTCCGGTAGCGAATTGCTTCCTGGCTTTTGTTGAAAATACAGCTTGTTGTTTTAGAATCTCCTCTAACGCCTTGTTACCCTCGTTAATTTTATTGACCGTGTTTTTTAACCTTTGTGGATCTTCGCGGTTCTTACGAAGGTCCTCTGCGGCCTTTTCATATGTTACCGCCTCCTTTTTGTGTCCGGTGGCCGTCAATATTTTCCCAGTGCCCTCCAGATAAGATTCCGTGGCTTTTGCTACCAGGATGCGAATCGCCGCGCCCTCTGCTCTCAGTTCATCCATGTTTATCGCTTTTGCACTGTCCTCTTTCTTTCCAAAGCTCGGCAGTTTCGGTGTCCAAGCATGCGCTGTCTGCGGGACATGTCCCACCGCAAATACCAGCCAACACAACAACACAATTTCACTCAAGAGAATTCGTCTCATAGCTACAACCTCCCTGATCACCGCGCGGCAAGTTTGGCAAGCGCCTGTAGAATGACTTCCCGATAGGCCTCGTAATCATTTATTTCTTTGACCCCGACTATCACCTCCTCTTTGATAAATTCAGTTGCATCTTTTTTTTCGCCGTTTATATCCACCCCCACCACCGCCTTGTAGCCCCACACTTGATTGATGTTATTTCCGGCAAGCATACCCTTTCCCAGGCCAATAATATTGAGAACGATAGGATACTTTGCCTTGGGCATGATAAAGTCATAATGATCTCCCTCGAGACCATAAGCGCTGAGCAACGAAACCTTTGCATCTCTGATGTATGCAGCCCCTATCTTTGAGGGTAAGACAATGACGCCTCCTCGGTCGCTCAAATAATCGGAGAAGCGCTGGGCGCAGAGGGTTTTGAAATTGGTGTCTTTCCCAAATAAATCTTCAGCCGTCTCACTTTCAACTTTGACCTTCACGACTTGGTAGGTTTCGTCGTCCTCGCTTTTACAGATATTCAGTTTGATTGCACTATCTTTATTGACCCCCCCGCCTGTGTAGCTAATATAGGATGCATCTTTTTCTACCTTGACCACCTGCCCTTCCCCGCCACCGGGAAAATAGACAAAAATTCCTTTCAGCACTCCAGATCTCTTGCCGGCATTGATTTTGACCGTGCTCCCGCGGATCTCGAGAATCGTTGCTTGAACTTCCCGCAACTTGAGCTTTTCCAGCCTGACGAGGAGAACCTCCACCGCCCTTTCGAATGTGTTGAGGAACTGATTTTGTAATTGTTCGTCGGTAAAGGGCCCCAGAAGGATGTCTTCTGCAATTACCGGTATTGCGAATTCTATCTTGTCCTTATTTCCAGCCGGCGTAAAAAATATTCCTGTGAGCCCTACAGTAAAATAACACTTGGTAAAACCTTTTCTTTTCCCATTGATTGACAGGCTGTAGGTGTCTTTGGACAGCGTCTCCCTTGTCACCAAAATGGTAAAGCTGAGGGGGTTTTTCACCTCTACAAATTCTTTTTTCTTGTCCAGGCCGGTGGATTGAATGAGATTGAAACTGAACCTGCGCTGAGGAATCTGCGCCATCACTATATTGGTCATCCTGAGGTCTTTCCATCCCGGGGTGAGGTTCGGGAATTCAGTCTCTATCCTTTTCAGAGAATCGCCTGCGAACGTGATTCCGGCAAAGACAACCTGGGGCTTGTTATCTCGAGCTAAAGCATGGCCACACGAGAACAGGATGACAAGTAATATCAATGCAGTTGATTTTAGATATTTCATAACCCGTTTTATTTCCAGGGGCCGCTATGGCAACACCAGGAAAATCTCACCCGCACTGCCAGGTGACGTGATGAAGCACCGCTTTGGGCGTCCGGTGCACCTACTGGTTAAGCGGCCAGCGGTACGTTCGTCCCCCGATGCTGATCGTTTCATTACCCACGGTCACAACGTCGGTACTGTTGATTATGTAACCTTGCTCTATGTGCAAAGGGAGGACTTTCTCAAAAAGGTCTTTATCCAAGTAGGTCGAAATGACCGACTCGAGTTCTGCCGGGTGGCTGAACATTTTCTCCAAGCTCACGTATCCTGTTCGGCTAAACTCTGACTTTTCATTGCAAGCTATGTCATCCGCTCTGATATCTTCTCTCACTCGGCAATAGGAACTATCAATAACCTCGATAAATTCCTCTTTCGTCAAAATTAACTCATATTCATCAATCTCTAGAGCCTCGAAGCGGAATTGACCGTAGTTCATTCCATGATTGCATGAAACCTTCTCGATCTCAGTTTCATTCCCGTTGATGAGTACTTTCATAATGTCATACGACGTTACTGATGCACGCATTCTCAACGAGCTGCAGAATTGGTGAAGAAAAGATATGAGCGTTCATTAGAATGTAAGCGTTAGGTGATTCCCGGAGACTTGCACCGTGTCCAAATTCTTGAACTGTGCCATAGAACGATCTTCAAAAATGTTGTCTTCCAGTTCCGTGACAGAGCCCTTAAAGATCACATCAACTATCATTTTTTTCTTATTGCGATCGTAATTCTTGTTTCTTACTTCGCAAAACTTATCCAGTACCTTTAACAATACTTTGGCTTGTTTTCTCCAACTTGTTACATTTTCTACAGTAAGCTCGTAAACCAGGCCATGGCCCACGTACTGTTGCCAGGTTACGAGAGTCTGTTCCGAAAGGGCCTTTGCCGCGTTCTCGGCTGCTGAGTGCATCAATGCTGAGAGTCCCTGGGCTCTGTTTGGGAATGCTTTGAGTACGGTATGAGAATAGGAGGCCACCAACTCTGTTGTTGAAACGTCGATTATCTCGGTTGAAATCGTGCCGATCCATTCAATTGCGCCTGTTGCCAAGTTCAATCCGTTGAAGGTTGCAATCAGCTCTCCACGTGCCACAAAATTGGCGTTGGCCTCTCTGGCGTATTTGACGATACCACTTCTGCCTGCTGATGACACATAGGCCAACCTGCCGGTTCCCAGGTTGGCAAACTCCCGGGCCTCATCGGCTGCTTTGATATCAAAGCCTCTGTTCTTGAATTGTTCCTGGAATGCATCTATCAGCAGTTGGCCTTCGATGTGTTTCTTGGGTAATCCTGGATCGGGTACCTCCCAGGCTGTCAGCACGAAAACGATCACTGGATTGTCCAGTTGCTTGGCAAGGGCCTTTACCATCGAACGAATGTCTTCTTCAATCTGCTTCAGAGCTAAGACTGCTTCAATTTCTAAATTCAGGATGCCGCCATCATCCCATTGTCGTATTTTCTTGTAACTCCTTATGTATCCTTCAGATTCTGTAATGATCTTGTCTTTGACGAGCTGGGAATCCTCGATCTTCATTTCACCTTTTACGAAAACACCGAATCCCTGCTCGATTGCCAGCTGAAAAGCATTTTTGAGCGCATTGTTCAGCGCTATATCGTAGCTAACATTCTCCATGCTCGCCTGGCCGGTCGCGCGAACAGTAATCTGTTCCTTCACTTGTGCCGGTGCCAAACTGGAAAAAAGAACCGTGAGTAGCACAACAAAGGTAAAAACGAAAGTCAGCGCTTTGTCCATCTTCAATCCTCACAATCAGTTTGCGTACAAATGAAGCGTCCAGAGGCCCAGCACTCAGATAGCTCACACCCCGAAGCTTTGGCACAAACATCCATTGCCAGGCAGAGTGCATATATCATCTCGAAATATCGGAGTGTTTAAAACAGAAAAAAGATGGGAATGAAACGTTACTTGGGTAAATTTCTCATTTCCCAAGTACTTTGTCAATCGTCAAGCCCCTTCGCCGAATCGCTCCTTGACTTTGACAGAGGTCGAAAGCAACTATGATCCCACCGGCCTAGCCAGGATGTTTCATGAATTGCTGTCGTCCAGCATTTTCCTTTTCTGCTTCGAGGGCAGTTCTCGCTGTGATGTTTTTGGCGTCCATTCACCACCATCCTTGTCTCTCAGTTCAATGTGATCAGGGGGAAAATGAAAGAAAAGCGTGGAAAAACCGCAGGAAACCTCACTGTCCTCTTGGTCACGGAAGTACCAGCCATTTCCACATTGATCGTATATGATCCCTACGATCCTCACCTTTTTGTCGACGAAGGACGGCAGGGGTTCCTCGATTTCTCCGCCTTCGTAGGGGCTGCGCCAACCTTCATGGATTTGGCTCCAGGTCAATATCAAATAGCTATCTGTGCCGGTTGTGGGAGGGGTGTCGCTCTGATCGACCCCTGCCCGCTCTACTACTTCATCAACGTAAAGGATGAGATAGGGTGAGTACACTGCACCGGCAGAGTGGGTGTAGAGTCTCTCCTCGTTGGTGAGCAGACCCCGCACCTCATACACCCCTGGAAGTTCTTCTGCTTTGTTTTGCTCTTCGTACTCTTGAAGATCCTTGATGAGGGCATCCTCGGATGTACCACAGGCGAAATTGAGGGTAAAAACGACACAGAAGGCGATCAATGTCAAGGATATGGTAACCAGCTTTCGAAAAGCCCTTGTGAGCAAAAAAATATGCATCACTTCCCTCTATCTAAAGGTGAGTTTCACAAAACTCGACGTAAAATTCTCTTTCTCACATCACCCATTTTGGTCTTTACCGGCTAACGATTCGTCAACCTCCCGGTAATAACTCCTGGCCCAGCGGTGGATGCTTTCTTCAGGATCTGAAATCTCCATAATTTTCGTTAGGTACCCTTTTGCCGCGTCCAGGTTGTCAAAACCTTCTTTCAGAATCTGGGCCTTGAGAAAAAGTGCATCCGGAAAGTCGGGGTCTTCACCTAGCACATCGTTCACAATCTCGAGGGCTCGGGCGAACTCAGCCTGTGTTTTCAGATACCTGGACTTATCCAGCTTGCCCGCCAGCCTCTGGCGGGGCGAGATGGTTGTTCTGCCCCATCGGAACGAGAGAAAAGACCCAAGGCTACCCCCAAGTTTTTCCACCAGAACACTCGCGGGGATGACCACAAAGACTGCCAAGAAAACATACAGTGTGATCATAGACTTTAGCTGCCCCAGGCTGAACCTCCCGAGAAGGGCTGAGTACAGCAGGATTAAGACAAAAGCAATGGTTAAAGCCGACAAACCCAGGCAAATCCTGCCGGAAAGGCTGGAAGGGTCTTTTTCCTTTTTGCCCTTTGGTAAGGTGATCTTCATGCTTTCAATCGGTTGAACCGCGTAGAGTGAGAGCGAGGAAACGCCTATCAAAATACTGCCTTTTTTTCAGTATCTGGGTCTAAATGTTCTGTTTGGAGGTATCTTGCGATCCTGGCTTGGAACGTATCGTGGCTTGGTCTGCCCCGAGGGTTTGGGTGGCGACTTTTGGCCCGGGCTTTCCTCTACATTTTTCTCGATATTCCAGCCTCTCTCTATTGCACCTTTATTCGAATAGTATTTCCAAGAAATCTTGGCAAAGTTCAGCGTCACAACCTCTGTTCCAAATTTGCCCTTTGCGACTTCGGCACTAACGGATGTTACGAGCACTGGTTGTAGTGTGTATTCCATATAGATTCGATGCTGCGGCCCCTGTGTAAGTACTATTATGACCTCCTCCAGATGTTTCCCATTTGAACAGAGAAGGTTCAGCTCTGGAGTAGTTTTGTCGATCTTTTTGACGAGCCTTATATCACCCACATCTACTTTTCCACTCCCTCCTCCCCCGCCTGCATGCATAGTCCCGGACTGACTTATCTGATGATTCATACTCTCGACTTCGATCCAACCTTTTTTGCCCTCTAGCATCACGGTCGATTCACCCTCAATGCCGCTCATCTTGACAAAAATGTCAGTTGCATCTGCCTCACTTACCAGGGCAAGGCTGAACAGCCCAACAACAAACACCGTCACCAGAAAATACGCACAACGTTTCATAACTCCCTCCATGTGCATTGGGGGTCAAATCTGCCCCTGACTCCTGTCTAGTATGGGATAAATCTTCTCCAATTTTTTTTCTGAGGTTTCGATCTTTAGTCAGAGGTCCTTTCATCATCTCAACAATGGTGCTTACTGAACTAGCTAACCTGAAACCGTGCGGCTTAAGGTTGGACCGAGCAATCATATTGAAGTGTCAAAACAACTACTCCACACATAGCTGTTTTCAGCGACAATACCTCTACTTTCGAGGCCGAAATTGGGTCGATGGTGTTTCTCTTAGTATCGCACGTGTTGTCTCTTTCTACTCTCTCCTTTTATTTGGCTTGGTGGATCGACTTCAATTCTATGCTTTGTCTTTTACGAATGTCCTGCAGCAGTGGTTGAAACTCACGGAATTTAGTTGAAATCACTCTTTCTAAATCCACGCTTACGGTTTCAGCCTTACGGCTATCACCTACCCTCTTATATCCTTCCATCAAGGAAAGATGTGTATTTACCGTGTAATGAAAGCTCAAAGGATATGCTCTCGCCTTTTCCAAATACTTGATAGCACGGTGAGGGTCAGCTCTACGAAGGCGATTAACCTTGAAGTTGACAAAGTCTTGCATCAGATTCGTCCCCAGTGCAAAGTTGGCATAAGAAGCATGAGGAGTTTGGGGGAACTGATTAGCTGCTTGCTCCAATCGCCTTATTCCATCAGATAAGTGGTCTCCTCCTTCGAAAAGTAAGAACTTCCCGACCTCGTCACTTCTCAGAAACAAGTCTGCAGCTCTCTTGGTTGCCTGATCAGCAGGTGAAAGAACCGTAACAGTTAATCTGTTGGAGTTCACCTTCTTTAAATAAACTGCCCTGATCTCATATCGACCCGGTTTCGTGAATGTCCATCCATCACCACCAAAAAATATCTTTGCCTCTGCCCTCACAGCCTCACCTGGGGATAACCTTTGCAGCGGAGATGGATGATCCTTATGTGCCCATGGTAAAAATGCCGCATCCTTTCCATCTGGCCTCTTTACCCAATACTCCACGAAGCCACCATCAGGTTCGAGAATGCGCATCACTTCAGTTGCTGTCCTGCCGGTATTTGTCAAAGAGACATAAATTATTATTGGCTCTCCCAGAGTAAACGCTGTTTTATCTGCCTTTATCTCTAATGCCACCCTTTCTCGAGCATTCAGGTGAAAGGGAAACAGCAGGGTGACAGACATGATTATCAGAAATGGTAGTAGTTTCTTCTTCATTTACGCACCTCCTTAATGACAGTTCGCCCAAGTTATCCCGCTCCTTGGACGCCATTGGTCTTCTGGGTGATCATAAAAGTGGTGCAGCGAAGAAGCAGACCATCCGTAATCCCAACCTGGGGCCAATTGCCCTGTCTGATTCATTATGGTTCTCCCTGTACCTGCTGTTGGGTAACTCGGCGGTATCCAAGCATCACCATCGCTGTGCTCAACATTCAGCGCATGGCCTAGTTCATGGGCGGTAGTTCTCAAATACTCTGCGTTTCCGATCCCATTTGCAAAGACAGCAAATGCCCTTCGCTCATTAGTATCAAACATTATCCCAAGCCAGCCACTATTATGACATGTCAAAAAAGCCCCGTACGTATGCCAGGTACCCGCGGGACCAGGACTGTTCATATGAGCCGCTCGAAAAGCATCAAGTTCGGCGTCAGTAAAGCATGGGTTCATGGGAGTGTGCAGGTCAGCAATATTTCCTTCGTTTTGAACGGGATTCAGGTCTATTCCTGCAACCGCATATATGCTCTGGAGGGTATTGGTAACACCGCTACGTACAACACTTGCAGGAGGCCAATTGACGGTAGTGAGACTATCCATCTCGAGACGAATCCGCTTAGCAGGCACTTCATTATTCACTATTGTGTAACGGAATGTGTTAGCTCCGGAAGGGTTGTCGTAGGCCATAAAGACTAACTCAGGCGCCGGGTTTGTATCCAGATTAAAGACCGCAATATCTGCACCCTGTGCCTCCGAGCCGACTCCTGCCACACTTTTATACTTGCTCCAACTCGTTGCAACACCATTCGTATTCAGATTCCAGCCTATCTTGTAGCGAAATGAATTCATTTCAGGAGGATTGTCGACAGCCATCAGGATCATCTCGGGCCTGGCGTCACCGTCAAGATT
>Ga0209536_100008700_pt1 | contig 15196 bp, 12 predicted proteins | sample DeeMarSeWOR28_12_FD_187461 | JGI IMG/M metagenome (GOLD analysis project Ga0209536, IMG submission 187461) | Marine sediment microbial communities from White Oak River estuary, North Carolina - WOR-2-8_12 (SPAdes) (version 2) | ecosystem: Environmental > Aquatic > Marine > Intertidal zone >...
TTGGCCCCCAGCCAAGTCTTAGGCGGCAAAACTTACAGTTTTTCCGTATCATACCAAGCTAGACCACCCTCCCTTTTGATAACCAAAAAGAAATTGAATGGCCTTCTTTCAATTTTTATAATTTAAAATCTTAAAACATATTTATTTTTAATTATCTTATATTTAAAACCAATAATTTTTAAATTCTTTAGAGATTTTTTAATCTTATTATTTTCTTAAATTAACTCAAGCCTAGATTGAAAGATGCGCTCCAGAAAACCATTTATTATTTTTTGGCCTCAGTATTTTGATGCAAAAAGGAGTAGATCACATGGAAGACGCATTCCAAAGAAATTTGCTATAGATAAGATTACTACTAATGACATTTTAAATGCAGCAAAGAAATTGGGTTATTCAGCTCATCATGAAAAAGGTTACAAGTTTCCAAAAACATGGTGGGATGATCCTGGCAGAGTATCAATTGATACTAAAGGAAAGAAAAAATCTAAAGTTCTATTAGAAGTTGCTAAAGAAATTAAGCAAGCACAATTAAAAAAATAATCGATCACTATGCATGAGTTTTCTTTTGCTTATAATATTTTTAAAGTTGCAGAAGCAACAGCCATAAAATATAATGCTAAAAAGATATCAGAAGTTCATTTAGAAATAGGTGAATTAACTCTAATCGTTCCTGATCTTCTTAAAAAGTCTTTTGAAATGGCAACAACGGGTTCAATTGCAGAAGGAGCAGAATTGATAATAGAACTTACCCCAGGAAAAATAAAATGTAGGGAATGTAATAAAATTTCCACAGTAACCTTAAGCGAAGAATCACAGCTAACGGGATTACAATTGTTTCAATGCAAACATTGCCAAAGTAACAATACTGAAATTATAGAAGGAAAGAAAGCTAATGTAAAAAACATCAAAATTCAAGAATAAGTAAAAATTATTCACTTATTAGAATTCCATTCAGAATTCCGTGTTGTCCTGGACGACTTGAAATTCTTGCTTTTCCCATTTCGGTTTCCACAATCGCGCCCTTAGTGAGAATATGACGTCTATTTAAATCTTTAGAAGCATTGTTGCTCTCGAATTTCAGTATCTTGACTTTGGAAGTCTTATTTGTTGCAAGGTCTGTAACATTTATAAAAGTCGATGAGAATAACTTAAGTTTATAGTTACCACCTAAAGTTCGCTGTTTTTTTTTCTTTTCTTGCCCTAATTGTGTTTCAATAGATGGTCGAACCAAATCTCTTTTCCTTTTTTTATGGAAATACTTGTATTTTTTCCCTGTATATTTTCTTTTACTCCTTGCTTGACTTCTTGCCATGATAAATAGACTCGTCTTGGGTTGAGTATGATATAAACCATAATATACTATTTCTTTAAAATTTTTGTGTTTAGAATCAAAGTTTATAATTTCTAAAAGTAAAATAGAAATAGGAAATATTATTTTATTAAGTATAATTATTAGATTATCGAATAAATACTACTGAATAATTATTGGTTGTAGAAGAGAATGATGGAAAACAAACCCAATAAGCTTAATCTTGACGAAGATACTTTAAATAAAATTATTAGGTCAAGTACCACTACAGTAGGAATAATAGTAAAAGATGGTGTCGTAGTTGGGACGGAGTCCCAAGCTACAGCGGGATACACTGTCGCTACTAAGACCGCTCAGAAACTATTCCAGATTAACGATTATACTTGTGCTACAATATCTGGAGGAGTGGCAGATTGCCAGTATGTTGTTAATCAACTTAAAGCTCTCTCAAGATTGAAACAAGTAGAAGAAGATAAAGTCCCTGATCCGCAATATATTGCAAGTATGACTAGAAATATTCTCTTTAGCGGTCGGTCGTATTTTCTATGTATGATGATTATTGGGGGTTATTCCCTGAAACAACAAAATGGAATCCTTTATGGTGTTGATTTACTAGGAACACTATATGAAGAAGAGAAATTTATTTCATTTGGTTCAGGTTCTCCCTTTTCTATTGGTGTTTTAGAAGCAGATTGGAAACCAAACATGACTAAAACTACTGGAATTAACTTAATAAAAACAGCAATTTCAAGTTCCCGAGAAAGAGATGCTGCTTCAGGATTTGATATTCAAATTTGCACCATTGATAAAACTGGTTTTAAACAGGTTCAATAACCTAGGAAAAGATAAATTTTTAATCTTCCCTTACTTCTATTTTAACCTGAGTAAGTTTGTTGTCTAAATAAATAAATCCATTAATTTTGTTGTTTCTAGAATCAACAATTATCCAGACTAAATGAGTAAATTTTTTTATGCCACAATTATGATAATATTTCATACATTTTTTATCAATACTACTAGGATATGCTCCCGCAGGATGAGAATGAAAAATTGCTAATAGTTTTAAGCCTTCTTTTTTTATTGTAATATTTGATAGCTCAATTATTTTGCTGTCATTATCGATTAAAAATGATCCGGGACTTAATATGCTAGATTGCATACATTGAAAACTTTTACCATAATATTTATATTTAAAATCACTACCATTATTGATTTCTTGGATATCACCAAATAAAAAACCACATGCTTCGTTTGGGTAAGATTTCGCAATACATTTGTCAATCTCATTTATCAAATCTTTGTTTATTACAAAAACTATATCTTTTTCAAATCTCATTTTAGATCTTTTTCTTAATATCAAAGTAAAGTTAAAGCCGCATTTAGGGTAGCCAATCGCGACTTTTGCAGATTTTCTCCGGATCCAATAATAATTACATCGTTAGGTTCGAATTTCACATTTGCGCCTTCTATCTTAGTTTTAAAATAATGTAATGTGGTTGGATCTATTTTCTCTAAATCTTCTATGTTACTTAATTTTGTTGGGAAATATATCTCTTTCCCGTTATAGATAAGGCATGTTGCTCCCGAACCATTAATCTTTATTGCAGCGTCTCTTTGTTCTATTCCGTCTTTAATGTTTTTTGCCGCGTTCTTAACTAAGCAGAAATAAGGATAAATGTTTTCAGATTCAATTATAATCTCTTTCAAAAACTTTACATTTGCTTTCTCTAATATAGGAATCTTTTTTTTTATTTTTGTCAAATAATCTCTGCCTTTTTCAGTTAATATATGCCCTTTTCTCTGAATTTCATTATTACTTCCCTTTGTTTCACTTGGAACCATGATAAATTTGCTAACATCTTTTAATTTCTTAAATAAGGATTTGGTTGTCCCCGATCCAATTTGTAATTCTTTTTTAAGACGATATCTTCCAATACCTCCCAAATTTTCGCCAAATATAAATAATGATAACAATACATGAACATATTCGAATGTGGGTTTAATAGTACGACTTTCAAATAATGGTTCTAATTCATTAAGGAAACCATCCATAAATTAACTTAGGAAACCATCCATAAAAAAATAGTTCAAAAAGAATTATAAATTAAAATAGTTATGTTTCTTTTATTATATCGATAATATTCAATTTATCAAAAATTCGGCGAATATTTTCATGGCTAAGAAAAAAATTGATCAAAACATAGAAGATGCGCACGAATTAATATTATTTAGAGAACTATCTGCTAAAGACTCTATTAAGTTCGATTCTGAACCTCTACAATATGTTGATCAAGAAGATAAAATAAATATGGTCTATAAATTAGTTCCTTTTGGAGGAAATTATCTTTTTTCTTTGCTAATAAAGAATCAAAGCGCTGATCCAATAACAGAAGTTAAAATCAGAATAATTATTCCAGACTTTTTTGAACTATCCAGGAGTTCGCCCCCAACATTAACGATAGAATCTCTTGAAACTTATGAGGAGAATAATGATGAAGGAATCAAAGAGAAACAAGTTAAGATGGAATTTGAAATGTTAAACGCTAATTCCCAGAAACAAATTAATTTGTATCTCTGTCCAATGTTGATAGAAAAGAAAGGTAAGATTAGATCTTTTATCACTTTTGTTAACAACAAAGATTTTATAAGAGCAATCGATACTGACTCAATCAATATTGAATTGGAACCGTTTAATATTGAGAGGAAAATAATACCACAATCAGAAATTAAAAGGTTTTTAGAAAAGCCATGGATAAAAAAAGCTAATAAAAGTATCGGAATTGACTTTACAGGAAAATTTGACGAGAATTATTTTTTTGAACAGATCATTAAAACTATTCTCGATACCAATTTCCAATTAATTCTTAAAAATCAAAATAATAAAATTAGTTGGTCTTGTGGTACGGATCTTGTGTCAGGAAATGATATTTTAGTAATTGGGCAGATAATGGCCGGGAAAATAGAGTGGTTAGCCGCTTCGTCAAATCCACACCTCCTTATATCTGTCTTAACCAACTTTGTTAATCTCTTTAAACGTGAAATGATACAACTTGGTCATATTACTTCAGAGAATCAAATTTACTCATTAGAATGTAAGTATTGTGGTAATACTTTACCTTTTTTTCCAGGAAGAGGCAAATCTATTGAATGTAAGGTATGTAATTATGAACAGATTGTATGGAATTAGTAATCATAGCTAAAATTACTAATATTTTCCCTTTTCTACAGTTTTATTTCGAAATAAAGTTATTATTTTTAAGTTTCATACGACCAGTAACTTCATATATCAGCGTTTCAGAATTTGAATAATTTTTTAATTTCTTCTTAAATTTTTACTGATCTCTTATCCTCGTTAGATTTCAAGAGCAAATTACTCATTAAGTATTCAAAATTTGATGGAACAGCAAAATTGGTAAAATAGGTCTATGTTGCACGAAATGATTCGATTAGTATGATTTGATTTTTGTCGTGAAATTTTTTTCTTATTTTTCTTTCCAACATTAAGCTTGAATCAAAATCTTTAAATAAGTAGAAGATGATATCATATATAACTAACTCTTAAATTATAATAAATTTCAATAAAAATATAAGTAAATTAACCATAAGTGGAGGAATAAAAAATGGCTGAATATATTTCTTGGTCCCCTATTAGGCGACTCATGAAACACAACGGTGCTATTATCGTTGCACGAGACGCAGTGGACGAATTAGTTGATTGGATGAGCGCTTCCGCAGTAAAAATTACCAAATCTGCATTGACTTTGACCAAACATGGTAAAAGAAAGAAAGTCACTCGGGACGACATCTTACTTGCTATTAAGTACTTCTAAACGATAGCAAATTATATCTAACTAAAAAAATAAAAATCTTCTTTTTCTTTTTTTTAATTTCTTAACTTTAAAATTAAAAACATAATTCTCTCTTTAGATTTAAAAAACTAAGATAAATCTTTTAAGAAAAAAGATTTACCCTAGAAAAAAAGATATATGGTGTTAAAACAAACCCATGTTTCAAAAGCGCTTATGGAAATATAAAAATTTGTTTTACAAAATTTAAATTTTGTTTCGATTTTGATTATATATTATTGGTTGAATGCAATAATATTTTTATAGATAATTAATATGTTATAGCTATAATTTCTCGAACTGAGGAAGCCATTTTTTCTCCGCTTTGAACATTTCATCCACCATTTCTCGAACTTCTTTAGGAGAGCATACGCTAGCCGTATTAGGATCTAGCAAAATTGCATGATAGATTTTTTCTTTATCTAGCGTTAATTGCCCTTCAACTGCCGCTTTTTGGACCATTACATTCGAAATACATAAACCTTGACATATAGTAGGTAATGTGATTCCACCTTGGGGATGTAAGCCGTGATAATCTGCGAACACCGGGACTTCAACGCAACAATCCTTAGGTAAGTTTGTAATTAACGCCCCATTTTTATTCATGACATTACCATTAAAAGCAAATGGAATATTGGTTTCTATTGCATTAATTATGTGTGAAGCATACTCACTGGAAGGAAACTTTTTTGAAGTTAGCTTTTTACTTGATAATCTACGCTCAAATAGGCGTTCCATCTTTTCTTGGTTCCATACCTGCATTCGATAATCTTCTGCTTGTAGTAAACTATCGAACCCCGTTTTTGATCCACTATATTTCTCTAATAGATCAATTCTTTTACGATAATAAGGAAGGTATTCACTAAGATGTCCCGTGGATTCTGTCATAAAATACCCAGTTGCTTCCATCATGTCCCATCTAAGAAGTTCTCCTCCAATCAGATTCGGATTGTTTTTATACGCCCTATATAGCAGCGGATAAGCGTTTTCCCATGGATTATTGGATGAATCTGACTTTCGATACCATAATTCTAGGAACCAAGCCATATGGTTAATTCCTGCGCATAAAAAACTAAAATTGTTTGGCTTAGCCCCAATCCAATTCATTAACACCGAACTTGTTCCTTGAACTCCGTGGCAGAGCCCAACAGTTGAATTCGCATTAACGCTATTACAGTACCATGTATTCATTGCCATAGGATTTGTGTAGTTAAGAAAAAGAGGTCTGCCTTCCTTAGCTCCAGAATTGAACCCTACTTGATTTATTAACTCTACAATTTCTTTTAATACAGGAGCATTACGTAAAAATCGGAATACTCCTCCTGGTCCTAAAGTATCTCCAACGCATTGCGAAACCCCGTATTTAAAAGGGATTTCTACATCTACTTGAAACGCGTCTAAGCCACCTACATGAATCGCACTAATAATATACTTTGCATCAGATATTGCTTTTTTCAAATCCGTTGTTTTTTCGAAAGAAACGCCTTCCAATTCCTTGGGATTCATCTCCTTATATTTTCTCATTAAATCGTACATTAAATTTAATCGGTGTTCATTGAGATCTTCAAGACAAATTATTGTATCTTTTTGAATTGAAGAAAATGTGAGAAGGTCGGTAAGAACATTTTCTCCGAAGACTATTGAGCCTGCTCCAATAAAAGCAATTTTCAAATTAATCACTAAATTGATTTTTTTAGATTGAAAATAATACAATAGTTAAAATTTTACCCTTTTCAATTTACATCAAGGCAAGTTCCGTTTTAAAAAAAGATATAGATAATAATATATAAATTGACGAGAGCTTTTTAATAAAATTAACCCTAATTATTAGGTTTGTTCACTTATCCCTTCAATTTTTTCAGGTTTTAGAGTTTTGAATTCAAGAATTTGTTCCAACCTCTGAACGGCAGATTCTTGAACGGGTAAATTTACATCCTTCATCAATTCTTCCTTGTTTTTTAACTCGTCAGAGATAACTTTAGTCGTAATTCCTTGGCTATAAAGCATTGAAAGACCACCCAAAACACCTTGTTTTATTAACCTTCCCATGCACGACAACATCCAATTAAATTTTCCAAAAGGATTTAAGTATTCTTTTGCTCTTCTTAATAACCATCCTTTCAGATAAAAGGAGGCATAACCTTCGGCTACAAGGCGATACATTTCTTTTGAAGTTAGCTCGAGAGTTCCCATCATTGGATGGAAAAGATCATAAAATTTGTAATTATTTGCTGTTATCCGTCCTAGTTCTTTCATTTCATCATAGAAATCCGTTCCAGGAAATGCTGTAATTGGTGTAAACTGAACACAATCTAAGTCTAAATCGATTGTATTCTGGATATTTTGCCGAACCATGCGCTTTGTCTCACCTGGAAATCCAATTATGACTCCTCCAAAGATAGATATGCCTTTATCTCGTAAGCTTTTAACTACATGTTTTACCATGGCAGGTGTCGTATTTCTTTTATTCATAGCATCTAAACTTTGTTGATGTACGGATTCAATTCCTAGAAAAACTTGTCTGAAATTTGCTTTATAGAGTTTTTCGATTAAATCTGGATTTCTGAATAAGGTATCAACTCGTGATTGGCAGGAAAAATGCATTTTATTATTAATTCTCGACTTTATAATTGTATCTAATATTTTATTGGTCCTTTTTACATTGATGGTGAAATTGTCCTCACAGAAAAAAATAAAATCTGGTTTTTCTCTGTTATATACATCATATACTTCACGCATAATTCGTGGAATTGACTTAGTTCGATAAGTTATAGGCTTATTCGAATTTCTCCACATTTTTATTATACAACAAAACTTACAATTGTGAGGACACCCTCGAGAAGTCTCGACCTGTCTAGTGGTTGTTCCTAAATAAGTATAGAGCTTCCCTTTCAATAATTCTCTTCTTGGCATTGGAAAGTTATCTAAGTTAAGTTCTAATTCCCTTTCTTTATTATGAATTATTTTTCTATTTTTATCTTTGTAGGAGATTCCATCAATATCCTTGATTGAAACATCATTTTTGTTGTCATCAATATAATCAATAATTTCTTTAAATGTATGTTCTCCCTCCCCTCGAACTGTAAAATCTATATAATCATGCTTAGCCACAAAGTCTGGTACTAAAGTGGGATGATAACCTCCTAAAATAGTAGTACATCCTTGCTCCTTAGCCATTTTTGCAACATCTAAAGCAGAATAAACCTGAGGTGTCATGCTTGTAATAGCAACTGCATCGTATCGATTCAATTCGCTACGAAATTTTTTTTCGTGATATTTATCAATTTTGAAATCAAACAATTTTGCTTCGTGTTCAGGGACCATAGCAGCTATCGAAATTAAGCTTAGAGGAGCCCCCGTAATAATAGCATCCATTCCGGATTGCAAGCGTGCAGGATTTATATATAATATTTTCATATGTAATCAAACTATTTTTTTCCCAAATATTGAGCTTAACCTTATTGACAATGAACCATCTTTAATACAAACTAACTTGGAAGTTAAGGTTAAGCGAAAATTTTGTTAGTTATTTAAAAAAAAGTAATAATCATATTTAAATTTGTTGAGTCTACATAGTATTTGTTTGATCAATATAGCTTCCATAACTATTAATAGATTATATATTAAAAAAGAAATAGCAATAAAAACTGATTTATTATAAAAAATTAATTTGTGTTTTTACCTCTTATTATTAGTCTAAGATTATAAAAATCTTAACCCCCTCTGGATTAAAAGCAAACCATTTCAATTATTCTATAACATGCAGAATGAAGTTTCTGGATATTTTAATGAACCATTCTTAAAAGAGAACAGATTATTCTATCGACAATACCAATACAATATTATTAATAAATGTAAAGGAAGTAATTCTTTAATTGTTTTACCAACTGGCTTGGGAAAAACAATTTTAGGGATTTTACTCATAGGAAAAACTCTGGAAAAATATCCAGAATCTAAGATCATTATTCTTGCTCCTACTCGACCTTTAGTATTGCAGCATAGAAAGTCCTGTGAAGAATTCTTAAATATTAACTTAGATTCTATAACATCTTTTACGGGTAAAATATCGCCCGAAAAAAGAATATTGGATTTTGAGAATTCTAAAATAATCGTATCTACACCTCAAGTGATTAAAAACGACTTAGAAAGAGGAAGATATGACTTAAAACATGTATCCTTAATAATTTTTGATGAAGCTCACAGAACAAGAGGGAATTATGCGTATTGTTTTATTTCTACAGAATATATAAATGCCTGCAAAGATCCTCTCATTCTAGGATTAACTGCCTCTCCTGGAAAAAGTTATCTTCACATCCAGCAATTGTGTAATAATTTATTCATCGAGAATGTTATATTCAAAACCTACGAAGATAAGGACGTAAAGCAATACATTTACGATATTGACACATATTTAGAATTTGTTGATTTACCGATTAAAGTAATTGAATTAAGCGCAGTTTGGTATAATTTATTCGAAAAGTTTCTTCGATTCTTTATTGAGAAAAAATTAATCCCCCCTAATAAAAAATATTATTCTAAATCAGATTTCTTGGGTATAACGCGAGATCTAACTCTCTCTCTTAAATATGAGAATGGTTACTTACCCGAGTTATCGGAAGAAGAATATCAGAAATCTCTTTATTTTGAATCTCCACGAATTATTGACTTAGTAAAAGAAAATTCGTTAAATATTCAATCTTTGTTCTCATACTGCTCTAGCTTTATTTCATTACTTCACGGGAAAGATTTGCTAGAATCTCAAAATATTACATTATTTCTAACATTTTTAGAAAAATTAGAATATAAATCTGAGCAAGATATCCTGTCTGCTAAAAGAATAACAAACTCAGAACACTTCAAGTTCATCAAGAATAACTTTCTACAAGATAAAGTTGAGGAGTATGCTCATCCCAAAATTGAAAAGTTATTCTCAATAGTAATAGAAGAATTAGAAAATCATCTAAATGCTAAAATAATTGTTTTTACTCAATACCGAGAAATGGCAGAGCTTTTAAAAAAGAATTTTAATATTCGATTTGGAACTCAATTAAATGTAGAAAAATTCATAGGTCAGTCAAGCAAAGTAAATGATTTAGGATTTTCACAAACTCAACAAGTAGAAATAATAAAACAATTTAAAGAGGGTACAATAAATGTCCTAATTGCTACAAGTGTAGCAGAAGAAGGACTTGACATTCCCAATGTTGACGCAATTATTTTTTACGAACCAGTACCTTCTGAGATTAGGTTAATTCAGCGAAGAGGTAGAACTGGACGACACAGTCCAGGTAGATGTTATATTTTAGTCGCGCGAGAAACTATTGATGTTCCTTTTTATAAAGCCGCCGATAAAAAAGAAACAGCAATGAATTGGGTATTGTCCCATTCAAAGCAATTAGATTTATGGAAATCCACAACCAGGCAGAAAATCTGCTTTGAAGATGGATCTGATGTAATATCGGAATTAGATATAATAACTAATTACCGTAAAAGGCGTGAACGAGAAAAAGAGCTACTAGCCGATCGTTCAATTGAAGAAATTATTGCAGAGCTCGATAACTTTGTTCAAAGTAAAGATTTTCGATCTTTTAAAGATTCTGGAGTAACTTTTTATTCTGATCTTAAAAAGTTGGATAAAATTAACCTAAAAAGGGGTATACTAAAATTAAAAGGTAAAAAAGAAGAAAATACGACAATGACAGGAAAAAAAATGTACTTAAATAACAATGTAAAAACACTTATTAGAATTGCTAAAACTTATAGTGTGGATGGCAAAATCCCTCTAACGGATTTTAAAGAATTTGCTCAAGAAGAAGAGATAATTGAAAAAAAATTTTACACCCATTTTAACCAGGCTTGCCATTTAGGTTATCTCAAAAGAATGGCTAATGAGGTACAATTCATAATGGACTATGATTAGGATTTTTTTATATATATAATCAAATCTTTTCGTCTTTTCTTTTCTTAAAAAGAAGGTAACCGAGCACTACTAATGTTAGAATAATTGGGATCATGATAGTTAATGGGTTTTCTCCGCTAATTCTAAATATATAGTAAGAAATTGTAATAAGAGAAGCAAAGAACGCTATAATTGATCCATATTGGTTTGAAAAATTCTTTAAACGCCTCATAAACATATACACCCGAAAATTCATTTTTTTTATTACTTCCAATTCATTTTCATTAAGCGATTTTAATACCTCTGAATTTTCGTAGTATAAACCAATCTGGGGATCGTATTTACCAATTAATTTACCGGCACTAATAAGAGAGATTAGATACTTCTGGATCAGCTGTTTTTTCATTTTTAACTCGTTTTGAAGAAAACTTAGTGTAAGGAATTCGTTTGCTACTGCTTTTACTGCCATCTCTACATACGATTTAACGATTAATTCTTCTAAGGTTTTTACTTTTTCCCTTAATATTTCGTTAAATTCCTTGATAAACCTATCAAAATCGTTTATTATATGCTGATTTTTGGTTTCAAAATCATTAGAGTTTCTATTAAATTCCTTATACAAATCTTTAGTTCTTCTATTTGTATTTCTAATTTCTTGCTCAATATCCTTTTGTTTTTTATTTACTCTTATATAAGCTCTCTTAAATTGTTCCGTTTCAATATAATCTTCAACTCGCGCCTGAAGTGTGCCCAATAATTGACTTAGATGAATATTACTTTTGTTTATTACAGATAATAATTTTCCGCGATCTGTTTCAAGTTTTAAAGCATTTATGGTTTCTTCAATTATTTCCACTTTTTCTTGCACGAGTTTTTTTACATCATTTTTTTTCTTGAAATAAAATTCTCTTGCTTCCGTTTCAAATTTTTTTGATTCAAATGTTTTATTGATTGTGTTTTTCAATTTCTCTTCGATTTTCTCATCCACTTGCTTTAGCTTCATCTCAACTTTCTCTTTTTTACCATCGAGAATTTCTTTCATTTTCGCGTAAAGCTCAGCCTTCTCAATATCTTCAGCAGCTTTAGAGAATAGATCTTCTATGTCGATTTTTAAAGCATTGTATTCTTTGACCATAAAAGATTCTAAATCTTTAAATAAGCTTAAATTCTCTTTAATTTTTTCTATAGCTAATTCGTTATTGTTAATAATATTCTTGATATTGGAACTTAGCTCCATACTTTCTATTCTTTTTTCGTCTACATTTAATTCTTCAATCTTTTTATTATATTGGTCATGTATTGATTCCTTTAAACCACTCAGATCGTTAATCCTATTTTGAATTTCTAATAAATTAACCCCTAATGTTTTATTTTTTATACAAGAATCGTAGAGTGCTAATAATTGCCCTATTGTTTCCTGGGTTTGTTTTAAAATTCTATTTTCCGTGTAACTTTTTAATTTTCTGTTCTTATGGTATGCTTCAGTATGAACAATAAGTTCTTTTTTATCTTCGAGTAAATCTCCCTGCAATTTGGAAACTTCTATCAAATCTTTTATTCTCGGAATTATGATTTTACACTTTAGTTTCAACTTATCAGCAAGTTTCTTTATATCAATTTTATCAGTGTTTTCCTCCTCACTCATAAGATAAATTTCGTTAGAAATGATTTTGTTAACATATTCATCCTTTAACTTATTTACTTCATTATTCAAAAAAGTGTTAAATTTTTCCCATTGAATTACTTTAATCGAATTATCGTCCGGATTATCTATAATGTCCTCTAATGTAATTAATTTCTTAGAAAATCTTTTGTGGTATTCATTAAATTCTATAATAATTGTATCAAAACCACTGATAACGTCGGGAATTTTGTTCATTCTATTTTGATCAATACTGAATTTGTATTTTTCTAATTTATCTTTGAAAATTTGAATGCTGTTTGAAACAAAATTATCAAAATCTTCAATTTTTGCTCGTTTTCTCTCCTCAATAACTTTTTCCTTCAGAATGTGTTCTTGCTCAGCTATAAGTTCAATAATGTTTTCTTCTAAGCTATCCAATTTTTCGTCTAAGTACTTATATAGGGGAAAAAGCTTTTGCTTAAAGTTCGTATTTTTCTTTAATGCTTGTTTTAAGTTATGAATTTCCTCAGTTTTCTGTTTTAACAAAAGATCTGATTCAATTTTGATAGTTTTAAAAGCGTCTTGATACAAATTATCCTCTACCTGATACTTCGCATTTTCTTTTATTGTTAAAATTCCATTTTGGATACTATCTTTAACTTTACCAATATTTTTATTCAACTCGTTAAAAAATTGAAACCCATTAGTATATTCCGCAAAAATTGAATCAAAGTTTTCTTTGAAATCGATCCATTTAGTAATCGTTTTCTTGTGGCTCTTCGCTATTTTTTTTTCCTTTACTGTAATTTGGTGAGAAACTTTATAGATAACTCCATCGTATTTACTTACACTTTGGGATATTTTATTAAATGCTTGAATAATAAGATCAAACTTTTCTTCGTTATAGCCCTCGTCCAGAACTTCCACAATGTAATTCTTGAAAGAATCTATTTGACGATTTATCTGATCTTGAATATCGTAAATCTTACTTTCCAGCTCATCCAAGATAATACTATATTTTCTCAAACTTTCTTTTTCTTGGATTTTTTCTTGGAGATAATTATTTAATTCCTTTAATCCATTTTGTAGTAGAGAATAAGATTTATTCCACTGAGATATTTCGGCACCGAGTGTTGCTTGTATGTTGATGTAAATGAATTCTTGATTAAACGAGGATTCGATATTTTCGTTTAAGAAATCAGCTTCCATTAAGGAATTTCGTAAAACGAACTTTAACCTTTCTTTAGCAAAATCAACCTCGTCTATTAGAAGATAGGATTCAATTTCTTCTCTAATTTGTGGGATGGTATTCTTTAGCTTTAAAGTCATATTATAAATGTCGTTTCTAATTTCCTTTAATTTTGATTTTTCTTCGTATAACCTTTCAGTACTAATTTCATTGTCAGCGATAAGAATATTTTTGAATAGGTAGTCCAAACAAAAGTAATATTTAGTTTTAAATAGTAATGCTTTTTTAGCTCTAATTTCCCCTTCAAAAAAATGATTGCTTATCAAATCGTGAATTATTGGAAAAATATCTTCTCTTAATCTTAGAGATTCTAAATTAGAAGAACTTTTATATTTCTTGAAAATATCTGAGAGTGATATTACACTATTATCATTTAAAAGTTCATAAATTTCTCGAATAATATTTCCTTTTTCTTGAGTTAAATTTTGAATATATTGATTGAATTCTAATGTATTATCAACTTTTTTTAAAGTAAATGTGTAATTTAAATTGATATATAACACAATTTCCTCTAAACCATGGCTTAATCCAAATGTATTTTTAATTTGGTTCAAGTCAATGAAATGATTTGTCTCTAAACGCTTAAAAACAACTCTCTCAATTTCTTCGATAAAACGATTCCAAATTATAGACAATAAAATCGCTAATTTAGTAACATCTTTTAATATTTTCAGATTCCAACTTTTTACATCTCTAAAAATATATTCCAATTTCTCTGTAATGAAAGAATAAAGCCTTGCAGAATTATAATCAATTAGCCAAGAATAAATATTAAGAATATTTACTACCCAGAAAGTAGTGTCAATTTCCTCATTTTCGAGGTTTAAACTAAAACCACCATTCTCTTTTTGAAATTGGTAAAGAAATTGAATTTCTTTATCTTTTACCTCCGAATCTAAATCAAAAAATTTAAGGCTTAAAAGTTTGTAAATAATGGAAGAATCTCTTTTCCGTTCCTTTAAATACTGACGAAATTGCTCTGTGAAAAGTCTTACATCTGTTCCAATAAGTATAAGGCTTTCAGTTACATAATAAAAAGTTTTTCCGTCAGGATTATTGTTGTATTCTGGACAATTCTTGTCAAGACAGTGCAAGAAACCATTACTTTTTTTATGATCATATATAAAATTTTTAATTTTATCGACTATAACATCCTGCCCCTTAGAGGAAAGATACTCGTTTAAGATACCTAATAGCTCTAAATTAGCTAATGCGTAATATAAAGACGATATATCTGGTTTTTTTAAAGAGTTTGGAGAGGATTTAAATC
>Ga0209536_100008701_pt1 | contig 15194 bp, 14 predicted proteins | sample DeeMarSeWOR28_12_FD_187461 | JGI IMG/M metagenome (GOLD analysis project Ga0209536, IMG submission 187461) | Marine sediment microbial communities from White Oak River estuary, North Carolina - WOR-2-8_12 (SPAdes) (version 2) | ecosystem: Environmental > Aquatic > Marine > Intertidal zone >...
AAATGCCATAAGAGAAGCTGAGCCGCTCGCCTGAAAATGATCATATTGTCCCATCTGGATGGAGGAGAGCTGCCCCTCAAAATTCACATTTATTTTCAAATCTCCCTGAAGCTGAGTACTGTCCATCGGCAGAGCCTGGCCGAGTGCGGATAAATCCATATCCGTTTTTACCCATGCTTTGATAGATGGGTCGCTGATCGGATGATGCAATAGCATTGCAGCTTCAAGAGACTGATTCGCAATTCTCATGGAGAAACGCTGCAGATCAAACATGGATTGATCCAATGTGGCACCCTTTTTTTGAATATAAACCAGGAAATTCACGTCATCAACTGATGCAGGTAGAGCCGGGTATTTAAACATGGCATCCTCTACTTCAATGCGTATATCAAAATCAGGGTAAAGGCTGTCTGAAGATGAATACACGCCCTGCACCTGCCCCTCCAGGCTGATGGAGCCGGATGTTTCAAGCGCTTCAAATTCCTTTGAATAAATAGAGGGTATGAGTGAAATGAGCGATTTGAAATCATTATTACGGGAGACCATGTTCAGGTTAATTACCGGATTTTCCTCAGATAGATCCAGACCACCTTCAAACTCGAGTAGGAGTGCATTCATTCGCAGTTGATTATTTCTAAATGCAAATTTCATCTGGTCTAAATCCGCATCAATTCCAGCAGAAAATGTGAAATTTATGTTGTTCAGGTAACGTATGCCACCCATCTCCAGGACGAGTCTGGCTGCCTCAGCATTCAGGTCGAGGATGGTTTCTGACAGACCCAGTTTCCCCCTCAGTGAACACTGGAACTGATCCATAACAACCACCATGCCTGCCGAACGGTCATGATAGTGGATCCGGGCATCCATGATCCTGAATTTCCTCAGGTTGAGTATCCATTCCTGGGAAGTCGTATCCGATTCTTCTTCTGCGGATTGACCTTCAACCGCCGCTTCTTTTATGATATCATAACTGGCCAGCCCGGATTCCAGCACAGTTACGTGAAGTTCAGGTTTGTTAATAACCAGGCTGGTGACTCTCGGCCCCGATTTGCCGAGCAGGCTGAATGGATTAATGGCCAGTTTGAAGGAGGACAATTTCAACAAGGTATCATTATCAAAATGACCGGTTCCAATAAGGTTTAATCCTTTCAGATTGATGGTGAGATTTGGAAAGCTGGTGAAAAAGCTCAATCCAAGATCGGTGAGTTCTACTCTGGCATTCAATCGTTCATTTAATTCTCTTTCAGCCCGATGGGTTATTTCATTTTTAAAAAAAAGAGGAAGAATAAGAAGCAGAATGAATAGTGTCAGAAAAAAAATGAAAACCACTTTAAGCAAAATACGGATCAGGCGCTTCATATTGATACATAAAGATTATTTACTGTGTTTTCTTTTCTTAATATGCTTATTAAGCATTTTCAGAACCTGCTCTTTCTGGATGGGTTTGGTAATGACATCTCGCACCCCCAGGTCTTTACATCGCTTCATCTCATCTTTGGCAGCCAGTGTGGTAAATACGATAATGGGTATGGCTGGCATGTTCATCCTTATGAATTCCAGCAATCTTACATCCTCATTACCGGGTAAATTCAGATCAAGGATAATCAGGTCAAAATCATCCTGATCATCAACAATGGCCTTCACCAGTTCACCATTCAGGGCCCGTATTATCTGAACGGATGTGGTCATCAGAACATCACTGAGCAAATGGTAATTCAAATCCTGATGTTCCGCAATCAGTATTTTTTTTCCCGTCCAATGGTACTGTCTGGATTCCTGCATTTCTGCAGTAATTGGTTCACGTTCTTCCAAAAGCGGTAGATCAAAGATAAATTCGGTTCCTTTGCCCAGGCCAGAACGAACCCGGATATGACCATCCAGCAATTCGACGATTTGTTTACAAACAGAGAGTCCCAGACCGGTACCACGATAGATCTTTTCATACCGATCTTCCACCTTATGAAAGCGATTAAATATGGCCTCATGGTGTTCCGGATCGATCCCGATACCCGTGTCTTTCACATAAAAATGGATACGGTCGGATGTGATTTCTTGGTAACCAAATTCAATGGTCCCCTTTTCTGTAAACTTCATTGCATTATCCAGAAGGTTTGAGAATACCTGTTTGATGCGAAGGGGATCGGATGAAATCATACCAACAGGTTTATCCTTTGGAATTTTCAAATCCAGTTTGATGTTTTGTTTGTCTTTTTGGTTCTGCACTGATACAAAGGTATCAAACAGGTCCTCGAGTAACTCTTCCAGGTTAAATGTTTCGATAGAGATTCGACCCTGTCCGGACTCGATCTGGGATATATCCAGGATCTCGTCAATCAACCTGAGAAGGCTATCCCCACTCTCCTGGATTAATTTCAGGTACCGCTGCTGATCATCCCTGTTTGGATTTTCGGCCAGCAACTGGCTAAACCCGATTATGCTGTTCATGGGTGTCCGGATCTCATGGGATATGTTAGCCAGAAATGAGGATTTCAATTTACTGGAGGTCTCAGCTTTCTCCCTTTCACGCTGGTAGTATTCGCGGGACATGTTTAACACAAAGGCGATCATGGCCACAGCAGGCAGCAGAATAGTCAGGTGATCCGTGATTCGGACGGCTTCAGATGAGTATGGGGTAACAAATCCGGGCAGCAATTCTTCCATTACATATAAACCTGTGATGGTCATGGTATACACGAGTATCACAATCCACCCCATAATCCCACGGAAGAACATACCCAGAAATACAAGCAATACAAAATACAGGTATATTGTGGGTCCAAAGCTTCCGGCATTCTCAATCCAGAAGAAAGACAAGAAAACAAGAATAAAAATGGAGGCCGTATACAAGGTGGCTTTATATATTTTTAGTATTCTTGAAAGGACATAAAAGAAACTCATAAAGACAAACGCGATGGCGGATAATAAGACCAGAATGGAGGGAAGTTCAAAAACGGTGTTGGTGGCTATTGAAAAAAGTGCAATGAGGACACCAAATAGCATAAAACCATTCAGAAACCGGTGTTCCATTTGAAACACATTTTGCTCACCCAGCAATAAAGCCCAAACTTTTTTTATTCTTCTATTCTTCAAATTCAGTGGCAATAAAACAATGGTTAAAACCCAGTTATCAACGAATGTAGAAAAACTAAAGTTACAGAAAAAATTTCTATCTTTGCACCGCTCTGGTAGTCGGCACAGGGATCGCATGATTTTATGGACGCCTGGTGCAAGTCTGGTCAAGACAAAGTGCCTGTATCATATTGGACCCGTAGCATAATTGGATAGTGCACCTGGCTACGGACCAGGAGGTTGGGGGTTCGAGTCCCTCCGGGTTCACTCAAGTATTAGTATAAAGGTATTGACATTTAATATGTTAATACCTTTTTTAATTTCTCCTACACAAACAATACACAAACATTCTTCCCATAAATCACTTTCCCGACTATCTCTCTGTATTTATTTCTCGCATGTATGTCATCCCAAATTAGGAATTTTAGAATGGTTCCTTATTCGTCAACTCCTTGAGGAAGGCACGGATATATCGTATACTGGACAGAATCAGGGCCAGGCCAATACCGGAATAAAGAATGGCCAGGAAGTGTTTCGGAATGGACGAATGCCGCAGGAAACTTCCCATAACCACCATCACCAAGATAATCAGATAACTTTTCCACGTAATAAAAGAAAACAAACATCTTTTATCAGTCATGGGACGTATGCGGGCTATATTTTTATCGACAATCTTCAGAAATCCAAAATGATGGACAATGAGACCCAGGATAAATCCCCCGCCAAGAAAAGGAATATACGTTCGATCAGGTGTATGAACCAACCAGAAATATGCAAGAATCACCAGCATCGACCCCATGCATAGCCAAACGAAACCTGCAAGGAAGAGTAATACACTTTTGGCCACTGCCGGTTTGAATGCATCGAGCATTTTCATATCAGGTTTGTTTCGGTCCACCCATTCATCTTATGTGATACCATGTTTCGCTTTGGGTAAAAATATTATAATTTTTTATAATGAAGAAAAACCGGTCATTTGAATAGGGAGCCACATTGTATCATGGTATCCCATTGACAATCCATTGATGAATGACAAAGAATTTAAACTGTACCATATACATAGATGAAATTTTAAATAGGTGCCGACGCTATTTAACAGACCACAGCAATTAGAAATGGATTACAAAGTATCACAACACAGATTTCGATTTTTCATAAATTGCAGTATGTGGTCAGAATGCTCCATTAATGATTAAATTTCTTCTAAAAATAAGTTTTCAGAATGGTACTGCTTGAAATGATCAAAAAACGGCGGTCTGTCAGGAAATACCGGTCAGCGCCCATTCCTGACCCGGTTCTTGAACGGTTAAAAGAATCGATACGATGGGCTCCCTCGGCCTGTAATTACCAGCCATGGCGGTTTATCCTGGTAAACGATCCGGAAAATCGCAAACAGGTCGCCATTACCAGCAGACGACAGATGTGGATGGCGGATGCCCCTCTCATTATCGTGGCATGTGGTATCCCAGCTGAAGCCTATAAATTGATGGGCGGTTATGGAAACAGCGCAGATATCGATGTCACCATTGCCCTGGATCACCTGACTCTCGTGGCGGCTGAGGAAGGACTGGGCACCTGCTGGATCGGCGCATTCGATGAAACCGCCCTGAAAAAGTTACTGGATATACCCTTGCATGCCAAGATCATTGCACTCACCCCGGTCGGATTTCCATCTGATCCCCGTGCCTTGATGGAACCTTCCAGAAAGCGACGCAAAGAATATTCAGAGATATTTGCCCAGGAGAAATGGGGATGGTAAAGGGCAGGTAGTGATCAATGCTTCGCCTTTGGCTGCAGCGGACGATATGAGTGTTCCTGCGCTGAAAGTTCTGCGGATGAACTGAGAGTTCCATTCGCGCTGAAGCAATGACATTTCGAAGGTGGGTTAACACATCAACGCATCATCGCATCATCCATTAAAATAATAAACGGTATTATACTCCTTCAAAATCTTATGTCATAGTTCTATTTTATCAAGCGAATTTTTATAAATTGACAAATAATTTGACACTCGTAATCCACCCTGATATGCAAAAAAGATGCCTCAAATGGAGCCTGGTTTTATTGGTCCTCCTTTGCCCCTCCTGTGTCACATATATCAGTTATGTAGCCACAAAACCTCCTGCAATAAAATCAGATACTGCGGATCAGCATGTCGGATTTATCAACCGGTATGATTACACCAATCTGCCTTTCAACAATGAAAACAAAAAGGAGGTTTTTGCGTTTGGTGTCCAGCAATTGATCACAAGTATGGATCAGACCTTCAGGGACGATCCCCATTTCGATCTCATAATCCTGGACACCCTGGTCAGGGGACAATACCCCAAAGATATTCCGGCACCACTGAATTCCGGTTTTGTATTATCACTATGTCATGAAAAAGGTATTGACATGTTGCTCGTGCTGGAAGCCTTTGATGCATTTTTTGATACGGAGACAGAAGTGGAAGAATATGATGATGGCAGTAAATCGCGCACCAACCTGGTTGACCTGGTCATCCAGGCCGGTTTTTCATTGTATGGGAAATCAGGTGAGATCATAGACCGGATCATGGTATCGGAATCCAGGTTTTACCAGTCACGACCATCCCTGAGCAGTATCATTGTGTTTGGTCCATCCATGGGAAAAGCCGAAGAGGAAGTCATCATCCTGACAGAACGTATTGGGAAAAAATACATTCAATACTTCTATCCATCGAATGAAGTGGTGATGAATAAAATATATACCGGTAAAGAATTTTCGGAAGCCACCCATTATTTGAAAAACCAGCAATGGGAAGAAGCAGAAACCGAACTTTTTCCGCTGGCTGAGTCAGCAGATAAAAACCTTGCCAAAAAAGCCGCTCATAACCTGGCCATCACCTATGAGGCCATGGGTGATCATGAACGGTATGTATACTGGCAATCCAGGGCCAGTAAATGATGAGCTGGTTGTGAGCCGTTCCCAAATAGTGTGGAGTGTTGCATGGTGGCAGGCATGGGATGATGTCTTCACTTATGGGTTCTATTGAGATTCATCGTTATGGACAGATCTACTGCAAAAAGACGTCAATATAGATGTCAGGGAGTATTTGAAAAACGCATTTGAAATGGGAGACGGAAAACATCTCGAAAATAAAAATGGGTCAGAAATACAAGAAAGAATTACGTAATTAATTACGTAATTCCATTCAATTCGAAAATATTAAATCAAAATGTAAACCGTACAAAAATGAAAAGAAACCGAATTTCAATAATGATAGCGCCATTCCTATTGATCTTCTGTTCTGGTCTGCAGGCATCCGGACCTGATAATGAGGTCGTCATACTGGACCGGCAGGATCATCTCTACAGAACCGGAAATATATTTATCGGCGGCCAACCGACCCTGGAAACACTTCAGTGGCTCAAGGATGAGGGTGTTACACTCGTTGTAAACCTTCGTTCTCTGGAGGAAACAGAGGAATTTACAAAATCCAGTTTCAACGAAGAAAAAGTGGTCCGGGAGTTGGGTATGCACTACGTGGCCATCCCCATGAGTGGCCCGAATGCATATAATCCATTGACACTGATGTCGTTTTCTGAGGCCGTCAAAGACCATGAGGGTAAGCTATTGATCCATTGTGGTGGGGCCGGCCGGGCGACCAATATGTATATGGCGTACATGGTCAGATACGAGGGTGTTGCTGTGGACCAGGCCCTGAAACTGGGTCGGCAAATGGCTTTCTACTTTCCGTTCGGAGACCTGCTTGGGGGACAGATTGAAATATCATTAAAATAAACTATAACCAATATTCACCAATCCCTTCCGGCGATTTCTGAGCGGAATGTTTCCACACAACCACGGTCCTGTAGTGTGACAAAACAGGTTTTTCCATCGGGGCCACCAAAGGCGATATTGGATGCGTTTTTACCTTTCAACACAACTTCTCTCAGCAGTTCACCGCTGGGTGACAAGATGGCGACCGTGCCATTGCCATAACGGGTGACATATAGATTGCCTTCCCGGTCGCAACGCATCCCGTCCAAACCAAAATCCGGAAATTGATAAAACATTCTTTTATTACTGATCTCTCCAACGGAGGACAGGTCATACGCCCAGATCAACCGCTGGATACTTTCACTCACATATAGAATGCTGTCGCCGGGTGATACCTCCACACCATTCGTCGTACCCATACCATCCTCCAGTAAAATCACCCGACCATCCGGGCTCACCTTCCAAAGCATACCTGTGGAATCAGACCAGTTTGGATCACTGAGATACAGTGAATTGTCGGATGCAATCGCCAGGTCGTTTGGCTGGTTCATTCCATCCTCGTGTGCATACACCGACACCTTGCGGGATTCCATATCCACTTTCAGTATGTTGTGTCCGGTGTAATCGGCAATGAGCATGGATCCGTCAGAATGGAACCGGATCCCATTTCCCACACTACCTTCCGGTAAACTCACAAACAGGTTGGATTCTCCTTCGGGTGTGATGACACCAATAGTACCATTCTCTCCATAATTTACCACATAAAGGAGCCCATCCGGATCGACTGCAGGACCTTCGATCCCGCTGGTAAACACATTTTCAGGCGTCAGATCCGTCGCCTGGAACAGTTCCTCCGGGACTGTATCGGATTGATCCTGCTGTTTCATCTTGCAACCTGCCGTTGCGATGATGAACACCAAAATAAACCAACTCATTCTTTTCATAAGTTCTCGATTAAGGATGATATCGTACAAACGCTTCAAACGCTTCGTATTCGGCCATGCCCAGTTTATCATACAACACGGCGGTTGCATGGTTTCGGTCCTCTGCCCGCTGCCAGAACTCCCGTTCATCGGTACCGGGAAACAGGGCGCTATCCTTCTGTGACTGGTGTTTAAAAATGGCTTTGCGCTTCTTCAGTACCTCATCCGGACTCAGTGGAACCGCCATATCCACTTCAGAGATATCCCATTCCTGCCAGGCACCGCGGTACAACCAAACCCAGCAATCCTTTCGCCATTCATCTTTTTCGACTTCCTTCAGGGCCCGGAATATGGCTTCAAGGCACACCCGGTGTGTACCATGCGGATCGGAAAGATCACCGGCGGCATATATCTGGTGAGGTCTTACGGTTCTCAACAGTTCTGTAATGATGTGCACATCCTCCGGGCTGATGGGCCTCTTTTTTACTGTACCGGTTTCGTAGAACGGAAGATTTAAAAAATGAACGTGATGATCGGGAATGCCGACAAACCGGCACGCCGCTTTGGCCTCTCCCCGCCTGATCAGGGTCTTTACTTTCTGAACCTCCTCTGAATCAACCTGGCCGGGTTTTTTACTCCGGATGAATTTTTGTACCCGTTTGAACAAATCTTCAAATTCAGGATCCTCAGGTCCAAACCACGATTGGTAGTCGGTCACAAAATCCGCAAAACGGATCACATCATCATCAAACACAGCAATATTTCCTGATGTTTGATACGCCACATGCACTTCGTTGCTATGCTCCACCAGTCGGATAAACGTACCACCCATGGAAATGACATCATCGTCGGGATGCGGACTGAAAATAATAATCCGCTTGGGAAAGGGTACGGCCCGCTCGGGTCGTTTTGTATCATCCGCGTTGGGTTTTCCTCCAGGCCACCCGGTGATGGTGTGTTGAAGATCATTGAACACCTTGAGGTTGATCTGGTAGGCTGAGCCGAATTCAGCGGCAAGGGTACTCATGCCATTATCATTATAGTCGCGATTGGTCAGTTTAAGAATGGGTTTATCCATCTTCTGGCACAACCATACCGTGGCTTTTCGTATCATCCGGTCGTTCCACTGGCATTCCCCGACCAACCAGGGGGTTTTAATGCGTGTCAGTTCAGCAGCAGCAGCAGAACCCACAACGACCAAAGCATCGGGATGCTCCTGCAAAAAACTGGCAGGGACCATTTCTGTAATGGGTCCTTCGACTGTTTGTTTTATGATATTCGACTTACCCTCACCAAATGCCATCAGGATGATCTTCTTGGCCGAAAGGAATGTTCTGATGCCCATAGTAATTGCCCGTCTGGGCACATTTTCGGCTCCGAAAAAATCACTGGCGGCATCACTCATGGTCATGGTATCGAGCATGATGAGCCGGGTTTTCGACTCCTTATACGATCCGGGTTCGTTAAATCCAATATGTCCTGTGCGCCCGATCCCAAGTATCTGGAGATCGATTCCACCGGATTCTTCGATCTTATTTTCGAAATCCCTGCAAAAATGTGGCACTTCTTCTCTTGAAATGGTACCGTCCGGTATATGTATGTTCTCCTTCTGAATATCAATATGATCGAACAAATGCTCCTTCATAAACCGCACATAGCTTTGCAGTTTCTGTGGATCCATCGGATAATACTCATCGGTATTGAATGTGATCACATTTTTAAAACTCAGGTTTTCCTCCCTGTGCATTCGCACCAGCTCATCATACACCCCCTGTGGTGTGGAACCGGTTGGCAGTCCCAAAACACATGGCGTATTGTTTTTTTGTTTTCGTATGATCAGGTGCTGGATCTCCCTGGCCACCATGATTGATGCCTGATCAGGTTCAGAAAAAAAGGCCACAGGTATCTTTTCAAACCGCGTACGCTCCTGGTCCAATTCGATAAAATGGGATATGGATTTTTCTTGCATCACCAAAAGTATACTAATGATTGTCTACAGTTGTGGGTTATGAGCCACATGAATTCGTTTCCTCATTCAGGTCAACTTGTTGAGAGCAAATGCATATGCACCAATGGCGACTGCTTCACTGGTTCCCAATCGTGAAACACCAATGCCCGATCGGGCCATTGGATCATACATCATGGTCTGACCATAGTTTGGGACAGAAATTTCTCTGGAGTCACCACGTATGAACTGGTCCAGTTCCCTTGGATCCTGAAGATTAAAAACTTTCATGGCCAGTCGACTCATTTGTTGTCCGTCTGGTTTATCAAACGTTCCGTTGGTAGCTGCCACAGTGGCATCAATAAAAGCAGGGAACGCTGCTGATATACCGCCCCCCAGAACGGCAATGCCATCCACCAGTGTCATCACCGTAGCAATGGCTTCTCCCAATGCATATCCCATTCTGGAGAAGGCATGCAAGGCAGCATCCCGGTCACCTTTGAGTTGACCGGAAGCAATTTCATAAATATCTTTTGGCTGTGGTGCGGCATCCGGTTCCATCCCGGTCAGTTCTGCATAAACCCTCCGTATAGCGCGTATGCTGATACTTTCCTCAACGTTCATATCCGGTTTATATACATCCCTGAGTAACCAGGCTTCCGCCCCAATTGAATTATCTCCAACAAGCAATTCACCATCCATCACAATACCGCATCCAAAGCCGGTACCCAGAGTAAAACCAACCAGATTTCTATACCGTTTGGGACTATTATTGCTTTCCAACAGGTTATTCACGTATGGCAAATAGCCGGCAATGGCTTCGCCAAAAGCAAACAGGCTACCATCATTATTTATGTACACAGGCATTTTGAAATGGGCTTCCAGCATCGGACCCAAAGCCACACCACCACGAAATGCCGGTAAATTCGGCAAGTCACCAATAATCCCCAATGAATAATCAGCGGGTCCGGGAAAAGCAAAGCTGATGGCCACCGGTGGTTTTTTTAATGATTTGTTGATCTCAGTAAATCCATTCACAATGGTGTCCAGGCAAAGTTTTAAGTCATGGGCGTTGGACGGTTTTATAACCGGGTCGGTGATTTCATGACCACTGCGATAGGCTGAAAAAACAAAATTAGTACCCCCTGCATCCAGTGTCATTACAGTCCGTTGATCATCATAAATGTTCATGAGGTTGTATCCAGATTTATTCGGCTGTGCTTAAGAGTCTTTAAAATTAGCAAAATGCATGGAAAGAAATCATAATAAAGAGAGGATTTGTAAGAAATAATAATTATAACTTTACCTGCTCTTGCTAAATGACAGATCGATCATGCAAAAACGAATTCGGGAGATTTTTCTGGCCGAAGCCAGAGCCATTGAAGGCATACCGGTAAGTGACATATTTCAGAAAGTCATTGATGCCATCTACGAACAGGTGCACATCAAACGAGGTAAAATCATTACCAGCGGTATGGGTAAGGCGGGTGAAATTGCTAACAATATTGCCACCACATTCAGCTCAACAGGCACACCCTCTGTTTTTCTGCATCCCAGTGATGCCCAGCATGGCGATCTGGGTATTATACGTGAGAATGATGTTCTTTTTTTAATTTCGAATTCAGGAAAAACAAGAGAAATTATTGAGCTGGTCGACCTGTCGCAAAGGCTGGTTCCGGATATTACGCTGATTGTGGTCACGGGGAATCCCGAAAGCCCACTTGCCGATGTCACTGATCTGGTATTGTATACCGGCAATCCCAGTGAGGTGTGCCCTCTTGGCCTCACCCCCACCACATCCACTACCGTCATGACCGTAATGGGTGATGCCCTCGTGGTATGCCTGATGGAAAAAATTGGTTTTACCGCTCATGACTATGCACTGAGGCACCATGGTGGATACCTGGGCGATAAATCCAGATCGGCTGCCAATGAAAAGGAGGGTCAATAGTGTGACGTGTTCCGCCTTCGCTTGACTGCAGCGGACGAATTGGGTATTGAATTTTGCCTGCCTGCAGGAGTGATTGAAACCTGCATGTGTCCCAAACTTTTTTAAAAGCGGGTTCTGGTCAATTTCTTAAACAGGGCTATCCAGGCAGGACTCAAGATCAGGGTGAGGGTGATCAGGGCCAGAATGGTTTGGTACGTAAAATCTGAAACAATACCACTCTTTCCCCCCACTGAAAGAATAACAAAACTAAATTCCCCCACCTGAGCCAGCATGGCCCCACCCAGAAAACTTTCCTGCCAGGATTCGCCCAGCATGCGCATCATACCTGCATTGACCGCCGTATTCAAAATAAACACCAGGCCAACCAATAGCAGGATGATGGGCCAGTTTTCCATGATGAAATCAATATCGAGCATCATGCCCACCGAGACGAAAAAAATGGCCACAAAGAAAATATAAAAGGGCTCCAGGGTAATATGGATCCAATCGGTTTCGTATGTGGCCCGAACATAAATGCCCGCCAGAAAAGCACCCAGGAATGGCGACAGTTTAAAAAATTCTGTACCCATCACCATTCCAAAACAAATGGCGAGGGCGGCAAATATCTGGAGTTCTTTATGACCCCGGAAATAATTCAGAAATGGAAGGTGGATCTCTTTTTTCCGTATCAGGTATATGATCATTATGACCAAGAGGGTCCCACCTGTCAATTGCAACAACAAATCTTTTAGGGGCACTGATTGTCCCTGCATCAAGTCCAGAATAATGATCATCGGTATCAGGGCAATATCCTGGATCAGTAATACCCCAATAACGTTTCTCCCAACATGTGTATTATTCTGCCCCCATTCATTCAATAGCTTAATGACCACTGCTGTACTGCTGATGCTGATAACAAAACCGATGAGCAATACACGAATAAATCGCCATTCCAGAACTGATCCCAAAAGAAAAATAATACCCACGGTAACACCGATTTGTATAACGGTACCGACGATGGGAATTTTCCAGTTCTTAAACAACTCCTCGACGGAAATTTCCATACCGACAAAAAACAAGAGGAAGACCAATCCCACCATTTCAAATTGTCTTAGCAACAATGGATCCTTTACAAATCCGATTCCATGCGGCCCCAACAAAATGCCGACAAACAGATAGCTTACCACATAGGGTATTCGAATGGTCTTGAAGATCAGACCGGTGATAAGAATTGAGAAAATAATTAATGTATATAAAGGTATCAGGGTATCTCCATGCATGACATTAAAATTCTGTGACCTGATTCATAAAATAGGGTAATCCATGTAAATGATCCAAATGATCGGGTGCCGAGTTACCAGCAAACCCCCAGATGGCAACGCTACCTGAGCGGGTCTCGGCAATCATCTGCATGCCACCGGGTCCCCATTCCAGGACCGCCCTTCGCTTAAGTCCCAATGCCTCAATTAGAATATCGGCCGTCTCCGTGGTGCTTGCATAGGTCCCCGGGAATATCTCAGAATGGGTAATGAGCATTTTTTTTTGATGGCTAAGGGCCATACCGGCAAACGTAATAAAAATCTGCAGTTTTTCCTTGTCTATCTCTCCACCTTCGAATAAAGTCCGGCCATCCGGGATGTAATCCGTGTGGAGGCCATCCAGTAAAACCACGCCATCAATTTTAGCAGCATGGGCAGAAAGAATGCGCCTTATAGCCCCATATCCTGCACTGAATGAACTTAAATATATTTCGGGCTCCGGGTTGGTAAGAACCCCATAAGACTGGCACTTATCAAAAACCACCTCCAACAAATTTACAAAAGTGGCCTCATCGAAGAACGGTTTTTCATATGCCGAAGAACCGGAGCCTAATTGAATGTTTACCCCGATCATGGATTCCCTGGCATTTGTAATGGCATTCTGCAGTATGAATGAAGCGCCATGAAAATGAAACCATACAGCCTGAAAGCCTGAATCGGTTTTACGATCCGGAATAAAGACATGAATGGGCTGGTCCAGCAAATCACTCACTTCGAACTCCATCCCCCGGAATGAATCTGGTTTAATGCGCTGATGGTTCCGGATGTGATCCACCATGGGTGATGGATTTTGAGGCACCATACCGGATGGTGTGTCATCCTGTTGATGGCATCCGGCAAAGCATAGGCCAACCAGTATGCATGAGACCAAATTACGAGTGAACGACATCGATTCCAGATTTAGAAGTTATTCCCGGACATCCAAATTACTGTAATACCTGTGGTAAGGCAAATCCAAGGGCGGGTATATCATTGGTAATGGCTACGATCTTCCATCCGCCTTCACGTTTCGAAAGCAAGAACATATCAACCCCTTGCTGGGCAGGAACGTCGCGGCCGGGGATACTCGCTTCATAAAGGACCATTATACTGGCCATATCACCAAAAACAACAGGATGCAACTTCAGGATCTTTTCAGAAAACCCGGTCTCCTTCACATTAGAGCCCTCAATAAATGATACGAAATCCTGTACAAATTCATCCACGGTAAAGACCGAAGTGGCTTCCCTGGTGGTCCTCAGTATGATGGTGGCCTGTGGTAAAAAAAGTTCCTTAACGGCGTCCCAGTCAGGGGTGGTTCCAGGTCCAAAAGTAACATATTCATACAGTATCCTTACGACATCTTCTGCCGTGGCTCCGTCATCACTGACACTGGCTGTTTGGGCAGGGCTGGATCCCATCTGTAATAAGAGCAGCATAAGTGATACAAGAAAAAATTGATGTTTCATGATGTATTATTTTGTTTGAAATGAATTTAGAATTGATCGATCACCGTTACACCGGTATGCCTGAACTCATTCATGGAAGTCAAAGCTTCAAGTGATTCTTCTAGTGTGATGGTGCGGCTGATCAGTTTTTTAGGTTCCAGCTTACCGCTGAGGATCATTTCCATCATCGGTTTGTATTCGTATGCCTGCATACCATGACTGCCGATGATTTCCAACTCCCGCCCAATGATCTTATCAATAGGAACCTTACTGTGATGAAAATCTTCCTCCATAATTCCAACCTGGATATGTTTCCCCCTTTTTCGCAGATTTGAAATGGAATGAAAGCATGTATCGGGATGTCCCAGGGCATCGAGAGATACATGCACACCACCGCCCGAAATATCCATAACAGACACATCGACCCGATCCACCTTATGGGCGTTGACTGTGGCAATAGCACCAAACGCCCTGGCCAATTCAAGATTGTTATCCTGGATGTCAATAGCAATAACATTCGCCCCCATTGCATGGGCTATCATGACAGCAGATAATCCAACTCCCCCACAACCATGAACCGCCACCCATTGGCCTGGCTTCACCTTCCCCTGCGCAACGACAGCCCGAAACGAGGTGATAAACCGGCACCCCAAACTGGCTGCCGTTACAAAACGCCATGACGTTGAGGATGTGCTGATTGCCAGGAAACAGGGTGAAACTATAGAAGGCCTGAGACAGGGTGCTGTTGTGGCAACGGGATCTTTACGCAGAAAATCCCAGTTAAAACATCTGAGACCTGATATAAATGTCCTCGATTTAAGGGGGAATGTACCAACCCGT
>Ga0209536_100008702_pt1 | contig 15194 bp, 14 predicted proteins | sample DeeMarSeWOR28_12_FD_187461 | JGI IMG/M metagenome (GOLD analysis project Ga0209536, IMG submission 187461) | Marine sediment microbial communities from White Oak River estuary, North Carolina - WOR-2-8_12 (SPAdes) (version 2) | ecosystem: Environmental > Aquatic > Marine > Intertidal zone >...
CTGAAAAGCCCCCAGTCCGCCTGCCCGGCGGCGTCCCTGACGGCCTCCAGGTTCCCCTCCATGTCACCCTTATGGGGCCCCGTGTGGAGCCCAACGTCATCCCCAGCGACGAACTTGTTAGAAAGGAAGTGGTAGCTGCCCTCCCCCTGGTGAACCTCGGGCAGGTTGAGCTCACCGTACACCTCTTTGAGCTTCTCGATGGTCCCTGGCTTCGCCTCATACCATTCCTCGTGGCGCAGCGGGTTAAGCCCCGGCCTCCCCTTCATGTCGCGCCTAGCGTCTCCCGCCCTGCCGAAGCTGGCGAAGCTGCTGCACGCAGATAGCAACGCCACCCTCCCATTTCCCGTGTCCATGTACCCAGGCTCCCGCGCCTCCGCTAGGTCCTTCCCGGTTCCCGCGTGTGGGAGGCCTGCCTGCTCTAGATAGTAGAGCGTGCTGAAGAGCCCGCCGTACATGTAGTCGAGGCTATGGTTGTTGGCGGTGCTGAAGATGTTGAAACCCATCCAGGTGAGCTCGTCCAGGATTCCGGGCGGAGCCCGGGTGTAAGTGCCCCCGCACTCCGCCGCAGGGTAGCAATCCTCATCGTAGTTGTGGAGGAGCATCTCTAGGTTGGTGAAGGCCACGTCGACGCCCCGGATCACCTTGAGCAGCCTCTCGAACTCCGGCTCAGAGTGGACTGCCTGCCTGAGGGTGATGAGGGAGTCTCCTGTGACCACTAGTGAAATCTTCTTCAATATCGCCACTGATGGTAATTAAGTTCAAGACGAATATAATTTAATGCTCTATAGAAAATGAAACATCCCCGTAGAGCACGTGTGGTAGATTACGTCGTCAACTGCAAATCCTGTGGATGGAGTACAAACCTGAAAGAATGCCTGCCACCGTCTCTTGGGGGCCCGCTCCAGGCCCCATAACCGTAACTGGACGCCGCCAGTGCCGCGGATGTATAGTGAGCACGTTATCCGACTCCCTCGACCGGGTTATCGGGTCTCCAACCAGGACATCCTCAAAACCTATGCTATACTCCTCGTTTTCTAGGTCGCCTTTCCCCAGGTACCAGATCCTGTTTCCATCCCATTTAGCATCCTCAGCCCTGCGACTCATATCGTCATCCAGAGACGGGAGCGCCTCCAGAAAATCGTTGATAGACATCGCCTTCAGCTCATCCGACAGGAGGCTCTCGACCTGCACCATATCCCTCTCGACGCTGTTTCCGCATATTCTCCCGAGGATCACAAGTTTCCTGACGAAGTCGTCGCCCCCCAGATCGGTACGGGGATCAGGCTCCGTATAGTTTCTCGGTGGCTTCATCGCCTCGCTCAGCGCCGTCGATAGAAACGCACCCTCGTTCAGCCTCTGGGAGACGTAGTTCATGGTTCCGCTGAGGCACCCGTTGATCCTTTCGACCCCGTAGACGGACAGACTTTTTACTACGTCGGGCAGCTTTAGCCCCGCACCCACGGTGGTCCCATAGTCGAGGACCTTATGCTGCTCGTCTGCCTTGGCGATGAGCTCCGCGTATCCATCGTAGCGTACTTCGGCGATGGGGACCTTGTTGGAGGACACGATGTGAGCCTCGTCCAACGCATCCATGAAGAGGCCGTGGGTCTGCGCATCGGTAACGTCGACGAGGACATCCACATCGAAGTCCCTGATGACGCTCAGCATCTCCCCGATGTTCTCGTGATCACCCTCAAGGTCCTTTAGACGGCCCCCTGAGCCTTTCAACTCCAGGATCCTGTCAAGATCTGCTTGGCTGAATCCTTCCTCTTTGGCGACGGCGCCACTCCTGTCTGCGAGAGCCACGTACACCGTTTCGGGCTTTCCCTTGGTGCGCCTCAAGAGTTCGCTGCCGATGGTGCCAATGCCGAGGAGAGCTACTCTTAGGTGATTCATTCTCTCTGTATCCTAAAGGTAGCCCTTGGCTTTCATGAACTCGGCGTTCTGTACGGCGCCGGCGCCGGCTCCCTTACTCAGGTTGTCGCTGGTCACGATGTACGTGAACCCGTTCTCCACCACCGGGTTCTCCTGCAGCCTCCCCACCAGGGTCACCATGAACCCGCTCTCCCTGTGCCTCCTCGGCTGGGGCATGTCCACCCCGTCCAGCACGAGCACCGGCCACTCCGCGTTCGTCGGCAGGTCCAGCTCCTGGGGGGCAGACCTGAAGCCCGCTAGGGCCTCCCGGACCCCCTCCAGGGTCGCAGGACGCACCGTCTCCACGTCCACCACCTCCGTGTGCACCCTCTCCACGTAGACCCGGGTGCACGTAGCGTGGATCTCGATCTCCGACTCCACTATCGCCCCGTCCACAAGCTCCCCCAGGATCTTGTTCGTCTCGCTGATGACCTTGGGCTCCTCCCCCTCGATCCACGGGTAGACGTTCATCTCCACCATCTTCCTGTACGGCGAGTCCGCCCGGAGCCCCTTCTCCCCCGCCCCCGAAAGGCTCTGCATCGAGACCATGCGCACCCTCCTCACCCCGAAGGCGTCCATGATGGGCTTCAGGGACATCACCAGCCCCACCACCGTGCAGTTAGGCCCCGGCACGATGAACCCCTCCCAGCTCCTGTTCGCCCTCTGGGCGTCCACGAGTTCCACGTGCCCCGGGTTCACCTCGGGGATCAGCACAGGGCAGTCGTCCTCGTACCTGTAAGCGGACGCAGTGCTGAACACCGGGATGTGCTCGGCGAACCTTGCCTCCACCCCCTTCGCCACCCCAGAGGGCAGGGCGCTGAAGGCGAGGTCGTAGTCCTCCGGGTCAACCTTGGCTGTGTCCTGGACCGTCATCCCCATGACCTCGTCCGGGGGCATCTCCTCGAAGAAGACCGCCCCCTCGACGGCGTCCCTGTATTCTTTCCCCTCAGATCTCTCCGAGGCCGCAAGGCAGGATATCTCGAACCACGGGTGGCCCACAAGGGCCTCCACGATGTTCTGGCCGGCCGCGCCGGTCGCTCCCATTACGCAAGCTCTCAGTTTTTCCATTTTTTCTCACCCGAAGAACTCACCGTAGACGGCGCCCACCGCCAGGGGCAGGTCCTCGTCGTCCACGCTGAAGCGTATGATGTTCTCGCTGTAGGGCTGCGTCGCCTGCTCGATGTTCACCCCGTGCCGTGCGATGACGCTCGTCACCCGGCTCAGGAACCCCCGCACCCCCTTCATCCCGGAGCCCACGATGCTGAAGGTCCCCTTCCGCCCCTCCAGCGCGGAGACGTTCACGGCCACCTCAAGGCTCCCCAGCGCCTCCATCGCCGCCCCCACGTGGTCCTCGGGCATCAGCAGCGAGATCTGGTAGCCCGAGATGCTGATGTAGCGCACGTCCACCCCCACCCTGGCCAGGGCCTCGAAGACCCTGGCGTAGACCTCAGTCGGCGTCCGGGACTGGGTGGGGAGGAACCGGATCCCCCAGAGGTTCCTCTGGAAGCTGATGGCCTTGGGGCGGCCGTACCACGCCCCGTTCCCGTTGCCGTCCTCGGGGCCGATCATGGTGCCCCGGGCATCCGGGTCGGTGACGTCCTTCACGTGGAACCTGATGTCCCCCATGATGAGGGGGTTGAGCACCTTGTAGTGGACCACCTTGATCCTCTCCTCCCGCATCAGCTCCGAGGCCTCAACGTAGCTCAGGTAGGGGATCACCTCGGGCTCCGGCAGCCTCCCCAGCTTCCCGTTCACCGGGGAGCCGTTCACCTCCTCCAGGAACTTGGGGTCGATGGTCATCACCCCCTTCTGGTCAACGTACTTCACGACGGACTTCGCCCCCAGAGAGTAGGCGAGGCAGACCGCCGTGTCGTCGGAGCCGCCCCTGCCCAGGATGGAGATCCTACCGGACCCGCTCCGACCCGAGAAGCCCGCGACGATCGGCACCGCCGAGCCCTCTATGACCTCCCCCAGCTTGGACCGCACGTTCCCCCGGGTCCTCTCCAGGTTCACCAGGGCGTCCCTGTAGTTCTCGTCAGTGACGAGGAGATCCTCACCTGCGAAGAGGCGGCTCTCCACCCCCAGCGCCCCCAGGTGCTCCGCAAGGATGTGGCTGCTGAAGTTCTCCCCCCGGGACACCGCGAAGGCGTAGGCGGAGTCGTTGAGCTCCCCCGACGACCTGATGTACCCCAGCACGTGCTCCAGCTTACCGAACTCGTCCCTCAGCGCCTTGGAGGCCTCGACGCCCTCCGGGAGGGCCCCCACGTAGTCGCCGAGGAGGTCCTCGATGAAGAAGCCCAGGTCGAAGTCGTCCTCGTAGAGCGCCATCTCCACCGCGTCTATGATCCTGTCGGTCACCCCCTTCATGGCGGAGACCACGGGGAGGGGCAGCACGCCCCCCTCCAGCTCACCGGATATGAGGCCCGCCACGAGGCCGAAGTCATCCCTGTCCTTGAGGATGGAACCGCCGAACTTTAGCACCTTCACGTCCATTGACAATCAGCTCCCTAACCCTTCAGCGCCCTCTCGACGCTGGCGATGTCGGCCTCGATTACGATGGGCCGGTTTGCATACGTCTGCTCGATCCCCTTCATTGAGCCCGTGTGATACTGAACCGATGCGTCCGGGTCCTTCAGGAGGTTCCCCGTCAACACGCAGACCACCTCATCCCCGGGGTCTATCACCCCCTTCCCCACGAGCTTCCTCACCCCCGCGACGGAGGCCGCCGAGGCGGGCTCGCACCCGATGCCGCAGCCGTCCACGAAGGCCTTGGCGTCCATGATCTCCTGGTCGGAGACCTGCTCCACCACCCCCTCGGTCTCCCGCACAGACCTCAGGGCCTTCTTCCAGCTCACCGGGTTCCCAATCTTGATGGCCGACGCCACAGTCGACGGCTTCATCGCCTCCAGGACCTCGCCCCCCTCCTCCCAGAGCCTGTAGAACGGGTTCGCCCCCTCCGCCTGTATGGAGGCGATCCGGGGCACGGAGTCGATGAGGTCAAGCTCCACCGCCTCCCTCAGGGCCTTCCCGAAGGCCGAGGTGTTCCCCAGGTTCCCCGCCGGGACGGCGATCCAGTCCGGGGGCTCCCAGCCCCTCTGCTGGATCATCTCGAACACGATGGACTTCTGCCCCTCGATGCGCCACGGGTTCACCGAGTTCAGCAGGTAGAGCCCCAGCTCCCCCGACGCCTCCTGGACCACCCGCATCGCGTCGTCGAAGTTCCCGCTGATCTGGAGCACCTTCGCCCCATAGGAGAGGGCCTGGGCAAGCTTCCCGAAGGCGATCTCCCCCTCAGGGATGAAGACGACGCAGCCGATCCCAGCCTGGGCCGCGTAGGCGGCGAGGCTCGCAGAGGTGTTCCCAGTGGAGGCGCAGGCGACGGCCTTCGCCCCGAGGCGCACAGCCTCCGAGATGCCCACCGTCATACCCCTGTCCTTGAAGGAGCCCGACGGGTTCTCCCCCTCGTGCTTCACGGCCAGGTCCTCCACCCCCGCGTACTCCCCCAGCCTGGGATGGGAGTAGAGGTTGGTGTTCCCCTCAGGCCTCGAGACCACGTGGCCCACGTCGATGGCCGGATTGATCATCTCCTTGTACCTCCAGACGCCGCTGGAGTAAGGGGTCTTCAGGGAGCCCAGCCTGCCGTCGAAGGTCTCCCTCTCCACGTCGCCGAACTCGTGGACAACCTCCAGCAGCCCCCCGCAGTCGCACCTGAAACGGACCCCCGGCTCGTAGACCAGCCCACAGTCGATGCACTTGAACTTCGCCAATTAGATCACCCTCGCCCCCAGCCCGCTCGGCCTGGTGAGCACTATCTTGCTGTCAACGTCGGCTTCCCCGAAGGCCTCGGCCATAGCCTCCCCGATCTCCTCCGAGTTCTCCCCGACGGCGAAGAGAGACGGCCCCCCGCCGGCGATCGAGCAGCCGTACGCCCCCGCATCCAGGGCCGCCTGCTTCACCTTCCAGAAGTTGGGTATCATCTCCGCCCTGTAGGGCTCAATGAGGTGATCGTTGATGCTCCTCCCGAAGAGCACCGGGTCCCCCACCGCAACAGCCGCCACCATCCGCGAGGCGTAGCCCACGTTGAGCACCGCCTCCCTGAGCCCCACCTTCTCCGGCAGCAGGGACCGGGCCAGCCTCGTCTTGTTCTCATAGTAGACGTCGGGCAGTACGACGACCATCTCGACCTCGGGAGGGTCCAGCCGGATAACCTCGTACTCGTGCCCCACCATCGTGAACCCACCAAGGAGGGACGCCGCGACGTTGTCCGCGTGGGGGCTCCCCGAGACGGCTCCCTCTCCCACGGCCGCCAGGTGGACGTACTCCCTCTGGGACAGCTCAAGCCCCAGAATCTCACGGACCCCAAGGGCGGTCGCCGCCGCCGAGGAGCCTGAGGAGCCCATCCCCTTCCCGACGGGCACCCTCTTCTCAATATGAATCCTGAAACCGTGATCGAGGCCACGGCTCTCCAAAACGTGGAGCGCGACGGCCCCGGCGCTGTTCGACTCAGCCTCCACGGGGATCGACTCAGACCCGTCCCCGGAGGCCGTTATCTCAACCCCCACCTCCGGGATGACCTCTAGACTGACAGTGTCACCTACGCCGTCGAGGGCTATACCAAAAACGTCGAAGCCAGGGCCAAGGTTAGCAATAGATGCGGGTGCGTAGACGCGAATCTGTTTGACAGTCACCTGGCACACCGTTCACCTTGCCAGCCCTGAAAGCACCTCATGCGTTAATAAGTTTTCTGGATAAGTATTCCAATACAATATTTCAGAGATATCTCCCGCGGATTTTAAAAACATCCTGAACCTGAGCAGGATACGATCAAGCCTTGACCAAGAGATTTCCCGATGGATTCCTCTGGGGGACGGCGACGTCAGCCTTCCAGGTCGAGATGGGCAGAGGAAAACCTAGCAGAGACTCCGACTGGTGGGCGTGGGTCCACGACGACGAGAACATCAGGCGCAAGGTCGTGAGCGGGGACACTCCCGAAAACGGCCCCGGCTCCTGGGAGCTCTACCCCGAGGACTTCCGCATCGCAAGGGAGGGGCTGGGGAACAACGCGATCAGGCTCTCCATGGACTGGGCGAGGCTCTTCCCGGAGCCCACGACGGGGGTTGAGGTGGGGGTCGTCTGTGACGCCCATGGAGACGTCTCGAAGGTGGAGATAGACGAAACCGGGTTAAACGAGCTCAAGTCTCTGGCGGACCCCGAGGCGGTCCGCATCTACAGGGAGATGCTCTCCGACGCACGTGACAAGGGGCTGACCGTGATGCTCACCCTCTTCCACTGGCCCATCCCCTCCTGGCTCCACGACCCCATCGCCTGCAGGGACGACGTCGACTCCGCCCCCCTCCGGGGCTGGCTGGACCAGACCACCGTCGTGGAGTTCGCCAAGTACGCCGCATTCGCCGCCAGCACATTCGGGGACCTCGTCGACCTCTACGCCACGGTCAACGAGCCCCGCATCGTGGGGCAGCACGGCTACCTCTCAGACCCCCCCGAGTTCCCCCCCGGCCTCTACAGCCCGGAGCACCTCATGACCGTCCTCCGCCACCTCTCCATCGCCCACGCCGTCGCCTACGACCAGGTGAAGCGATGGGACGTGGAATCCGCATCGCACCTCGGCCCCGCCACCGTCGGCGTCGTCTGCGTCCTCCAGTACTTCGAGCCTGCCGACCCCGGGAACCCGAAGGACGTCGAGGCCGCCCGGTTCGTCGAGTACCTCTACAACGAGTGGTTCCTCAACTCCGTCACCAAGGGAGACTTCGACGTCGACCTCGACGGCGTCATCCAGCCCCAGGAGCAGCGCCCCCACATGGTCAGGGGCTGCGACTTCATAGGAGTCAACTACTACACCCGCTGGTACGTCAGGCACGCCCCGAGGGGGGGAGACCCCCAGTTCGACTACGCGCTGGGCCCCAGAGACGGGGAGCTCACAGACTCCAACTGGGACGTCTACCCCCAGGGCCTCAGGAGCGTCCTCAACTGGGCCCACGCCAGATACAGGCGCCCCATCTACGTCACCGAGAACGGGATCACAGACTCCAGGGACGAGAGGCGCGTCGGATACCTCCTGGACCACCTGGGGCAGCTCCACGCAGCCATCGAGGACGGTGTCCCGGTGCTGGGCTACTTCCACTGGTCCCTCATGGACAACTTCGAGTGGGCCGACGGCTACAGGATGAGATTCGGCCTCTACAACGTCGACCGGAGGACCAAGGAGAGGACCCCCACGAAGGCCGTGCCCGTCTACAGGGAAATAGCTTCAAGTAACACCCTCCCAGAGTGATGCTGTGAGATCCATCAGGGAGGTCATGAGGGGCAACCTCCTCATCTTCACCGTAGGGGACACCCTCCGCCAGCTCTCCATGTTCATCACCTTCCCCTTCTTCAGCCTCTACATCCAGGAACTCGGAGGCAGCATGGTGGACATCGGCATCGTCAACAGCCTCCGCCCCCTCATGGCCCTCTTCGCCTACCCCATCGCCGGGTACCTCGCCCACCGCTACAGCAGGGTCAAGGTCATCGCGGCCACCATCTACCTCACCGCCCCCTTCTGGCTCATCTACGTCTTCGCCCGGGACTGGAGGACCATAGCCCTGGGGAACCTCCTCCTCGGCCTCATGACCTTCTACTTCCCCGCCGCCAACTCCCTCATGGCCGACTCCATCCCCCCTGACAGGAGGGGCCTAGCATACTCCCTCTGGTGGGCCATCCCCAGCGCCGTGGGGATAACCTCCCCCTACATCGGCGGATATCTCACCACGAGGTACGGCGTAGTCCCCGCCATGAGGTTCCTCTACATCCTCACCTTCGCGGTCGCCGTCATCAACGGCACCATGAACCTCAAGCTTCTGGAGGAGCCCACCCGAGAGGCGCCCATTGGGGGAAACCCGGGGGTCCTCAGGATGCTCGTGGACTCGTACAGGGACATGCTGTCGGTTCTGGCGTGGCTCCCCCGGGGGCTCAAGGCCTTCGCCGTGATGCTGGGGCTGGGCTTCTTCTTCAACAACATGATGACCTCCTACTGGGTGGTCTACAGCGTCCAGGTCCTGGGGCTCACAAAGCTCCAGTGGGGCACCGTCCTCCTCGTAGCGGCGGTCGTGAACGTCGCCCTCCTCCTCCCCGCCGGCATCATCGTAGACAGGCTGGGCACCAAGAGGACCCTCACAGCCGCCCTGGCGGCGGCCGCCGTCCCCCTCCTCCTATTCCCCTTCAGCAGGGGGTTCTGGGACGTCACACTCATCTTCGTCGCCATGACCCTAGCGAACTCCATCCTCACCTCGGGGGCCCCCGCCCTCATGGCCCAGATGGTCCCCTCGGAGATGAGGGGGCGGGTCATGGCGGCCCTGGGCCAGGGCATGCTGGTGATCAACATCCGGGGAGGCGGGGGAGGCGGACCCGGGATGGGCGCCGTCCTCACCATCCCCTCCATCCTGGGGGCGATGGTCGGCGGCTATGTCTACGAGTACAATCCCGTCCTCCTTTGGCTCATGATGGGGGCCGCCATGCTCCTCAGCGCGGCCATAAACGCCTTCCTGGTCTCCGTCCCCGAGCCGGGGGCACGGGTGGACGCCGAGTAGCTTCCCCAGATCCATTTTAGGGAACTGGAAAACGGCTCCCTCCTAGGGGCCCAGAATCGTTTTAATTAAAAATCCCTTAGTCGAGCCTGAGCGTTGAGGGTACCAGGGAACATTGAGGGGATCGCCTACAGGCTCGTAGCCCTAGGCATAGCCCTGGACCATCTCTCGACCCGGATAGGGCTGCTGAACCCCATGATCTGGGAGTTCAACCAGTTCACGGTGCACCTCGCCCAGCACAACCTCTGGCTCCCCTTCGACGCCTTCATGCTCTCCGTCGCCATCGCCATACCCGCCCTCTTCATCAGGAGGACCAGCCTCGACGGCAGGAAGGTTATGCTCCTCTTCCCCCTCATCTTCGGGGCCGCCAGGCTGGGAGCAGCGCTACACAACTTCGCCCTGATAATCCTGTGGGCCTAGTCCACAGTGGGCGCGGAGAATGGTTTATCCTAAAAGAAAATGTGGATAGAATTGGGATATTGAGCTAAGAAGGCTCAGCGGATCTCCATCTCGATGTAGACCTCGTTGGGCACACGGATCCGCATGATGCTCCGCATCACCCGCTCCCGGGCGTCCACCTCGATGAGGCGCTTGTGCACCCTCATCTCGAAGCGGTCCCAGGTGTTGCTCCCGTCGCCGCAGGGGGTCCTCCTCGTGGGGACCACAAGCTTCTTCGTCGGGAGAGGTATGGGGCCGACTAGCTTCACACCAGTCTTCTTGGCGATGTCCTTGATCTCTTGGCAGACCTCGCCGAGCTTGCCGGTGTCGGTGCTTGTCAGCTTTATCCTGGCCCGCTTAACCATCTTGAACGCATCCCTTTGACCTGAGCGTCTCACTTAAGCATTACGTATGGAGGGGGTTGAAACCCTCCGGGGTCACTCCTCTACTGTCAGCACCACGCCGGCGCCGATGGTCGTACCCATGTCCCTGAGGGCGAAGCGGCCCAGCTGCGGGAAGTCAGTGTAGACCTCCAGCGCCGTGGGCTGCAGCGGCACGAACCTGACGACGGCGGCGTCCCCGGTACGTAGGTAGCCCGGGTTCTCCTCGACTGTCTGACCGCTACGCGGGTCGATCTTGGCGAGGAGGGCGTCGAATCTGACCGCCACCTGCGCTGTGTGTATGTGGAGCACCGGGGTGTATCCCACGGCCACGGCTGTCGGGTGGTGTATGACGAAGATCCTCCCTGTGAAGGACTTTGCGACCTTCGGCGGGTTGTTGGGGTGGCCTGCTACGTCCCCCCTCTTGATCTTGTCCCTGGGAATGCCCTTGGTGTTGAAGCCGATGTTGTCACCCGGACCGGCCGAGTCCATCCGCGTGTAGTGGGTCTCGATGGTGTTGCACTTCCCCGTCTCCCCGCTGGGCAGGAAGATGAGGTCGTCGTTGAGCTTCAACGTGCCCGTCTCGACCTTCCCCACGGGGACGGTCCCGACGCCCCGTATGGAGTAGACCTCCTGCACGGGGATCCTGAGAGGCTTGTCCAGGGGCTTCGGGGGCAGCTCGAACTCGTCGAGGGCCTCCAGTATCGTGGGCCCCTTGTACCAGGGCATCTTTTCGCTCTTGTTGTAGAGGTTGTCGCCAGTCCAGCCCGATGTGGGGACGAAGTGGATCTTGTCCGTGTTGTAGCCCACCATCTTCAGCAGCCTTATCATGCCGTCCTTGACCTCTTCGTACCTCTGCTCGCCCCAGTCCACGGACTGGTCGTCCATCTTGTTGACGGCGACCACCAGCTGGTTGACCCCCAGGGTCCTCGCCAGGAAGGCGTGCTCCCTGGTCTGGCCTCCCGGGTTGGTCCCGGCCTCGTACTCACCCCGCTTGGCGGAGATGAAGAGGACGGCCCCGTCGGCCTGGCTGGCTCCCGTGACCATGTTCTTGACGAAGTCCCTGTGGCCCGGCGAATCGATGACTGTGAAGAAGTGCTTGTCCGACTCCAGCTTGTAGAATGCTAGGTCGATTGTGAGGCCCCTCTCCCTCTCCTCTTTGAGGTTGTCGAGGACCCAGGCGTACTTGAAGGACTCCTTTCCGAGGGCTTTGGCCTCCGCCTCGAAGTCCTTGATAGCCTTCTCGCTGATAGCTCCGGCGTCATAGAATAGGTGGCCGATGCTTGTGCTCTTACCGTGATCTACGTGTCCAATGATGATCAGGTTAAGGTGTGGTTTCTCTCTACCACTCATTTTTGTATATCTCCTACCACTGAAACATAGTATGCGAAATAAAAAGCTTTGTTCCAAGTAGGAAAAGAGGGAAATAAAGTAGTAACCTAGCCTGAAGTCGTCGAGGAAGTCGCCTTTTTCGCCCCCTTAGCCTCCTAAATACGCGTGGGTGAGTCAATCAACCATTGGTAAATGTTGGGAGAAAGACTGGGTGATCATGAGAGACATACGATCTCCGACCAGCCAACGGGGATTGAGATGCATATAATCTTTTTATTCCCACGTATAAGTATGAGTTGTCCAAATTGATTCGACTTAACATCAATCAGAGCCGACTGGTGGCGACGGTCGTCTTCATATGGGGTACCATCATGTACATCGTCGGGACGTACACCTCGTTCTTCGGTGGAGCGTTGAAGCTGTTCCCGGTGATGGTCGCTGGCTACGTGGTCCTCCTCATCGGCCTTCATCTCTACGAGAGGAAGTACTGGACCGAGATAGTGGTGGGTCAAGGCTTGACCCAGCTCAACAAGGGATTGTATGACTTAATCCTGAAGCAGAAAGAGGCTGAGGAGGCTCTCGGCGAGAAGCTTCGGGTCGTCGTCGATGACTTGACGTATGCTCCCCTCAAGCTTCTGCTTCTAAACATCACTTTGGACACCGAGAAGCATGAAAAGTTGCTGAAGAGTATCATAGAGATCCTCTCCCATGAACAGAGCCTTCCCTCAAATGAGGCCTTCAAGAGGGAGGTGGACCAGGTCCGCGGGGTCCTGGAGGATCACGTTGTCATCGAGGAAGAGTTCGGTAGGCAGATATCCGACATCATGAGGCCCACGAGCAGTCGGGTCCTAAGGGAGCTCCTCAAGACGATACGAGACGACGAGATAGCCCATCACACCATGTTCCAGATGGTCCTAAGGACCTATGGGTCAATGTAACCGCGTGTATGCCTCATTTTTCTCCGTAACATCCTCATTATGGCCAGTTCAACCATCCTCTAATCGTCGAATAACGGGCCTAAAAGCCAGAATGCGTAAAGTTTAAACCTGACACAGTGGACGGCTTACCGGATAAACACATGGCAAACGGGATGTATGCCGCGCGAAGGCTCAAGAAGGTTCGCAAGAAGATGCGCCTCAAGAGCAAGGACTACGTACTACGCCTCAAGCGAAGGACCGACAAGAAGGGCCTCCTAGAAGGCGCCCCCATGGGAAGGGGGATCGTCCTCCAGAAGGTCGGGGTCGAGTCCAAGCAGCCCAACTCCGCCATCCGGAAGTGCGTCAGGGTCCAGCTCATCAAGAACGGACGCCTCGCGACCGCATTCCTACCCGGGGACGGGGCCCTCAACTACGTCGACGAGCACGACGAGGTCTTGATCGAGGGGATCCACGGGCCCCGCGCGAGGTCCATGGGTGACATCCCGGGTATCCGCTTCAAGGTCAGCGCCGTGAACGGCGTCCCCCTGAACCTCCTGGTGCTGGGGAAGGCCCAGAAGCCCATGCGCTAAAACTTTTGATGTGATTATATGAGCCAGCCTTCATCTGATTCGCCCATGCTCTTCGGAGAGTGGAGCTTCGACGGTATCACCGTCAGGGACATCGGCCTCGAGAGGTACCTCAACATAGACCCCATCTACCTGCCCCACACCTCCGGGCGCCACGAGGCACGTAGGTTCCGCAAGTCCGACATGAACATCGTCGAGAGGCTCATCAACAGCCTTATGCGGCCGGGCGGCAGCGGAGGCGACAAGTCCCGCGTCACCAGCGTCGTAAGGAACGCCTTCAAGATCATAAACCTCAGGTCGGGACGGAACCCCGTCGAGACCCTTGTCAGGGCAGTCGAGAACTCCGCTCCCAACGAGGACACGACCCGCATCGGATACGGAGGGGTCGTCTACCGCCTCGCCGTCGACATCTCCCCCCAGCGGAGGATAGACCTCGCGCTGAGGTACATCGTGAGGGGCATAAGGGAGTCCACGTTCAGCAACCGCCTCACCCTCGAGGAGATACTCGCCACCCAGCTAATCGGGGCGGCGAACAACGACCAGAACGCCTTCTCCATCCGGAGGAAGCTTGAGGTCGAGAGGATAGCCCTCTCCTCAAGGTAATCTCAGAGCAGGTTCCCCAATAGGAACCCCACGAGCCCACACATCATCAGGATCCGGACGCCATTCTTGACGCGCCTGCTGTTCTCACGTCCATGGTCCCTCATCAGCGAGTATGAGAGGTAGACCAGCCCTAGGTCTGTGACCGCTACGAAGGGAAGATACCAGAAGGTGACGATCCCATAATGGACCGGGACATACGAGATGGCGACCGCTGAGATGTAGCAGAGGATGGAAGCCCATGCCGCTGCCATAGCCCCCCTGCTGACGGCAACCGTCCTCACGTTGTTCTCCTTATCCCCCTCTATGTCCACAATCCCCTTCGTGATCTCCCTGCCGGTGTTGGTGAGGAATGCGATGGATGCGAAGATGAGGGCTCCACCGAGACCGCTGCTCCCCGTCATAACCCCCCCGTAGATGATTGGGAGAGCCACGCAGAAGCTCACAAGGAAGTTCCCCAACAGCCCCGTCTTCTTCCCCGCAGTCGCGTAATACATCATCGTCACCCAGGCTACAGCCGCCAGCGCCAAGCTGTTCATGCCCGTCCCCCACGAGGAGGCGAAACCGACGGCGCTCAGCACCAGGGACTCGGCGAGGGCCTCATTTGGAGACATTGCGCCGCTGGGGATGGGCCGCTGGGGCTCGTTAATAGCGTCTATCTCCCTGTCGTAGTAGTCGTTTATCGCCATGGCGCTCCCCGTGAAAGCGAATCCCGTGGCGAAGGCTAGTGCGAGATACGTCGTGGACCCGAGGATCCCGCTACCCCCGCCTATCACGGCCCCTACCAGGACCGCGAAGCCCATCATGAGTGAGTTCACGGGGCGCATGATACGGACGTAGGCTGCTGGGTCCCCCATCTTTAGACATCGCAAGATTCGGTTCAACGATTTTAAGGCTGTCGGGTACAGTTAGTTTTATTTTCAGATATAATATACTCTTTGAGGGCTTATGAGGGTCAAGGCATTCAGGATCAACCAGAGAGGGGGGAAGGAGGGCGTCAGGATATTCATATCCACCATGGCCGCCCTCGACCTCATCGACAGGTACGCCATGGACCGCTGGACGACCGAGAACCCCGGGGGATACCAGCGTGTCCCCGAGGAGCGCCGCTTCACCGAGCGGAGGGGCTCCATCGTCAGGTACCTAATCAAGGAGATGGGCTGCTTCCCCACCTCCATCCTCCTTAACGTACGGGGGGAGCTCAGCTTCGAGGAGGGCGAGGACTTCGGCTGGTGCAGCCTGGGGGAGCTCGACATTGGCGAGGAGAGGCTCTGGCTCATCGACGGCCAGCACCGGGTCGAGGGGCTCAAGCGTGCCATCGAGAGGAACGCCGAGTTCGAGAAGTACCCCGTCGTCGTCTCCATACTCCAGCTCCCCGAGCGGTTCGACGAGCTTATGCTCTTCTATGTAGTCAACCGTCGGCAGAGGGGGGTGCCCACAGAG
>Ga0209536_100008703_pt1 | contig 15193 bp, 20 predicted proteins | sample DeeMarSeWOR28_12_FD_187461 | JGI IMG/M metagenome (GOLD analysis project Ga0209536, IMG submission 187461) | Marine sediment microbial communities from White Oak River estuary, North Carolina - WOR-2-8_12 (SPAdes) (version 2) | ecosystem: Environmental > Aquatic > Marine > Intertidal zone >...
CGCAGCGCGTCGATCTGCTGGAGGAAGTGGCCTGCTTCCTGGTGCATTTCAGCGACCGCTGGCTATACCCCCGGGCCACGCAGGAGCAGCGCAGCGAGTTTATCGACTGCCTGGTGCGCGACCTGGCGCGCCTGCTGGAAGACAGCCGCGTCGACGTGCAGGGCGGGGATGGCTACCGGGGGGCGTTTATCGACAAACTCAATCGGCGCTCGGCTGACTATGCTGCATTCAGCTTCGACGAGGAGGATGGTTGCAGCTTTGCCATGCGTTGCCGCCTCGGCGAAATGATTCAGGGGGCAATGGGCGCGCGCGACAATCGCTGGATCCCGGACTACGTCGTCGGTCGCGAGGCGCCCGCCATCGAAGCGTCGTTGCGGCGCTCGCTCGCCGGCCTGGTCAGGATTTGACCCAGTTGGCAAAATTTTCGGTGGAACGGCTGCTGCCGTCGGCATAGCCGGCCTCGTAGGCTTCGCTAACGCGCTGTTCTTCGCGTTGCGGATGACCAAGGAATCCGCCCTGCCAGCCGAGGATGTAGTCCTCCTGCACGTTCATCTTCTCCATTTGCGTGACCGCGTCTCTGTACGCCTGATTCATGTATTTCTCCGTTCGGATTTAGATAACAAAGTTTATTGATCGCATGCGTATGGCGTACTCTCGGATGATTGTTCCGCGGCGCAGGCCGTTTGCCAAAGCCTGGATGACTGTTGTCGCCATCGGCTCAGTCATCCTCGCGCATCATCAGGTAGAATTCGTATTTCATCGTCGCCGCGCTGCCGGCAATAATCGAGATCAGCGTGACGACCGACCCCAGCGCCAGTGTAGACATGCCGGTGATGCCCTGGCCGATGGTGCAACCCAGGCCCAAAACGCCGCCTATACCCATCAGGATGGCGCCACAGAAATGGCGGGCGAAATCCTGCCAGTTGACAAACCACTCGAGGCGCAGCTTGCGAAAAATCAGCGTGTAGAGGCAGGAGCCGGCTATCACCCCGGCAACCGTGGCGACGCCGAAAGTGAGGTAAATCCGGGAAAAGCCCTCGCTCAGATACTGCATCAGGTGGCCGGCGGGACCGATGAAAGTCAGGGATTGCGCACCCGCAAAGAAAGGTCGCTGATCCATGAATTCGAGTTCGTCGAGCAGGGCCTGTCCGCCCGGGCCGGCGGTGACATACCAGGCACCAACGATAACCAGGCCGATGATCACGCCGGCACCAACCAATTCCCGGTCCGCGCGAAAATCGGCGGCCCACAGCGCCCAGGCCAGCAGCGGCAGCGCGACGATCAGCGCGACCGTCAATCCGATGCCCGGTCCGGAATCGATGCCACTGAAGCCCGACAATACCGAGGCCATATCCTGGGAGGGGATGTTGTACAGTGAAAAATCGATCCCCAGCGGCACCATCCATTGCAGGAAAGCGTTGTAGCCGAAGTTACTGAACAGCATCCACCAGGCCGCTATGCCCATCACCACCAGTACCACCAGTGATTTCATATTGCCTTCGCCGATGCGCACCATCGTCTTGTTGCCGCAGCCGCTGGCGAGCGTCATGCCGATACCGAACATCAGCCCGCCGACGAGGTGGCGCAGCCAGATGAAATTTGCGCTGCGATAGGGCGGGTTGGAAGTGTCATTGCTGGTGGTCAGCATCATATCGATGCTGCCGGTGTATTCGAGGATGCCGACCCCGATGATCGCAACCGCTATGGCCAGGAACCATGAGCGCATGCGGTTCTTTGCGCCCATATTCACCCAGTCGGAAACCGCGCCCAGGGTGCAGAATCCGGTCTTGCTGGCGATGGCGCCTAACCCCAGCGCCAGCACGAATCCCCACAACAGGTACTGGCTGTACATGCTCATTGCCATGGCCTCGGTATCCCCGGACGTTTAATCGCAATCAGCGCCGCATTTATTCGCGCGCAAAGTTGCAGCGGCCACTGGGCAGCCTGCAAATACGGCGCGATTTCGCGAGCTTCAGGTCTTGCGGATGTAATAGTGGTATTTGCCATCGGCTTCCGAACTTTCCAGTAACTCGTTTCCGGTTTGTTTGCAAAATGCATCGAAATCCTTGACTGAACCGGAATCGGTGGAGATCACGTACAGTATTTCGCCTTTGTTCATCTTGGTCAGGACTTTCTTGGAGCGTAAAATCGGCAGCGGGCAATTGAGACCGGTAGCATCGAATTTTTCGGTGTATTCAGACATTATGACAATGTTCCTCAGCTGGTTGATGGTTAGAGATTCGAATGCTAACCGTTCTAAAAATTTTTTCCACACACTATATTGAGCCAGATCAACAGGTCATTACAACGGTGCTAAAAATTAGCGCTCAATCTAGTGTAATCGGCGCAAGGATGGAACTGCCCTGTTAGCTAGTAAACTACCCCTTTCGAGATAAAAAAATGCCGGGACATGCCCGGCATTTTCGCTAGCAGGGTTGCTCGCCCCGGTTATTTTCTGGCACCAGGCCCGTTCACGGCAAGGCCGTTGCTCATGTAGGTGTGAAAGTACTCCAGCGCGCGGTATTCCTCGCCCTGTGCCGGGTAGGGCTTGGCGCGCACCTGCTCGTTGCAGCCGCCGTAGCGACGGTGTGTGGTGCCGAGGCCACCCCACTTGGAGCGGTATACCGGGAAGTGCGTCAGGTGTCCGAGCGCCGGGCTCAGCAAGTCGGCGCGAATCATATTGCCGGCATAAAACTTGTGACAATCCGCGCAGGCCATGTTGAGCTGACCGCGCTTCTGGTAGAAGTGCTTCTTGCCGCGCTCGTAAGCCGCGAGCGCGCGGGGATCGTCGGGAATCTTTATGTCGAAAACCTTACCGCGCGAGGTGTAGGCCATGTAGGCCGAGATGTCGGCGATGGGGCCCTTCTTCCAGCCCAGAGGTTTTTCCCCGTTGGCTTCGCGGCATTCGTTGATGGCCAGTTCCAGCGTGATCACCTCGCCGCGCTTGGTGTCGAAGTAGGGGTAATTCTGACGAATGCCGATACCGCCATTTTCGAAACAACTGGCGTAAGTGTTGCCGTTGGCGAAGGGCTTGTTGAACAATTCTTCACCCTTGGCGATGTTGAGTTCGTAGGGAGCGAACTCCTCGATTTCAATCCACTGCTCGCGCGATGCCTCATCAATCGAGTAGACGCCATTGGCGAAATCCTCGAACGGAGTATTCGGAAAGCGGTCTGTGTAATATTTCTGGAACTCTGCCAGGTCCTGTTGCGGCGTAGCGCCGGCGCTCAGGGGCAGAGCAGTCAACAGGGCCAGGCCCAGGGTTGCTAATGTTCTTTTCATGCCAGTTCCTCCTCGCATAATTTTTATAGTTGCCGTGATCAGGCGGGCTATTGGATCTTGGCTTCGGCGCTGTCGCTCTTGCCCATGTTATCCACCCAGCTGATCTTGATGCTGTCGCCTGCTGCGGCCCCCTTGAACTTGAACGACAAGTAAGGGTTCTTCGAAATGCCGCCGCCCCAGTTGGCGTTCAGCACCTGCTTGCCATTGTGTTCGGCAATTACTTCGGTCACGTAATGGCCCGGAATCAATTTGCCGGTCTTGCTATCCTTGCGTTGGCCGGATTCCATCGGGTGACTGATTAGTGTCTTGACGGTAGTAACGCCGTCTTGTGCCTTTGCACGAATTTTAATAGTAGCCATATTTCTGTCTCCAAAACTTTACAGTCTGCAATTATCCGCCACAACCACCGATGGTGACTTTGACTTCCTTGGTTGCCGAATACAATTTGCCATTGGCCTTGACGACCGCAATAACGTCGCCGGTTTTGGCCATTTTGATCCGCGTTGACACGAAAGGCTCGCAGGCGGAAGACAATTGATAGGTTGATGTGAGTGGTCCGGGATTGGACGCGACAACGATCGAGATAGCATCGACGTTAGCCATGCTGGATGAAACGGTCACAGGCACTACGGCGCCATTTTCGGCGATATCCGGCGCTTTCAGGGTTACCGCATCCGAGGGGCTGTAATCGCTGCTGCCGAGTGAGCCGCTGACGGCGCCCGCGACGTCTCTGGCCGCAAATGCATCCGCGGCCCAGGCACCGAGCGCGCGCTGGGGCATCAGCAGTCCGCTGCCCGCCAGTGTGGCGCCGACGCTGAGAAAAGCGGTCGTTTTAACAAATTTACGTCGTATAAGATTCATGCTGGGGTTACTCCTGCAAATTGGATTTGCTGAACTAAAGGCTGTAGATAAATTCGGTAATCAGGTCGACTTCCTTCTCGCTCAGGATCTGGTTTTTGCCAAACGGGGGCATGATGGTGTTGGGATTAGCGACCGTCGAGTCCCAGATCTGGGCACGCAGCGCGGCCTTGCTGGGGAAGCGGGCCTTCATCGCGATCAGCGGCGGCCCGATGTTGCCGGGCAGTGAACCCCCGGCAATCATGTGGCAGGCGAGGCAATTGCCCTTCTTGCGATCAAAGGCCACTTTTTTGCCGTCTTCGATGTCGTCGGCGCTGGCAGTCGACAGGCCGCTGACAATGGTAATCCAGCAGAGCAGTGTGACCCAGGTAAATACGCGGGTTAACGTCTTGGTTATCATCTTGATCCTCCTCGGAATGCTCTTAAATTGTTCCTGTTTGACAGGTAATCATTTTAGTCGTGCTGACGTGAACGCGATATTTAAACCGGGTGTAAGTAGCACGATTCAAAATAGCTTAATACGCCGCGCGAATACTATACCCCAATTTGGATAAGCTTCGCACGATGACGCTCAAACCGGTTCGCTGAATGCCGCTGCACGAGCGCCACGGCACTATCTCGACAACCTTTGTTGTGTCGTGAGAGATGCCGGGTCCACGATCGCTAGCGGCGCCAGGATAATGCTGTTCGGCCTGGCATGCCGTCTCGACGATCACGCTGGCGCGCTGATCAGATATGCAGATTGTCCATGGTTTGCGAGGTCGCCTGCATGTATCCCAGCATCCCCTGTGCCTCGGCGGCCTCCGCCATTTTCATGGCCTCTTCAGTCTTGCCTTCTTTCAGCAGTGCTTCGGCCTTGGCAATCATCTTGCCGGTATCGCGCCATTCTCCACCCACCGATGCGGCCTGTTTTTGGGCTTCCTTGGCAGCTGCAATCGCGCTTTCGGCGGTCATGCCGGCGGCCTGTGCCGGGAACTGGAAAGCGCTGCTGACGAGCAGCAGGCTGGCGGCGATCAAGGTGGTCTTTGTTGTAGATTTCATGCTCTTTCTCCTCAAGTGATTGTCGTATTTAATCATGAAATGATTCGTAACCCCAGATATCTGTATCGTGACCGGCCTCGCGCAGATGATCCGCGCGAGCCGAAATGTAACGCTGGAACTGGGGTGTTTCCAGGTAGGCTTTCTCTAGCACGTAAGCGTAAACCGACTGAAAGTGAAACGTTTTCAGGAAGGCGTCGATACGCATGACTTCGTTACCGTCGCTGTCGAAAAATACCAGCGACGGGGTGTAGGCAATGCCGAGCTCGGCAGCCCACTGGCGTGCGCTGATCTGCCGGCCGTCGGGCGTGATCAGCGGTTGTTGCGAGTTGATATCGAGCTGTACGTTGCTGGCCTGTTGCACCAGCTTGCGCGTTGCCGGGTCGCGCAGAATGCGGCGATGCATGGTTTCGCATTCGGCGCAGTCTGCCGCTTCGAAGTAGACAGCCAGGGGGCGTTTGTGCGTCCGCAACACCTGGCCGAGGTCGGTTTCGACGAGGTAAAAGTCTTCGTCGATCAGTTTGCCCGGGGCGGTGTCCCTGCCTTGCAGGCGGTACTCGGCAAAGCTCGTTTGCGTCTCGAGCTTCTGCGCCACGTAGCGCAGCGCCGCGCGAAAGTCTTCGGGCGGGTAGTAGCCGTTCAGGCGCAATGCGACCTGGCCGCGTTCATCGAGAAATATCAGTGTCGGCGTATATTGCACCTTGAGCGCGGCGGCGAAGGTTTTCTCGGTAAAGTTGCGCCCGGAGACGCTGACCACTTCGCGATCGCCCCACATGTTGAGCGAGATACCGTCGAAATGCTGGACGATAAAATCCTTTAGTTCGGGATCGGCGAAGTTTTCCTCGACCAGGCGCGCGCAGTAAGGACAACCGTCCTGGTGGAAGTAGAGCATTACCCGCCGTCCCGCGGCAGCTGCCTCTGAGACGTCTTCCTCGAATTCCAGAAAGCTCTCCTTGAACCAGTCGGGCTTTTCCGCGGTGCGCGCGCCGATGAACGCGCCTTTCGACGGTTCGTTGGCCAACCCGGGCTGTACGCCGCACAGCAGCAGCGTCACCAGCAGGCCATACCATTGATGTGCTGCGCTCCATTGTCGCTTCATTGCACGGATCAACTTACCTCCAGTTCGACAAACACTTGTATCATATTACGATTGCTCAGCCTGGCCAATTCACTGCCCGCGGCCATGTGTGCGGAGCAGTGCCCTGACAATTCTGCCGATGGCTTGATATAGGGCGTTGAAATCACAATATATATGTTTTAATGGTCACTATATGCATAGGGTCGTCGGCTTCCATATCCAATGATAGGTATAGGCCGCATTGTTGAATTTTGATCTGCTAGCCCAGCCTCGTCGAGTGGGCGGAGTAATTTAGAACATGAAATATCTGTTGTTTGCGGTGATGATTGGTTCCCCGGCCCTGGCCGTTGCGGACCTGTCGTCGTGGTCGTCGCACCGGGCTTACCGGGCGCAGCTGGAGTCGCTGTACCGCTGCCAGTGGTTGACGGCTAGCGCTGAAGAGGAACAGCAACAGCAGCAGAAGAAGAAGGGTGAGGCGGGTAAGGACGATGAACCGGATTGCGAGTGACCCGCGGCTACGGGGTGAATCGCCGCAGGTCGAGCAAGGCTGACGCCGTGCGGGGCAGGCAGCGATTCTATCGGGCGCTAGCGGCATTGGCGCTGCTGGTCTGCCTGCCGGGAGCGATGCTGACGTCCAGTGCGGCCGGTGACGAAGTCGTGGCCATGCAGCAGGTTACCGATTTTCGCCACGAGGCTGAAATCAGCAGGGCGCAGGAGCTGGTAATGGTGCTCGAGTTTTCCAGCGAGGATTGCGTCTACTGCCACAAGCTGGAAGCGCTATTCCTGTTGCCGATGCAGCGTAATGCCGACTACGATGACAAGATTCTGCTGCGTTCGTTATCGCTGGACGAGGGCAACCACGTAATCGATTTCGATGGACGGTCGATTACGACCGGCGAGTTTGCTGCGCGTTACGGCGTGTCGCTGACGCCGACGCTGCTGTTCCTGGATGCGGACGGCAATGAGCTCAGCGAGCGGTTGGTGGGCATCTGGTCCGAGGATTTTTATGGCGGATTTATCGACAGTCGCATCGACGAAGCGCGGCGAAAACTGTAGCTTCTGGTGGCTTCTTCGCCGCGCCGGCACGGCTCTTCTGCTGATCCTGCTTGCCGGCCTGCAGAGCGCTTTCGCCAGCGACGAGATCGAGGCCTTGCTGAGCCGTGACGAGGCGCCGTACGGGATCGTGTTCGAGATCGTCGAGGGCGATGAAGCGGCCCTGACCGAGTTGTTACCGCGGGTACGCAGCGCCATTCAGAAAATTCGTGCCCGTTTTCCGCAAACCGAGTTCGCCGTGGTGTCGCACGGTCGTGAAGAGTTTGCGCTGCAGAGCCAGTACCGGGATGAGTATGCCGAATTACACCAGCAGGTGCGCTCGATGGTGAGCGACGATGTGCCCGTGCACGTTTGTGAAACCCATGCGGGCTGGTACGGCGTCAGCGCCGAGGATTTCCCGGATTATGTCGACGTGGCGCCGAGCGGGCCGGCCCAGGTCGCGGCTTACCGGGAAATGGGTTACGCTCTGATTGTCATCAAATCCTCAAACTAAGCGGAAAAAATGCCATATTTCGTATACAAAATCAGCACCCCCGATGAGCTGGGGATGATTCGCCAGCTGGATCTGCTGCAGGTCTGCGACGCGTTCAAGGCGGCGAAAACCGAGGCGCGGCGCCTGCGTGAAGAACAGCCGCTGGACGGGGTGACCTACAAGGTCATATTTGCCGACAACCAGCTGCAGGCTGAAGAAAAGTTGCAGGAAAAACGCGCAAAACCGGTGCTCATGGAATATGAGCGCTGACGCGCAAATCTCCGCGATTTCCCTGTCGGCAACTGCCCAGCAGTCGTGCGGGCGCCACAAGGTGTGTGCGATGTTCCCGCTACTTAAATCGGTGAGATATGCGGGCTAGCTGCTGGCGCCCTGTCGCGCAGGGAATCCTGCTGGCCCTGGCACTGTTTCCGTTGGCAGCCTCCGCGGCCGCGCAACCCGATTTCGCGCGCGAGGAGCGCCTGGCGAACCAGATCGTCGACATGATACTGGACGGCGATCCGCTCTGGCTCGAAGCCGATCAACGCAAATTCCTCGGCATCTATACCGAGGCCGCCGATGCCGCCACCGCGGTGGTGATCCTGCACGGCCGCGGCTTTCACCCGGATTGGGCGGATGCGATCAACCCGTTGCGCGTCGGCCTGGTGGAGCGCGGTTACACGACGCTGTCGCTGCAGATGCCGGTGCTGGAGAAAGACAGCAAATACTACGACTACGTGCCGATCTTCGGTTTTGCGCATGCGCGCATCGAAGCCGGGATCCGCTTTTTGCGCGAACAGGGATACCGGCGTGTCGTGTTGCTGGCGCATAGCTGCGGGGTGCACATGGCGATGGACTGGATAGCCCGGCAGGGCGACGACAGCATCGATGCCTTCATCGGCCTCGGGATGGGGGCCACCGACTATGGTCAGCCGATGCGCCAGCCGTTTCCGCTGGCGCAAATGCAGGTGGCGGTGCTCGATCTGTACGGCGCCGAGGAGTATCCCGCGGTCAAACGCGGGGCGCCCGAGCGCAAGGCGATGATGCTCGCCGCCGGCCATGCCCAATCCCGCCAGCAGGTGCTGGCCGATGCCAACCACTATTTCACCAACCGCGGCGACGCACTGGTCAGCGCCGTCGCGGACTGGCTGGATAGCCTCGAGTAAAACGTGCAATTCGGCCGGCGACTGCAGCTCGCGCTCTGCTGTCTGACTCTCGTTATCGGCGTCGCGCCGATATACGCCGCTGCCGAACCAGTGCAGCTCGAGCTGCCCGGGGGGCAGCAACTCGAGGTAGCACGGTTCGGCAGTGATGGCGGGCTCAGTTTCCTGTGGATACCGTCGGAGCGCGGATTCACCCCGGCACATCAGCAGCACGCCAGTGCGCTGGCGGCGCGCGGACACCAGGTATGGCTGGTCAATCTTCACGGTAGCTATTTCGTCCAGCCCGGGCGCGCCAGCATCGGTCAGTTTCCGCTCGACGACCTGGTTGCGTTGATCGATGCCGTGCTCGCCAGGAGCAGCGGCGAGCTGCTGCTGGTGAGCAGTTCGCGCGGGGCCCAGCTCGCACTGGTTGCAGCGCGCGAGTGGCAATTGCGCAATCCCGGCAAGTCTTCGATCAGCGGCATCGTGCTGACGCACGCGCATCTCTACGGCGCGCGTCCCGAGCCGGGAAAGGCAGCGCAATACCTGCCGATCGTGCACGCCACCAACCTGCCGGTATACCTGCTGGCGGCCCAGTATTCGACCAAGTCGTCGCGCCTCCAGGAACTGGCTGACGCGCTGCACGCGGGCGGAAGCACGGTGTATACCCAGTTGCTGGCGGGCGTGCAGGGAGGCTTTGTAACGCGCGAAGCCGAAGAGGGCAGCGCCGCCGACGCCGCCGCCAATCAGGACTACGCCAATACCCTGAGCCGAGCGGCGAGCCTGTTGCGGCAAGTCAGGACACCGCGTCTGGCCGTGGTGTCCGACCAGGATACGCGCCGCGTCGGCCGCAGTTCTCACAGTGAGCCGGTGCTGGCGCCGCTCGACCCTGTGCTGCCTGCTCCCGTGCTGGTTCTCGGCGATCTCGATGGCGGATCGTTTAATCTCGACGATTACCGTGGACAGGTAGTGCTGGTGAACTTCTGGGCGAGCTGGTGCAGGCCCTGCGTCGCCGAGATCCCCTCCCTGCACCGACTCGATGCGAGCCTCGAGGGCGAGGATTTCCGGATCGTTACGGTAAACGTCGGCGAGGAGGCCGCGCGCGTCGAACGATTTTTACAGCAGGTTCAGGTCGAATTACCGGTGCTAATGGATTATGATGCATCGATCTCAAAAGGCTGGATGATTTACGTGTACCCATCGAGTTATCTGGTCGACCGCCAGGGGAATGTTCGTTACGCGTACCTCGGAGCACTGGAATGGGATTCAACAGAAAACTTGAAGATAATTCGCCAACTGTTGAGCCAGCGCTAGCCCACCCCTATACCCGCCTGACACCCGACCAGGTGATTGCCGCGGTGGAATCGACCGGTCGTTTCAGCGATGCCCGCATTCTCGCGCTCAACAGTTATGAAAACCGGGTCTACCAGGTGGGGATCGAGGATGAAGGGCCGCTGATCGCCAAGTTTTACCGGCCGCATCGCTGGAGCCACGAGCAGGTGGACGAAGAGCATCGCTTCACGCAGTTTCTGTTCGATCATGAGATTCCGGTGGTGCCGCCGCTGGTGATCGATGCCGCTGCCGAGTTTCCTACCATCGGCATGCACGACGGTTTCATGTTCGCGATCTACCCGCGCCAGGGGGGCAGGGCGCCGGAGCTGGATAATCTCGATCACCTGCACCAGCTGGGCCGCTTTATCGGCCGCATCCATGCGGTGGGGCAGGCGTTTCCCTTCCGTCACCGGCTCGCGCTGTCGGTGGAACAGTCCGCCGCCAACGCGACCTACCTGCTGGACGCCGGGTTTATTCCCCGCGACCTCGACGAGGCCTACCGCGCGATCAGCGGCGAGATTCTCGCCGCCATCGAATTACGCCGCCCCGATTCCAGCGAGTTTCGCCAGATCAGCCTGCACGGCGACTGTCATGGCGGTAACGTGCTGTGGCGCGACGACAGTCCGCATTTCGTCGATTTCGACGATGCCATCCGCGGCCCGGCGATCCAGGATTTGTGGATGCTGCTGTCAGGCGACATGGCAGGCCAGCAACGCCAGCTGATCGAGATTATCGAAGGTTACGAAACCTTCTACGATTTCGATGTGCGCGAGCTCGGATTGATCGATCCACTGCGCGCAATGCGCGTGCTGTACTTCAATGCGTGGCTCGCGCGGCGCTGGGACGACCCGGCCTTTCCGATGGCGTTTCCGTGGTTCAATACGCCGCGCTACTGGTCTGAATACATCCTCGAGCTGAAGGAGTTGTTGTCACAGTTGCAACTGCCGCCAATCTCGATGCCGAATTTTTGAGCATTGGCGGGGATTTGCTGCGGACAAAAAAAAGGCTCCCGAAGGAGCCTGAATTATTGCGCGATTAAATCATATATCAATGAGGGGACTAGTCCGTGTACTCCTGCTGGCCGGTGGTATCGGGCGGCGTATTCGTCGCCGCGCTACGTCGGGCCATTAACCAAATGTGCTTCACTCTCTGTCAAAAGGTGACATTTTCCGCATTTATTAAGAGAATTTATTACATCCGTGAAAAGTATCCTCCCATGAGGAACAGTTTGCATCACCCAAATGGGTTAAATTTCGCCCTTCAGGAGCGATGCGCGTAGTGAGATTCCAATAGACCATCGATGACACCACAGCTCAGTTTTGACCAGTCGCTGCGCGACCACATCAGCCACAACCTGAAAAAGCACCGGGTGCAGACCCTGGACGGGGACGGCCAACGGCGCGCGGCCATCGCCTTTACCCTGGTGAACGCCAGCGAACAGGCCAATATCGGCAACCTGTCATTCGACGAGTCGCGACGCGATGAGGCGGCCTATATCCTCACCACGCGCGCGGCCGGTCTATCCAGCCACGCCGGTCAGCGCGCCTATCCCGGGGGGCGTATCGATGCCGGCGAAAGCGCGCAGCAGGCCGCGCTGCGCGAACTCGCCGAAGAGGTCGGTCTCGCGCTGGATCGGCACAGCGTGCTCGGGCGTCTCGACGACTACGCCACGCGTTCCGGATTCGTAATCAGCCCGTTCGTGGTCTGGGGTGGAATGGATGTCGACCTGGTCGCCAACCCGGGCGAGGTCGAGCTGATTCACCGGGTGCCGCTGCGCGAATTGCTGCGCGAGGATCTACCCTTGCTGGACAGCATCGACGAGAGCCCCCATCCCGTGCTGCGCATGCCGCTGGGCGACGACTGGTTTGCCGCGCCGAGCGCCGCGATCGCCTACCAGTTTCGCGAAGTTGCACTGCTCGGCAGGTGCACGCGCGTGGCGCATTACGAACAACCCTATTTCGCCTGGCAGTGAACGCGGGCGTAACCGGCGCATGCAAGGACGATGACAGCCGCGGGGCGAGCAGGCAAAATACATGCTTGTTCCTGTAACGTGAAGCCGGTATGAACCTGGAAACCCTGCTGAAGCAAAACCCTGATGCTTTCGCGCCGCTGTTTACACCTCCGCTGACCGCGTCCGACTGTGTAGCCATGGACCTGTCGTCCTCCAGCCGTGAGTTCACGGGTCTCGGCGAAGCGGAGCTGGACCGGGCCATCCTGCAAAAACTGGCGCACGCCGATGCGCTTGCCGGTGTCGGCGGGTATCTCGAAAACCGTTCGCTCTACCGCGATACCGATTTGTTCCAGGGAGATGCCGAGCGTTGCATCCACATCGGCGTGGACGTGTTCACGCCGGCGGGAGTCGTGCTGCACGCGCCGCTGGATGCCGAAGTGCACAGTTTCGCCAACCGCCAGGTGTCGGGAGACTACGGGCCGGTCATCATCCTGCGGCACGAACTCGACGGCGTCGAATTTCACAGCCTTTACGGGCACCTCGCCGAAACCTCGCTGGACGGATTGCACGAGGGCAAGGCGATCCGTGCGGGTGAAGCCTTCGCGCGGATCGGTGCGCGCCCGGCCAATGGCAACTGGCCGCCCCACCTGCATTTTCAGCTGATCGCGGACATGCAGGGTAAGCGCGGCGACTATCCCGGCGTGGTGCGCGCGGACGAGCTTGATTACTACCGGCGCAACTGCCCGGACCCGACCTGCCTGCTGGTGACGCCAGGTTAGCCCGCATATCTCACCGATTTCCTACTGCGCTTTGCGACACCCTCGCTACGGAAGACGGCGAGATATGCGGGCTAGGGCACTATACGGGCGACTGCCTGTAGCCACAGCGCGCCGACGATCAGCATCACGATCGCGTAAGGCCAGTTCCAGAACGCCAGTTGCCAGGCGGAGATCCCGTAGCGGCCCTGGAACACCAGGTTGGTGCCCGACAGTGGATTGGAGCAGGTGCCGAGATGCCAGGCGAACAGGAAGGTGGCGGCGAGCAGGTTGGGGTCGGGATCGAGGGTCATGATCATCGGTGCAAAACTCGAGATCATGATGATCGGGTGAATGCCGCAGAAGGCGCACAACAGCATGATTGCCAGCACCTCGGCCGCGGCGATCGCATCGAATTCGCTGAACGGGTTTTCCAGCACGCCCTGGTGGATCAATGCCGAGATGCCTCCGGCTAGCACGCCTGCGGCGAGGAACAGGCACAGTTCGTTGACGATGCGCGGCAATCCCTCGGTGCTGTATTCGCGCAGCCGGGTGGCGCCGCCGGCGACGCCCTCGCGCCGCAGCAGAACCGAGGTGGTGACCAGCAACGCGCTGATGGCGATCAACACCAGGATCGGTATCGCCGGGAACAGGCGCGACATGAGGATCACGGTGACGATCAGAATAGCCGGCACCTTGAGCGCGCTCAAATGGGTCGGATAGCCGACGAAGTTGTCGATCTCCTCGCTGTGACGCAGGCGCGCCTCCAGGTAGACGCCGACGAAACCGATCAACATGAACGGAAACCCGGCGACGATAATCCAGCCGAGGCTGGCCTCGCTGACATAGGTCAGCACCACCGCCATCGCGCCGAAGAAGGGTGACCAGCTGGAAACGCCGCAGAAAATGCGGGTGAAGGTTTGCGCGGTAAAGCGCTGCAGAGGACGCCTGCGGTGAATGCGGTCGGCGATCAGGATCGGCGCCGAAATGTTGATGATCGAGCTCGATATGTTGAGCCCGACGATGGTTTGCAGAAACGCCTTGCGGCCGACGGGCAGCGATTCCTGCACCAGCGTATCGGGGATCACTACCAGGCGCAAAAAGCCGACCGAGGCGATCATCGTCATCAGCCCGGTGTTGGAGCTGATGACGCTGCCGGGGTTCAGCAGCGGCGCCTGGCCGTGCGCGTAGAGCATCATGCCGACGCCCGCCAGCAGGATCAGCGAAACCTGGATCTTGAGGATGCGCGACGTGTCGACGAACAGCAGCAGCGCGGCCAGCCAGGCGGCGATACCGGCCACCCACAGCGGGCTGAAAGCCACTGGCAGCAGTCCGAAACCATCGAGGATGGTAACCACGATCATCAGCAGGATCAGCAGCCCGGCCGTATTGCGGCGGATGGAATGACTCGGTGCGTCTATCGAAGTTCCAGGATTGATTAGCGAACAGTTGCCAATACTACCCGAAACCTCGCCGGGGCATTACCCCTTATTAACGGACTGTGATCGGCAGTCCTCTATACCCCGGGCAAGCGAGTAAACCTTGACCGTTGCCGCGATGCTTTGCGAGCATGCAGCCTGGATCAGTTGTCATTGTAAAGGGGAGATGAGTTATGCATAAGAGTCGACTGGGTGCGCTGATCGTCGATTGTCAGACCGACGATCTCGCCCGCGAGGCGGAATTCTGGGGCGCCGCGCTGGGCGGCAAGCCCGGTGAACTGCTCCCCGGAGGCCGTTACATCGATGTCAAGGGAGACGCGGCCGATCCCCACGTCATCCTGCAGCGCGTAGATCACCCGAGCCGGATTCACATCGACATCGAGACCGACGATATCGACGCCGAGGTGCGCCGCCTCGAAAGCCTGGGCGCGACGGTGGTTGAAAAGATGGAGCGCTGGACCGTCATGGAGGCGCCGAGCAAGCACCGCTTCTGCATCATCGGCGTGCGCCGCGACGGCTTCGAAGAGCATGCCAACGTCTGGGAATAGTCCCTCCCTCTGCCGGAGTCTTTCCTGCCTGCACAGGTTAAAGGCGAGGACGGGATCATTACATTTATATTCATCGCCCCGGCATGTTGCACTTCCGTTATCGCGCGCAGTGAGCAAAGCAGGTATCAAGATCATGCATCGACTCCGGCGGGCGAAACCCGGATTCATCGCTAACAGTCTATTCACGCACCAGCTTTACGCTGTTGAGCGCGCTGTTCGCGTCGGTGGTCGGGGAGGTCCCGGGCGCG
>Ga0209536_100008704_pt1 | contig 15193 bp, 13 predicted proteins | sample DeeMarSeWOR28_12_FD_187461 | JGI IMG/M metagenome (GOLD analysis project Ga0209536, IMG submission 187461) | Marine sediment microbial communities from White Oak River estuary, North Carolina - WOR-2-8_12 (SPAdes) (version 2) | ecosystem: Environmental > Aquatic > Marine > Intertidal zone >...
TCAATTCAGGTTCCCCCGGCCGGTCCACTCTTCGGTTATAAAAAGCCGAAATACGATTCAATTCATTGATTTTATAGGTAAAACGGATAGTTGGATAGATCCTGAAATAATCATAGGCATCATTCCGGTCATAATAAATATTGTCAGGATCGAGGTTATAAAATACATTGACATATTCGGCCCTTATTCCTGCTTCAATATCGTATTTTTTTCTTTCATGGACGTAATTGAAATATCCGTTATAGATATTTTCTCCCCATTTCGACCATTCTCCAAGTCCGGGATAAATAACGGATTGTTCCCCCTGACCGATCGTATAGGTGATGGGAATCCACCGGAATTGTAGCTTAAGTCCGGCTTCCAGGCGCCCATTACGCAATGGTTTAATATAATCGACCAGAATGGGGATCGTATGTTCCGTTGCAATGATATGCGTTGTATCGTAGGATTGCCTGATATACGAACTATCCTTCAGGAAATACTTTTCATCTTCCCAGCCACGTGTATATTGAAAACTTGCACTAAGTTCATGGCCTGGTTCAATAAAAAGATGTTTAAAATCAGTACGATAGTTCATAAAACCTGTGACTTCGGATTCCGACCAGGACCAGAACCGGTAGCGTTCCATTGAATTTACATAGATAAAGGGTACCTGTGCCGTATCCACATGACTTTCATAGTCTAAAACGGCAGAAAAAGTAAGGGTATTTCGTTGATCAATATACCAGTCTAAGCCTCCATTTACAATGTATTGAGTTTGGCGACGATTTTCAGGAACCTGCGATTCGGTGATGGTTCCATCTTTATAATACCTGGTGGTAAATTCATTATTGGGCAAGTGTTTGCGGAAAAAAATTTCCGATTGTAAAAACGCGTTCAGATTTGGGGTACGATAATTCAGGTTTAAACTTGGAATATATCTCGAATTCATGGAATAACTCCCCAGGTCGGTGGGTAAATCTTCTTTTCGTTTGTTAATTTGTCCCAATCCATAGGTAAAACCCAGTTCTCCATTAAATCCGATTTCTTTTTCCTTTTTGTATATTATATTGATGATCCCTGCCATTCCTGATGCATCATATTTTGCCGAGGGATTGTTGATGATCTCAATGCTTTCAATATTTGATGCAGGGATATTGGACAGGCCTTTCTGGTTGCCAAATCCTGTTAAACTTGATTGTTTCCCGTCAATTAAAACAGCCACTTTATCACTACCTCTCAACAGGACTTTCCCCTCCTGATCAATGGTTACTCCCGGCATGCCCTTTAATGCATCCAATATGGATCCGGTCCCCAGGGCGAAATTATCTTCCATTTTAAACGTTTTTACATCCGGTTCTGCAGAAATAATTTCCTTTTTCGCCTCGATGATAACTTCATTCAATTCTCTTATCTCCGTTAACATTTCCACTTTCCCTATATCATAGATCTTATTCAATTCACCAACCAGAACAGGAACCGTGGATGTCTGATATCCGATAAAAGAAAAATGTAAAATATAGCTCCCGTTACCTATACCTGAAATTGAAAAACGTCCGTCTTTATCGGATAAAGATCCAGTAATGGAAGTGGCATCGCCGTTTTCACTCAGTGTGATGGTAACAAAGGGCAAGGGTTCTCCGGTATTATGATCAATAATTCTTCCAGACAGGATGGCCTCTCCCTGGGAAAAACAATTTCCCGCAAGCAGGGTAAAGAGGAAAATTAAGATGGCCAGATAGCCTCGCAGCAGCGCCGAAGATATCATAAAAACAATTGACTAAGACCTAAATCTAACGATTCTTTTATTTAAAAATTCATTACGTCTAATTTTACCCTATAAAAAGTAATTAAAATAAATTGGGCGGTAATAGATATAAGAATGAATTTTTTACGATCAGCGGTAGGATAAGACCTTGACACATTTTTAAATATAAAATTATTCAATCCCTCGTGTATTACGGGATCCCTCATTATTTTCAATCATCATTTCGGTCAACCGTCCAGCTATTTCCTCCAGGTCAATCCCTAATTTTTCCTTATTTGTCTTCAATACGGCATCACTCATATCAGGTGGGATCCCATCAAATCCATGATAGGCACCCAGGATGGTCCCGGTAATGGCTGCCACCGTATCATTGTCTCTTCCATAATTGACAACAAATTCCAGGGCTTTCCGGAAATTAAAATCCGTAAAGATCAGGGCGGTAAGATTGATCAGGTGGATTTCTCCTGCATGGAAGGGAACGTCCTGGTTACGTTCATCCAGCATTACGTACGCTTTTTTCAATTGAGCCATGTAAAGCGTATCGTGGATTTCCGGGACTGGATTGAGATCCAATTCCATCACCGAATCGACTTTTTTTGCCTCTCTGGCAATGTACAGCGCATCCCTGTAAATCCGGTAGGTAATCCGGCCCAGCAAACGGCTTTTGAAATAGTTTTGAGGATCATTTGCAGTAAGTACTGCCAGGATCTTTTCCGGATTTGTCTCATAGATCATCGCTTCCGCAACCATAGCGGTTGTCAGGGAGGTTATGTCCATGGCATAGCCTATATCGAAAATGGAGAGCTCATAGGCCGTCCGGTAAGCAAGATCAGGGACTCCGGGGTAAAGGATTCCGATTGTGGGGGCATAAAGTAACCCCGGACAGGCCATGTCCCCTCCATAAAACTTATTCACTGCTTTCCTGTAACCATCAAAGTTTTTATCGGCATATTCCTTTGCAACGATAGCAAATTCCTGCAACCAGGCGATTCTTCGCATCTGGTCTTCATAAGGGCCCGGATCAAAACCGGTTATATCTTTTAATCCTGCCAGTTCCGAACTGTACTGATCGACAATTGATTGTGCAAAATCATATGGATCCGGTCCGTTTTTACCATAGAAATCGGACGAATGATTCAGGATATAATGGGCCATGAGGACTTTCCACCTTGTATCGTCCGTAGTACCGCCAGCGGGCAGATTATAATCCCAGGTCCCTTCGGGAGAGGGTTCCCGGACCATTCGATCGAGACTGTCTACAAATCCGTATTCCAGATCGATACTTTCTCTTGACCACATTTCAGTAGGGGCCCCCATGGCATCCCCAATGGCCGATCCGACAAGGGCACCTAATACCTTATTATAAAGGCTGTCGCGAGACATGATAACAAAAGGAACGGAAGATAATCTTCCCTGATCCTTTTGCACCTCCATCAGGCCGGATTTTTCTTTTTCCCGTTCGAGACAACCGATGAATAAAAAAGCCATAATGAAGCAAGCGAAAGCGAATGGAGCAAGGGTTTTCATAAATTCAAAGATCAATTTTTCCACTTAATATCCACCCTGATCCGATTTGCATCAGGGCCTTTTTTTCATTAAGTGATAAAGATAATGGTAATTGGGCCACTCCTAAAATTCTTCGTAAAATTTCTATACCGGAAAATCCAGCCAGTAACCGGGGATCGAATCCCTCAGGTGGACAATAGCCGGAAATAATTTCATCGATCAGCACCTTATTCTGTTTTGCCATCATCATGTGGGCAATCATCACTCCAAGATCAAATTCCGCAAAACCCTTAAATCCGAATTCCGGATCGATGATTTTAATGCCGGAGGCAGATTTCAACCAGCTACCGGGAAAATAATCTCCATGAATAAGGACAGGTCCTTCATTAAGGTAATACTTCCCCAATTCAGCGATGGCTCTTTTTAAAGTCTTGTTTTTTTTGTAAAGGAGTGAAGTTTCCATTAAGCCGGATTGTATCTTATTGAGGTCAAGTCCGTTCTTTTCGATAAATGGGAATTCGAATATGTATTCATGATTCAATTCCCGCATGGATCGATTAAAAGGGAAAGTGGGACAATCAAGGTGATGTAATGAATTCAGATACCCGATCAGTTCTTTTATTTCTTCCGTCTTCAGGTGATTTCCTTTATTATATACATAAGTAAAATCCGCACTATTCCCCAGATCTTTGTAAACCAAAATAAAATTTTGCCGGTCGTATCCCATCAATTCGGGAGTATAGGAATGGAGTACCGGATCTTTGGAGATCCGAGTGAAATATTCAGCTTCAACCTGGTTGCGTTCAACCGGAGCCGCTATCTGAGGGTATTTTTCTACCCAGGGTCTGGCCTGTTTCAGGATGAACGAACGAAGGTTGGTCTTTACACGGATGACCAGGTTCATGTTTCCTTCACCCGGCTTTTCAAGCTCCTGAACATATTCTGCATCCAACAACCAGTTCTGGCCCGTCAGGTATTCATTAATTTCTCGGATTGAGAAATCAAGGAAGTACTTTTCAGGGAAAAAGTGCTGAAACCGATTTTTTAAATCAGGCATATACCAGGTGACGAATACATTAACTTCTGACTTATAAGCCTGATGGTAGATCAGACTTTCTTGAAGGTGAAGTTACTTAAAAGGGATCAGTGATTACAACCAATTTGTCCTTATTGTAAGATATGCGACATCAACGGCAATATGAGGGCGGGATAATGCAATAAGAGATGTGAAGATGAGGATCCGAGGTCCGACTCTGTCGGACTCGAGCCTGCCTGAAGCCGGTATGGAGGCTGCACATACCCCCAACGGCGAAATCGTCGATAAATGAGCATTTTTGTACGGGATGCAACCTATTCCTATGCCTGAAATTGATCATTGAAGAATAATTGTTCATTTTAGTAGAGGATCCTGGAAATCCCTGACGGGCGTAGTATTCAGTATGCATTAATTTTCCATGGTATTATACAACTAACGAATTAAAAAAATCCAGGGTCCGGTCCATCACCTTTTTTGCATCCTCAGGCAGGATATCTTTAGTCCAGGGATGTGATCCTCCAAAAACGTGATCCGCTCCGTCCAGGAGGAAGAGTTCAGCAGAAGAATTCCATTTTTTAGTCCGGAAGGCTACTTCAACAGGAACCGTTTCGTCTGCAGAACCGTGAACGACAAGCATGGGTTTTGAGAATCTCCGGAGTGTTTCAGGAACGTTAAGCTGTTTTTCATTGGCCAGATAATCTTCAACAAGCTGATAATAAAGTGGCATCTGCTGACCTGTCCTTACGTTCTGAATATATACCACTCCCGTTTTCTCCCATGTCTCTAATTCCGTTTTGCTGAAATGATTTTCCAGATCATTAACTCCAGCCCAGGTGGCGATCGCCTTCACCCGATCGTCAGCAAATCCTTTCAGGATCGCGGCGGCTCCTCCACGGCTGTGACCAGTTAAAAAAAGAAAATCAAGGTCCAGTTCTCCGGCCGGGATAAGAAAGGTATCCGAAAAAATTGAATCAATAACTATTCCGAGATCCGATTGTTCAATGGAAAAGTTATTATTCCCGAATGCCTCCAGGTCAACAAATTCTTCAGGTGACTGAAGCGTCACTCCGTTATGTGAAAAATTCATTTTAACAAAAATGAAATCACTTTTTGCAAAATACCGGGCTGTTAGATCAAAATATCCCCAATCCTTAAATCCTTTAAAACCATGGATAAGGATGATCACAGGTTTAGGTGCCTGCGAAGCCTTATAGGTTACGTCGATACTGAAAGGGCGGTTATTATGGGCTGAGCGCAAAATGATAGGGTTGATTTTTTTAATATTATCCATTTAAGATTGCTTCAATGATTTATCCTGCGTTACTTGCAATATAATCGATCGCAAGATAGAATGAGGATAAATTTTTGATTATTAAGTTCAAATTTTTTAAACTTTAACGATCAACAAATTGATAGTATACTTGTATAGTTATTTTAATCCATGTCGTTGAAAATTAAAGACATACAAGCACCCATTGCAAATGAAATGGCCGATTTTGAAAAAAAATTCAGGGAAGCCATGAAAAGCAATGTCATGCTTCTTGATAAGATCATGAATTATATCGTGAAGCGGAAAGGTAAACAGATGCGGCCTATGTTTGTATTTTTATCTTCCGGTGTGGTTGGCGGTATAACAGAGGCAACCTACCGGGGTGCCTCACTTATCGAATTGTTGCATACTGCCACGCTGGTTCATGATGACGTAGTTGATGACTCACAATTCCGAAGAGGATTTTTCTCGATCAATGCGCTATGGAAAAATAAAATTGCAGTTCTGGTCGGTGATTATCTTCTTTCGAGGGGTTTATTACTTTCAATCGATCACAGTGATTATCAACTTTTAAAAATCGTCTCCGATGCGGTAAGGGAAATGAGTGAAGGGGAACTTCTTCAAATGGAAAAAGCGAGGAACCTGGATATCAGCGAAGATATATATTATGAGATTATTCGGCAGAAAACCGCCTCGCTTATTGCATCCTGTTGTGCAGTTGGGGCCTCCTCCAGCGGCGCGGAAAATGGGAACATAAAAAAGATGAAGGAATTCGGTGAAAAGGTGGGCATGGCCTTTCAGATCAAGGATGATCTGTTTGATTACGGCGATGAAGAAATCGGTAAACCTCTGGGCATTGATATCCGCGAAAAAAAGATGACGCTACCACTCATTTATGCCTTGCAAAAAGCCTCCTGGATTGACCGGAAACAGATTATTTATAAGATAAGAAACCGGAGTCATAAAAGGAGGGTGGTTAAAGAAGTAATTGAGTTCGTTAAATCTTCCGGTGGAATAGAATACGCTATTCAGGTGATGAAAGATTTTCAGAACGAGGCCCTCGAAATCCTTGACCAGTTTGATGATTCGGTATATAAACAATCACTCAAGGATCTGGTTCATTTTACCATTGAGAGATCCAAGTAACCTGAGCATAATCATTTCCTGTCTCCCATCGGGACTTCGATGAGCAGTAGATCGGAGTCCTCCAGACAATGGATTTGAGCTGAAGAAATATCTTCCATTCCAATAGCGTCGTATTGATGCAGCACTTCCTCGGATATTCGGATATTTCCATCAATGACCATCAGAAATAGGCCATGATGCTTTTGATTTAGAGGGGAGGTAAGGGATTCATTTTTCCGGAATCTACCTAAATAAAGAAATAAATCCTGATAAATGGTCATGCATCCTCCCCTTCCATCCGGCCGGATTATTGGCGACCAGGATCCATAATTAAATTTGAAGTTTTTTGACTGGTAATTCGGTTCGCCATTCACCCGATCAGGAAGAACCCAGATTTCCAGAAAATGAAGGGCCTCGGTTTTTGAGGTATTGTATTCAGTATGTGTAATCCCATTACCAGCTGAAATAACCTGAACATCCCCTTTTCTAATAGTTTTCTCATTACCGAAGTTATCCTTATGGGTCATCCCGCCAGCCAGTGGGATCGATATGATCTCCATATTATCGTGTTCGTGTGTACCATATCCGGAGTCGGGTTGAACTGTATCCTCGTTTAAAACCAGTAATTTTCCAAACCCTGATTTTTTTTCATCGTAATAATTTGCGAAACTGAAAGTATGGTATGATTTCAACCATTTGTGATTGGTAAATCCCCGATCATCTGCTGTATAGAGGGCTTTTTTCATTTACTAAGCAAAATACAAAATTGAAGAGAGATCTGAAAATGTATTTAATATGTATACATATTGATCGTCAGATCCAATTTATCCTGTTGTAAGGAGAACTTTGCCCCATCGAATTTAGGGGGCCCCATTTTTGGCTGGTGATCGTTTGAAAATCCCACAGGCTCTTTAGGGATTCCAATAAAATTGGAATCAAGTTTTCCATTATCATCCAGGTCATGATATACACTGACTGCATAGGTCCCGCAGGGAATATTTTCAAAAGTGACCTCGAATTTTTTCTGTTTCTCCACAGGGATTTTTTTCTCAATGGAAGCTTCCTCTAAAAACTTATCGTTCTCTGAAAATAAAGCAATATAGAGGGTCCCGTTTTCATGTTCAATACCTGTAATGTAGATGTTGATATTTCCAGTTGGTTGTTCCCGGGATATCATAGAGATCAGAAAAATAAGCGAGAATAAAAATTGAATTATTTTCATATCATGAGGGTTTAAGGATAAAATCTTTTCTTTTCTTAAAAATAAAATCGATCCTATCCTTTCTGAATAAACACATCTCCGCATCATTGATGATGCCTAATCGGACATTTTCATTCGGTATGGACGGGAAGAATCGGATCTGCAATGGCCTTTCCAGACTTACTGCATCTATATTGAAAAGCGCATATGGAACGGTATCCTTCAGGCTATCGTAGGCAAAAACCTGGCCGCTACGGACATACTGATCGGTATAAAAATAACTTACCTGATCCAGAAAATTCATAAGTGAGATAGTGTCCAGGGGAAATACATTTTCTACCCTGTAAAGATCTTTCTCCGGTTCAATGATCACGTTATCTGCCGGGTTGCCGGGATAGGTGATCGTTAACTTTTTGAGGCCGAGCCACGAGGTTTGGAATATCAGCCGATCTCTCCAATCATTTTCAGTTACATCGAATATACCAGATACATAACTCTCGTAACCTGGCAAAAATACAATTAGAGGATCCTCCCCGGGGTACTTGAAATAGGAAATAGAGATGCCATTCCCTCCGGCAATAAATTCATTCCGGGATCCGTCATCCATTATGATCTCAATACGATGACCCTTCTTCTGGAGGTCTTCGTTTATCGATTCGATTTTATTTTTAGGGACTGTTCTTTTTACCCGCACCTGATGGAGTACAGCCATCAACACCTTTTTCATGGATGGATCCAGCACATACCTCTTATTTACCTGCCATTTGCCGGATTCTTTTTCAAGGAAGATAGATTCACCAGTGGATTTAAAAATGCCGATTTTACTTATTAACGAAGTATCCTGTAAAGCAAATTTATTTTCATCAACGGAAATCCTGGAACCGTCTTCTCTAAGGTTTATGAAAATAACGGTCCAGATCAGCAGGATCAGAAACAGGATCAATAATCGGATGTTTTTCTTTTTCTGCATTAGGATTTACGTAGTGTATTTCTTTTTTCTTAAATAATAGCGGATAATACCGAAGAGGATCACCAGCAATATGGGAATTACCAGGTTAATAATCTGCCATTTTATTTTCTCCTTCTCAATTCTGACTTTATCAAGGGGCCGGATACTGATTTCGCGGTTGCGTGAAAGAATTACACCATCCTCATCCAATAAAAAAGTCAACGCATTTAACACAAAATCTGCGTTGGCAAATTCTGCCTGAAGGTAAGGATCATATCCTAAATCGTAAGGCATTCCTGTTTTAGTATTAATCTCATTGCGCACGATATCACCGTCAGCGCAAACAATCAGACTGGTTGGTTGGCTGTTTGAAATAAAATCATCGGGATGAATACCTTCCGGAATGAAACGGTTATTAAAAAGGGAAGTGAACCGTCCATTCAGAAGATAGGCTACCGGATGAGGTCCCTCATTAAAAATCTCTGGAGACATTTGTTTCTTCAAATCGTTAAGACTTACTTTAACAGGAGTACCTGCTGTTTTGGAATAGGGGGAAGTGAACATGATGGGGATTTTTTTTATCCCTGGAACACCTACCGTATCCATCGAACTGGTGAACCGGAGGTATACGGCATCCATATTTCGCACCACGGGATGATCGGAATAATTGGTGATAATGGGATAAAATGGCCAGGGCATCATCTGAATTTGCGGATTATCTCCCAGGTTGCCCACTACTACCGGAAAACCCCCGGAATTTAGATCCATTAAATAATCCTTATTTATCCTGATGCCGTATTTAAACAGGAGATTTTCAAGGTTAGTCTTGATCGGATATCCGATGGATCCTTCCCTGCTGATGCTGTCTGGATTTACATCAAGCATATCAATCAGGAATATGGCTTTTCCTCCTTTCATAATGAACTGATCGATTTTGTAAAGATCCATATCCGATAAGGGTTTTAAAGGTTTGGCCATCAAAATCGCATCGTATTCGTCCAGGCCGGATTTTGTTGGCAGAAAAACATCAAAGAGATCATATGATTCCAATAAAGTACGTCTGATCGAAGCAATATGTATCGAATCCAGTTCTCCATGCCCCCGGATCAATCCGATTCTTTTGCGGTCGACATTGACCACAGATTCAATCGTGGAAATAAGTTCATATTCTACTCCTTCTACGGATTGATTCAGTCTTTCCTCGGCACCGACAGCTTTATTTCCTTTAAGTAACATAACGCCTTTTTCTTCACCACCATATGAGACAATTGCTCCAGGGAAGATCAATCTTTCCGTTCTTTTACCTTCTTCATTTGCAAATAAATTCGTGGGTTGAATCCCTTTTTCACCCAGGTATCTGATCAGATCCTGCATGCCCCTTGGACCCCTCATTTCGTCGGGATTGATAAATCTGTATTGGATATTGTCTCCGGCATAAACACGGAAATCTTCGAGTGTCTGACGAATTGATTTTTTGAGTCGCTGAAAACCGGGGGGGAAATCACCTTCAAGGTAAACATCTATATAAACGACATCCGTAAGTGATTCCAGTAGTTCAACAGAGGCTTTGGAAATCGTAAATCTGTTTTCTTCCGTTAGGTCAATCCGGATGGCGTATTTGGAAAAAATCATATTGAGGTTGAGGATGATAAGGATCCCAATCCCGAGTATTAATATATCCCGCAATTTTCTACTTTCCAGCGTTACCATTTCCTGCTGCTTAAGACAAATTTGGTGAAAAAGAGCATCAATGCAGTGATACTTATAAAATATACCACATTCCCCAGGTCTATCAATCCTTTACTCAAAAAACGATAGTGGTAAAGGATACCCATTTTTTCAATCAGGGAAGCCAGTCTTCCCCAAATAGCTAATGCAGCCATGTAGTCAAAACCAGAAAAGAATATAAAACAGAGAAATATGGCGGTGAGAAACGATACTACCTGGTTATCATTCAAGGAAGATGCCAAAAGACCTATTGATGTAAAAATCATTCCCAGTAAAAGTAGACCAAGGTAAGAACCCACGATCCCTGCGGTATCTATATTGCCGGGTGGATTTCCCAGATTATATATCGAAAAATAATAGATTACCGTAGGGGCCACTGAAAAAAATACCAGGCTGAATCCAGCCAGGAATTTACCAAAAATAATCTGATAGTCGGTCAGAGGCTGGGTTAACAATAATTCCATCGTTCCGCTTTTTTTTTCTTCTGCGAACATCCGCATCGTAATGGCCGGTACAAGGAACATCAGTACAAAGGGCCCGAAAGAAAATAAAGTATCCATATCGGCAAATCCATAGTTCAAAACACTCGTATCGGGAAATACCCACATGAATAATCCAATCGCAATTAAAAACACGGATACGACGATATATGCAGTGATTGAACTGAGGAAACTGTTTATCTCTTTTTTAAAGATCTGAATCATTCGATTTCTTTCCTTCTTTTATTGTTAATTTCTGAAAGATATGTTCCAGGGATTCTTCCTCTATTTTAAGTCCAATTAAAGGAAGATTTTCCCTGGATGCTATTTTGAAGATGGCTGGTCTGATATCCTTATCCGGGTCGGCAAAGATTTTTATATTTAGTCCGTCCGGTTCTATCCGATTAATTCCCTCAATTTCCTTAAAAAGGGATACGTCGGGTAGTGATTCAAATTCAGCTATAATGATCTGTTTTTCCAATTGTATATTTTTCAGGTTGATTACCCGGTCATCCGCCACAATCTTCCCCTGGTCAATGATCACCACACGATCACACATTGCCTGAACTTCCTGCATGAGATGGGTTGAAAAAATCACGGTTTTATTCTTACTCATGTGCCTGATCAATTCCCTGATCTCGATAATCTGGTTGGGATCCAGCCCAGAGGTTGGTTCATCAAGTATAAGCACCTCAGGATCATGAATTATCGATTGCGCGAGACCCACCCTCTGTTTGTAGCCCTTTGAAAGCTGACCTATTTTTTTATGCTCTTCCTGGGATAAGCCCGTTAAATGGATTACCTCATTTATTTTTTCCTTTTTGGTATTCCCCGGAATCCTATGCAAGGATGCAATAAACGACAGATATTCTTTTACATACATATCATAGTACAACGGATTATGTTCCGGGAGATAGCCAACCCGTTTCCTGATTTCGAGAGAGTCTTCCGTTACATCCATACCTTCAATAATTACCTTCCCCGATGTGGGAGGTAAATAACACGCGGCAATCTTCATGGTAGTAGATTTTCCTGCTCCATTGGGTCCCAGGAATCCAAGGATCTCACCCCGGTTCACCTGGAAAGATATTTCATCGACGGCTTTTTGATTCCCAAATCTTTTGGTCAGTCGCTGAATAATAACGGACATATCGAATAATTAACGGTAGACAGATCAAAATTATTTAATTCCATCTGGTTTTGAAGATATTTGTACGAATATTAATAGCACCTGTAAAATGAAATGAATAAATATGTTGGTTAAGTACTTCATAAGCAAATTCCGGCTGCTTGCGAAATTCCTGTTTTTTAGTATAAATTTGTGCATCAGCCAATTCGAAATACGTTGAAAATCTTTATTCCCGGTATTTTTTTTATTTTTTGTTTATTTCAGGAGGTATCTTCCCAGACTCAGGAAGATAAGCCTGCATACACATATACCGGTGGTTTTAATGTCTTTAATGGTTTTGTTGTAAAACATGATCGGTATATGGGGCATCTGTCCCAGGGCATCACACGCGGCCTGGAAATGTATATAAACAAGAATACCTATGGCCATCAGGTATGGGAGCAGGTTTTTAAATACCCCGATGTTGGTTTCGCTCTGTCGTATTACAATTACGGGAGTGAAAAATTGGGGGAGACGCTGGGTGGTTTACTTTATGTTGATTTTTATCTTTTCCGCTCCCGTAGTTTTGATGTAATTTTAAAGATCGGGACAGGTATCGGCTATCATACGAATCCGTATAACAGTGAAACCAATAACCAGAACATAGCCGTCGGTTCTGCCTTCACTCAAAGCATGCAGATGCGAGGCGGAATCAATTATAAACTGACCGACCGATGGAAATTAACACTGGCAGCTACCATGTCTCATTTTTCCATAGCCGCATTCACACAACCGAATAAGGGAGTCAACATCGTATCTGCCAACCTGGGTTGTACCTATCGTATTACCCAACCTCAGCCGGAAAAAGTGGTACTTGATACCACATATCGCTGGGATCGGAGATTAAAATACAATGCTAATATTAATTACGGATTAAAAGAAATTCCACCTATCGGAGGACCCAAATATGCAGTTTACGTATTGTCTTTTTATGTGAATAAGCAGGTTTCAAAAACAAATATCCTGAATCTTGGAATCGATGGATTTAATAATACGGCCCTTAAAGAAGAGATGAAACAACTTGACATGGATCCCGGATCAATTGATCACAAAAGGATAGGTATTACCCTGGGACATGAATTGAAATTGCACCGAGTGTCGCTTCTGACTCAAATTGGGGCTTATATCTATCGTCCCTTCAAAACGGATAAGCCGATCTATCAACGACTGGCCATAAAATTTTACACGGGAGAGCATATTTATTTTCATTATGGATTTCTCACCCATTATGCCAAAGCAGATCATCTTGAATTTGGGATTGGTTTAACCTTATAATGTTTATGCGATCTGTCAATGAACCTGTTATCCTTCTGATCACTATTTTTCTGGTGTTCGTTTCCTGCAACAACGAAAATGCAATCGATTGTTTAAAAAAAACAGGTGAAATCACTACCCGGGAATATTCAGTGGGTTATTTTCATACGATAGAGGCAATCGATGAAGCCGATATTTATCTTCTAAATGCGGAAACTCAACGGATCGAAGTTAAAGCAGGCAAAAATCTTTTATCAAATATACAATTTGAGGTAAAAGATTCTGTTTTAACTATCCGCAATAAGAACCGGTGCAACTGGGTAAGGACTCCCGGTAATCCGGGAATATATATCTATAACAATCAGCTCAGGAGAATTGATATTTACGATTATTCTAATTTTTATACTCTTGATTCCCTTCATCTCAATGGATTGGAACTGTTTTCGGATGGAACGGGGAATTTCGATTTAAAATTGGATGTGGATACCCTCCTGATTGAATCAATTTATATATCTAATTTTAAGATTGCAGGGACAGTTGATTTTTTAAAGATTCTATTTACCAATGACAGTCGATTTGAGGGGAAAGAGTTGATTTCCGAATATAATGAGATCCATCATACAGGTTCAAATCTGATCGAATTGTATCCGATTAAAGTATTATCGGGAGAGTTGAATAGTACTGGAGACCTTTATTATTATCATGATCCGGAAATCCTGGATATTTCAATTAGCGGTACAGGGCAGTTGGTAGATCGTTCCAGTTAATCCGGATTATTGATCCTTCAGGTAACGGGATTCAAACCATCGGTTGTATTCATTGACTATTTTCTCCAGATCTTTCCATCTCCAGAATTTATTGGTAATTTTTTCCTTCAATTCAAGGTGGTCTCCCACATAACTTTTTATCATATCCGAAAATGATCTTTTGAATTCTTTCGTGAAAACAGCCGTGGCCGGGTCTTCATTTTTTTTGATGTAAAGATCTTTCATGGAACCGGGTTTTCTTTTGGTTTGGATATTACGATATAATAATTCCGCCTCCTCACTATTTAATTTTTTCTTTGTTTTATCCTGCTCCGTAAAAATTCGCAAAAGAGCAATTGGACCGGGAATAGTCTCCATAATTCCGAACCTGTTGAATAGAAAGACCCCTTCATAGGTTTCCATATTCACCCGGGTGCTTACCCACCTCTTTTCATCCATTGAATATCCTCGGATATCTTCCGGTTCATAGAGTTCAGCTTTCAGCATTTGACCATTTTGAAAGAACATGACACGTTTTTGCATCACGACAGGATAATCATACTGAATCTGTCCGGGGATAGTGTCTCCGGCAATACCAATGATGTATCCTTGTCTTTTTTCATTTTTTTTCACCGTGGAAAACCAATCCTGTGCAGATGCAACCTGAATGGATGTAATCAAAAGAAAGGTAAGGTATATGTTTTTAAATGACATCGATTAATTAGAATTGTTTAATGGGATAAATTCATTTATTATAAAAGGACGAACCTGATCTTCCCAAATATCATAACCTTTAGGCGTCATGTGCAAACTGTCCTTAAGAAACAGGGATGGATCAGGACGGCCATTTTTACCGATCATGGGGGAATAAATATCGATGAAGGTTATATTTTCTTCATTGCGGCTGTAGGAATTAATTTTCTCATTATATTTTTCATTCACGAGGAACGCGATTGAGAAATGTGCTATGGCTGAAATGAGAGG
>Ga0209536_100008705_pt1 | contig 15191 bp, 13 predicted proteins | sample DeeMarSeWOR28_12_FD_187461 | JGI IMG/M metagenome (GOLD analysis project Ga0209536, IMG submission 187461) | Marine sediment microbial communities from White Oak River estuary, North Carolina - WOR-2-8_12 (SPAdes) (version 2) | ecosystem: Environmental > Aquatic > Marine > Intertidal zone >...
GCGTAACCGCGCAAGTGGATGCCCTGGCGCAGGTAGTCCATGTTGGCCAGATGATCCTTCCACTGGGTGTCCAAGACCTGGAGCATGACCGCTTTCTCGAAGTGACGCATCACGGGAGCACCGACCTGAGCTTCTTTGGCGGCAAAAGCGTCCTCCAGCTCGGCGACAATGCGCTCACGCAGAGTTTCTTCGTGCAGGCTCTCATCTTGCTCCAGCCAACCGCGCACCGGCAGCTTGAGGCCGAACTCGCCCTCGATGGCCTCCTCCAGACCCGGCACATCCCACTGCTCTTCCAGACTCTGCGGCGGTACAAAGGTGTCGATAACCGAATTGACCACGTCGACGCGTACACCCTTGATGGTCTCGGAAATGTCATCCGCTGCCATCAACTCGTTGCGTTGCGAGTAGATGACACGCCGCTGATCGTTGGCAACATCGTCATACTCGAGCAGGTTCTTGCGGATGTCGAAGTTGTGACCTTCGACCTTGCGCTGTGCGTTCTCGATTGCTTTACTCACCCACGGATGCTCAATCGCCTCACCTTCCTGCATCCCCAACCGCTGCATCAAGCCGGCCACCTTGGGCGGAGCGAAAATCCGCATGAGGTTGTCTTCCAGCGACAGATAGAAGCGGCTCGACCCCGGATCGCCCTGGCGGCCTGAGCGACCGCGCAACTGATTGTCGATGCGGCGCGACTCGTGGCGCTCGGTACCAATGATGTGCAAGCCACCCGCCGCAATGACTTCGCCGTGACGTGCCTGCCAATCCGCACGCAGGCTGCTTCTTTGCTCTTCGGTGGCACTCTCGAGCGCAGCCAATTCCGCTTCCAGATTGCCGCCGAGCACGATGTCCGTACCGCGACCGGCCATGTTGGTCGCAATGGTGATGGCGCCCGGTCGTCCGGCTTGCGCGACAATTTCGGCCTCGCGCGCATGCTGTTTGGCGTTCAGCACCTCATGCTTGAGCTTTTCCTTGTTGAGGTAATTGGACAGGAACTCCGACACTTCGATCGAGGTGGTACCAACAAGCACGGGCTGACCGCGCTTGGAGCAGTCCTTGATGTCTTCAAGAATTGCGGCGAACTTCTCGCGCTGGGTGAGATAAACAAGGTCCGTATGATCGGCGCGGACCATGGGCTTGTTGGTGGGAATCACCACCACTTCCAGGCCATAGATCTGCTGGAATTCGTAAGCTTCTGTATCCGCCGTACCGGTCATGCCCGCCAATTTGTCGTACATGCGGAAGTAGTTCTGAAACGTGATTGAAGCGAGTGTCTGATTCTCCTGTTGGATCGGCACACCCTCCTTTGCCTCCACGGCCTGATGCAAGCCGTCCGACCAGCGGCGTCCAACCATTGTCCGTCCGGTAAATTCGTCGACGATAATGACTTCGCCGTCACGCACGATGTAGTCGACGTCACGTTGAAATAGGGCGTGGGCGCGCAACGCCGCGTTAACATGGTGCATCAGACCAATGTTTGCTGCGTCGTACAGACTTTGTCCTTCGCCGATCAAACCCGCTTGAGCGAGCAGATCTTCCACCCGCTGATGCCCCTCTTCGGTGAGAAATACCTGCTTGGTTTTCTCCTCGACACTGTAGTCGCCGGGGCCGTCTTCTTCCTGTTGCTTGGTCAGTTTCGGGACCAAGGCGTTGACCTTGGCATAAAGCTCCGAGCTCTCCTCCGAAGGTCCCGAGATGATCAACGGCGTGCGTGCCTCATCGATAAGAATCGAATCGACTTCGTCAACGATCGCAAACGGTGTCGAACGCTGCACCTTGTCGTCGAGGCCAAACGCCATGTTGTCACGCAAGTAATCGAAGCCGTATTCGTTATTGGTGCCGTAGGTGATATCCGCTGCGTAGGCCGCCTTCTTGTCCTCATAGGCCATGCCGGGCACCACCACGCCCGTGGTCAAGCCGAGAAACTCGTAGACGGCGCCCATCCAACCCGCGTCGCGGCGAGCCAGGTAATCATTGACCGTCACCACATGCACGCCCTTGCCCGGCAATGCGTTGAGGTAGGCCGCCAGTGTTGCCACCAGCGTCTTACCCTCGCCGGTGCGCATTTCCGCAATGCGGCCCTCATGCAATACCATGCCACCAATGAGCTGCACGTCGAAGTGGCGCATACCAAGCACGCGCTTGGCGGCCTCGCGTACCGTTGCGAAAGACTCCGGCAGCAGGCTGTCCAGGGTGACGCCGTCAGCCAAGCGCTGGCGAAACTCATCGGTCTTGGCGCGCAGCGCCTCGTCCGACAAATTCCCCAGGTCGTCTTCGAGCGCGTTGATCCGCGTCACGACTTTGCGCATCCGTTTCAGGGTTCGCTCGTTGCTGCTGCCGAACACCTTGGTGAGTATGTTTGTAACCATGCAATTGCTCGTCGTTGGCTGGGTAGTTCGCTGGCTGGCGGCGCATCGTGGCCGAAGGACCAGTTAAAGCGCCGTATTCTACCCGAGTTGCAGGGGCTTTGCCCGGCTAGGGCACAGTAGGCGCGGGTTGCTGGGCGGCCGGTGTGGTGGTCGACAACAGCAAGGCGGGCGGCACTGATGACAGCAACAGTGACCCGTCTGCTGCCACGAATAGCCCGCCGGCCGGAAAATCGAGCTGGGTCAGCTCGCCCATCAGCCGGCCCGCTTCACCATTTGGGTCAAGCACAGTTCCCGTGGGGCGGCGCTGAATCGCAGAGACGAGCCGCCCCCGCAGGAACTGGCCCTCTGCGTCGAGCTCAACGGTCAGTATCGGGGCCAGACCGTTTGCCCCGCTGATCTTGATGCCATAGTAGGTGCAGAAGTTCCCCAAGCTATAGGCGATAAGTCGGCCGCGGTGGACTTCCAGTGCGCGCGGCACATGTGGCCCGTGGCCAAGCACCAGGTCGGCACCGGCGTCCACCATCGCGCGGGCAAAAACCACCACGTCGCCCCGATTCTCACCATGAAAGAACTCCTCCTGGAACGGCAGGCGCATGGCCTGCTCGCCCTCGGCCCCTGCATGCGCGGAGACGATGACTAGGTCATGGTCGGCCGCCGTCGACGCCACCAGCGCAGTGGCACCATCAAGGTCGAGCATATCGTGGGAACCAACAAACGGCGCAAACGCAATCAGGGCGACACGCAGCCCGCGCACCTCCCACGAGGCGACATCACCGACACGCCCGGAGTGTACGATACCTAATGCGTCCAGGGTCGCCATGCTGCTGTCGCGCCCCGCCTCACCGAAATCACGAGCGTGATTGTTGGCCAAGCTGATTGCATCGAAACCGGCTGCCTGCAGCTGCTCGCCCAATCGGGTTGGCATTCGAAACACGTAGCATGCCGACGGCGAGCGGCATTTCTTCGCGGGTTCACCCCCGTCCAACAGCACGCCCTCGAGGTTGGCAAAAGCAATGTCCGCCGCACGCAGGACCGGCGCCACCTCGGCCAACAGGCTGGGCTGCTCGGTTCCGGGCAGGCGATCATCCGGATAGTCGGTGCCAAGCATCACATCCCCGACGGCGGCGACGGTAACCGTAACCGGCACCGGTTGCGCTGCCGGCTCGGGTTGCTCAAGGGCCGCAGGGCTCTCGACGGGAGCCGGTGGAGGCGCAACCACGCCTGGGGCGACTGATTCTATCGGGGGTGACTCGGGACCAGTTGCCGAACAGGCAACCAGCAGCAGGATACCGAACCCACCGCAAGTTCGCGCCGCCAGGCCGAAATATGAACGGAGTATGCGAGGCGACATCATCTCGGATGCCAAGGACAACACGTCAGCTCGACACCTGCGAGTGAGCCGGCTGCAAACTGGCGCCACGAAGAATACGCACACGGAGGTCGCTACGATCAACGCGCAGCGTGGAGGTACTTGCTAGGGTTGACGGCCTTGTTGTTGTAGAGCACTTCGAAGTGCACGTGCGGCCCGGTCGAACGACCGGTGGAACCCATCTTGGCAACGACCTGACCCTTCTTGACGGTATCACCCACTTTGACCAGGTTCTCTTTGTTGTGGGCATAGCGGGTGGCGTAGCCGTTGCCGTGATTAATCTCAACCATGTGGCCGTAACCGTAACGCTTGCCCGACCAGGTCACCACACCGGCCGCGACGGCTACCACCTCGGCACCTTCCTTGCCGGCGAAATCAACACCAGAATGGTGCACACGGTGGCCGGTGAATGGATCGGTACGTTTGCCGAAGTACGATGACAACCAGCCGCCGTTGACCGGACGGCCGGCTGGCATGACCTCGGCCTGAAGACTGCGCGTCATCAGCATCTCTTCGACCAAAGCCAGCTGTTGCTCGCGGTCTTCTAGCTGGGCCGCTAATTCATCCAGAGTCTTGAGGAAATCAGGCACATCGAGGGTTTGCGTGCCGCCGGCGCCGGCCAACGGTCCGCCCTGACCGGGCGGGTTCTCGAAATCGAACTCACCGTTGTCCAGGTCGGCCATCTTGGTGAGCCGCTGCCCGAGGGCGTCGAGGCGCATGACATGGGCCTGCATCTGTCCGAGGCGCAACGCCAGTGCGTTCATGTTCTCAGCTGCGGTACGCTTCGCTTCTTCGACCGCGACACGCTGTTGTTCGAGTTCGGCTTGCAGGACCGCCGCAACGTCATCGGGATTGGCACGCATGTGGGCCAAGCCGAAATAGTAGCCCGCAAACATGAACGCGGCCGGCAGCACAATCAATGCGCTGAGGCCGGCAATGATGGCTCGGCCAACGCTCACGGTGACCACGCCACCATGGCCGCGGCGTCGAAGCAGTATGATATTCATCCTCGCGGGTGGTCCATAGGTGCCAGAATTGTCGCTATCCTTATATATCCGCCCGAGCGGGTGAAAACTTTAACCCAACTTGGGAGTCGAGGTGAAGCGTTCTCAGCCACTTTCCAGCGTTCTGAGCCGCTCCGGCGGCCTCGTTCCACGGCTGCTGGGCCATGCCCATGCCCTGCAGCGGCTCGAAGAAGCGGTGCTGGAGCGCCTGCCGCAGGCTTTGCGCACCCACTGCCGAGTCGCCAACCTGCGCGAGGCGACACTGGTACTGCAGGCGGATTCCCCGGTGTGGGGAGCACGCTTGCGCTACAGCGCGCCGGCGCTGGTCAGAGAATTGACGGGCTCGCGAGGCCTGCCCCGGGTGCGCCGCATCGAGATTCTGGTTCGACCGGCCGGCTCAAAGCAGGCTGAGCACAAAACCCAGCCTCGAATCTTGGGCGCTCAGGCCGCGCGGATGCTCCGAGAGGTGGCCGCCTCGACCGAAGACCCTGAGCTGCGTCGCGCCTGGGCACGACTCGCCACACGCGGAAGTGAGCCCGAGAGCTAGCTGTTGAGTTGGGGTCGGCTAACTCGACGGTACGGGCTGCATGAACGAGATCGGCGCATCCCGGGGATCCTCGAAGGTCACTTCTTCCCAGGCCGATTCGTCTGCCAGCAACGCGCGCAGCAGCCGGTTGTTCAGCGCATGACCTGACTTGTGACCGCTGAAGGCGCCAATCAGGCTGCGGCCAAGCAGATAGAGGTCACCGATCGCGTCGAGCATCTTGTGCTTGACGAATTCGTCTTCGTAGCGCAGCCCGTCTTCGTTGAGGATGCGGTAGTCGTCGACAACAACCGCGTTGTCGAGGCTGCCGCCCAAGGCTAGGTTACTCGCACGCAGCATTTCGATCTGGTTCATGAACCCGAAAGTACGTGCGCGGCTGACCTCTTTGACAAATGACGTGGTAGAGAAATCAATTTCGGACTGCTGGGTACGACCTTTGAAGATTGGATGGTCGAAATCGATGCTGAAGGACACCTTGAAACCGTTGAAAGGGTCGAAACGCACCCATTTTTCGTCATCCTCGACCATTACGCTGCGCTTGATGCGAATAAAACGCTTGGGCGCGTTTTGCTCTTCAATACCAGCAGACTGAAGCAGGAACACGAAGGGCCCAGCGCTGCCGTCCATGATCGGTACTTCCGGCGCGCTCACGTCAATGTAGGCGTTGTCGATACCAAGCCCAGCGAGCGCTGAGAGCAAATGTTCGACTGTCGATATGCGCACACCGTCCTTGACCAGTGTGGTCGACAATGTTGTTTCGCCGACGTTCTCGGGACAGGCGTGAATATCAACCGCGTCAACCAAATCGACGCGTCTGAACACAATGCCGGTGTCGGATGCCGCCGGCCTCAGCGTCAGGTACACCTTCTCGCCAGTGTGGAGGCCAACACCGGTTGCCCGAATCACGTTCTTTAGGGTGCGTTGCTTGATCACGTTCCGTTCCGTCCTCCAAACAAAAGAAAACCGCCGCCCGTGCTCCAAGATTCTGGCACAGACAGTGGCCTCCCACAGCAAACGCCGTCACACTCCAGGTGACTCAGTCAATGGGCCTATTGGAGCAGAGTTGTCACATTAGCGTCAAGCTGCCCCAAATACTTGAGCTTTTGGGCTCAAGTCCGCCCCAGCGCCACTAGTCGGCCTGGCGTCGCAGGAAGGCCGGAATGTCCAGGTAGTCCAAATTCGAGTCCAAGTCGGCCGGCAATCGTTCGGAGTTGCCCTTGTTGCGGATCACCGTCGGCCGCTCCAATTGCTCGTAGTCCACCTCGCCGCTGTTGGTCCGATTAACCACAAGTTTTACCGGGGCTTCTGCCACGGCCTCGTTGCCCAGGCCCGTCGCCACCACGGTCACACGCAGTTCACCACTCATCTCCGGGTCAATTACCGTGCCGACGACAACCGTGGCGTTATCGGAGGCGAACTCTTTGATCGTATTGCCGACTTCCTCGAACTCGCCAATGGCTAAATCGAGTCCCGCCGTGACGTTGACCAGAATCCCACGGGCCCCGGCAAGGTTCACGTCCTCGAGCAGCGGGCTGGCAATCGCGGCTTCAGCCGCCTCACGGGCACGCGTCTCGCCGCTCGCCCGCCCCGAACCCATCATCGCCATGCCCATCTCCGACATGACCGTGCGTACGTCCGCGAAATCAACGTTGATCAAGCCAGGTCGGGTGATCAACTCGGCGATGCCCTGAACGGCGCCCAGCAGCACATCATTGGCTGCCTTGAAAGCGTCGAGCAGACTGATGTTCTTGCCTAGAACGGTCAGCAGCTTTTCGTTGGGAATCGTAATGAGTGAATCGACGTAACCCTTGAGTTCATCGATACCATCCTGGGCGATCTGCATACGCTTGCGCCCCTCAAAGGGAAACGGCTTGGTCACAACCGCGACAGTGAGCACACCAAGCTCCTTGGCCACTTGCGCGACGACCGGGGCCCCGCCGGTACCCGTGCCGCCGCCCATTCCTGCCGTAATGAAGACCATGTCAGCGCCGGCGAGCACCTCTTCGATGCGCTCGCGATCTTCCAGTGCCGCCTGGCGGCCGAGATCCGGATTTGCGCCGGCGCCCAGGCCTTTGGTTATGTTGCTACCCAGTTGCAGCACCGTGCGCCCCGCCGCGTTGCGCAGCGCCTGCGCGTCAGTGTTGGCGCTGATGAAATCAACTCCTTCGATGCTCTGGGCAACCATGTGATCGACCGCATTGCCACCGCCGCCACCGACACCAACGACCTTGATCACCGCGCTTTGACTATAAGTATCCATCAGCTCGAACATAGCGTGTTTCCTCCTGAAGGTCTGCGAACCCCGAACTCCGTCTGCTGTAACTAAAAGTTCCCCTGAAACCAACTCTTCATCCGGCGCCATACGCCGCCCAATCCCGTCCCCAATACTTCCGTTGACTTGGTCCTTCTGTTTTGCCTCCCAAAAAGCAACAGGCCCGTTCCCGTGGCGTAGATTGGGTTGCGTACCACGTCAACCAGGCCAGCCACGAATTGGGGCACACCCAAACGCACTGGCATATGAAAGATCTCTTCCGAGAGCTCGATAACGCCCTCCATCTTCGAGCTTCCGCCGGTTAACACGACGCCGGCCGCACACAAATCCTCGAAACCACTGCGGCGCAATTCAGCGTGTATGAGCGTGAACAATTCCTCGTAGCGTGGCTCCACCACTTCGGCCAGCGTCTGCCGCGCCAAGCGCCGGGAGGGGCGATCACCAACACTGGGAACCTCAATCGTCTCGTCGGCGCTGGCCAGCTGCCTCAGCGCGCAGGCGTATTTGATCTTTATCTCCTCGGCGTGTTGGGTAGGCGTGCGCAAGGCAACTGCGATGTCATTGGTGACCTGATCACCAGCGATTGGAATCACTGCGGTATGGCGAATTGCGCCGTCGGTAAACACCGCAATATCCGTCGTACCGCCACCGATATCGACCAGGCAGACGCCGAGTTCCTTTTCGTCTTCAGTGAGTACGGCGTAGCTGGAAGCGAGCTGCTCGAGGATGATGTCATCGACCTCCAGCCCGCAACGACGTACGCACTTGATGATGTTCTGGGCGGCGCTAACAGCACCTGTGACCATGTGCACCTTGGCTTCAAGACGAACACCAGACATCCCCACGGGTTCGCGAATACCCTCTTGATTATCGATGATGAATTCCTGGGGCAGGATGTGAAGTATCTTTTGGTCGGCGGGAATCGCTACCGCTCTCGCCGCATCAATGACCCGGTCGACGTCAGCAGGTGACACTTCCTTGTCTTTGATTGCGACAATACCGTGCGAATTGAGACTGCGAATGTGGCTGCCGGCGATTCCGGCATACACTGAGTGAATCTGGCAGCCCGCCATCAACTCTGCTTCTTCCACGGCCCGCTGTATCGACTGCACAGTCGATTCGATGTTCACCACCACGCCCTTCTTGAGACCTCGCGAAGGATGCGAACCGATGCCGATGATTTCGATCTGGTTGTCGGGTGTCACTTCGCCAACAATGGCAACGACTTTCGATGTACCGACATCCAGTCCAACGATGAGATTCTTCTCAGCCTTCTTACTCATACCCGGTTTCCCGCTTCAGCTTCGCCCACTGTTTCCGGTCGCGACCGCCATTGCACCGCGAACCCGTTCGTGTAGCGCAAATCCACTGCAATGATGTCGTCCTCGCGTTGGCGCAACACTGCCGCATAGATGTCAACCAACTTGAGCACTCGTTGCCTGCGCTCATCGCGCCCCAACAGCAGAACGATGCCGTTGTCCAACTCCAGCTCGACGGCACGGCGTTCATCCATTGAAACGCGGGCAATATCCAACCCGATTGATGCCAGGACGCGGCGGAACTCGTCATAGCGTTCAGCAAGGTAACGCTCACTCCCCGCAGGCCCCTCGAAGCGGGGCAAATGATTGGGTATCTCGTCGGCGCCGGGTTCGAACGTCGCACCAGCACGGCTGAGCACCGCTGTGCCGTTCCATCGTGCCAGTGGCTCATGCTCACTAATCTGAATCAGCAGGCTGTCCGGCCAGACCCGACGCACGGCGGAACTGCGTACCCAGGGCATTGCTTCTATCGCGCGGCGCACGGATTCGACATTGGTTTCGAAAAAGCCACCGGCGACGTGTGCCAGAGCAACGCTACGCAGCGTATCCTCAGCAACGTGCGCTATTTCCCCTTCCACGCGCAGCGTGTTAATTGGCATCGTCGGCGGCACAATCAGCTGCACGCCGCTCCAGGCAAGACCCGCGGCAAGACTCGTCACGATACCCACGACCAACATCCACCGGCCCGGCACGCGCCTTGGTTGGTCAACAACCGGCTTAGCCTGCGGACGTTTGCGTCGGGCGCTGTTGCGTTTGCGGGCCATCAACTCAGTGTTTCCTCACGTCCTCGACCGGTATGGTCTGTTCCAGAATGCGCCAAACCAGCTCGTCGAACTCGATACCACTGGCCCGAGCGGCCATGGGCACCAGGCTGTGGTCAGTGAGTCCGGGCACGGTGTTAATCTCAATGATCCAGGCCTGGTCATCGTGATCACGAAACAAGTCGACGCGACCCCAGCCGTGGCCCTCCACCGCAGAGAACGCCCGCTGTGCAAGCCGTTGAACGGATTGCTCGTCGGCAGGCGACAGGCCGCACGGACAGTGATAGCGCGTGTCATCGGCCAGATACTTGGCCTGGTAGTCATAGAATGTGCGGGGCGTCTCGAGTCGAATCAGCGGCAGTGCATCATCACCCAAGATGGCTGCCGTATACTCCTCCCCATCAATCCATTTCTCAGCAATCACGACGCTGTCAAAACGCTGTGCTTCGCGCCACGCTATGTCCAGCTGTGCGGCGCTCTCGACTTTGCTCATACCGATGCTCGATCCTTCATGTGCCGGCTTCACCATGATCCGGGACCCCAGCTCACTGCATAGCTCGTCCCAGCGCGTATGCTCATCGATCACTCGATACTCTGGTGTCGGCAATCCAGCGCCCGCGAGCACGCGCTTGGTTGCCAGTTTGTTCATCGCCAGTGCCGAGGCCATGACGCCGCTACCCGTGTAGGGGATGTTCAAGGTCTCCAGCACGCCTTGTACGACACCATCCTCACCACCACGGCCATGCAAGGCGATAAAGGCACGCTCGAAACGTCCTTGGGTCATGACGGCCGCAATATCGCGGTCGACATCGACGGCGTGTGCATCCACCCTCCGACTCTGCAAGGCAGCCAGCACCGCTGCGCCCGACTTGAGTGAAACCTCCCGCTCAGCCGACCAGCCTCCCATCAACACTGCAACCCGACCAAACTGACTTGGTTGGTGCGCCATCATCGCTTCACCTCAGTCGCGGCCGGCTCGCCGACGATGCGAACTTCGCGCACCAGCTTCACTCCGTGTATGCGGGCAACCGTTGCCGCCACGTGTTCGATGAGCGCCTCAATATCACTCGCCGTGGCGTTTCCCTCGTTGACGATGAAGTTCGCATGTTTGGGCGATACGCGGGCGCCACCGATCCCGTAGCCCTTCAACCCACACGCCTCGATCAGGCGCGCGGCATGGTCGCCGGGGGGATTGCGAAAGACTGAACCGGCGTTGGGCACGTTGGTCGGCTGGGTCGCCCCACGGCGAGCCAATAGCTCTTTGATACGTTGTGTCGCCGCCGCACACTCACCAGCCTCGAACTGCAGCACAGCGGCCACGAACCATTCGTTCGGCCCCCGCACCGTTCGATAGCCCACGTTATAGTCAGCCGGGACGCGCTGAAAACGCTCGCCGCGCGCGTTGATCGTCTCGACGCTGACAACGTGATTCCAGGTCTCGTCACCGAAAGCGCCGGCGTTCATGGCCAGAGCCCCGCCCATCGTGCCCGGGATGCCAGCAAGAAACTCGGCACCGCGCAGTGAATGTTGGGCACATTGGCGCGCCACCTTCGGACACGGCACCCCCGCTTCCACACGAATGCGAGCGTCAGCCAGTACATGTAATCGTCCGAGCACGCCGCTGGTACAGATGACCGTGCCGCGCAGGCCACCGTCGCGTACCAATAGATTGCTGCCCAAGCCCAGCCAGAACACCTGTTCGTCCGGAGGCAAACCGCGCAGAAAACACGCTAGATCATCGACATCAGCAGGCTGATAAAAGCGCTCGGCAACGCCGCCTACGCGCCACGACGTATGGCGCGCCATCGGCTCGTTGAATTTCAGCGTGCCGCGCAGACTTTCATTCATTGCTATTGCCGCCACACTCATTGCTGTTTGGCTTTGCGCAGGCGCGCGTTGTGTTCGTCACGAGCGCTCGAGCCCAAGCATCGAGCTGTGCGCCGACCGCCGTCCTTGCGGCTCGCAACCAACTGATAGCGCTCGCCGGATAGTGCTTCACCACAGCCTAAGTGCAACCGTCGCATCGAAATAGCCATGTCATACACTCCTGTCAGGACTACGCACGCCACTGTTCGGCCAGACCGGCGGCTGCCGCACCAATGTTGCCTGCTCCCAGGGTCAGCAACACATCACCGTCGTGCAAAACGCCAGCGAGCGTCCCGCCAAGCTCACTCACGTCGTCGACGAACACCGGTTCCACCTGACCGCGTAACCGGATTGCCCGCGCTAGGGCGCGTCCGTCCGCGCCAGCAATGTAGGCTTCGCCCGCCGGATAGACATCGAGCAACACCAGCGCATCGACGTCCGACAACACCATGGCGAAGTCCTCGAATAAGTCGCGGGTTCTGCTGTAACGGTGCGGCTGGAAGGCCACGACGAGACGACGCTGTGGCCACCCTTTGCGAATAGCTTCGATCGTGGCCGCCATCTCGCGCGGATGGTGACCGTAGTCATCGACCAGCAGCACCTGGCCTGCTGGCGTGCGCAACTCACCATAGACTTGGAACCGACGGCCGATGCCCTGGAACTCAGCCAGCGCCCTCTGGATATGTGCTGCGCTGACTCCAAGCTCCCGGGCAACAGCGATGGCCGCAAGCGCGTTGAGCACGTTGTGCTCACCGGGCATATTGAGCTCAATGTCCAGGCCATGCTTCTCACCTTGACGGCAGACGCGGAAATGCGTCTTGGCGCCCTGTTGGCGCAAATCGCAGGCATACAGATCAGCACGCCGATCCAGGCCGTAGCTGAGCGCTGGTTTGCCGAGATCGGGGAGCAATGCGCGCACAACGGGATCGTCGAGGCACAACACGGCCAGACCATAGAACGGCAAGTGCTGAAGGAACTCGCGAAAGGTGTCTTGTAGGCGGCTGAAATCGCCACCGTAGGTATCCATATGATCGGCATCGATGTTCGTCACGACTGCGATCATTGGCTGCAGATGCAAGAACGATGCGTCACTCTCGTCGGCCTCGGCGACCAGATAGCGGCTGGTACCCAACCGCGCATGGGTCCCCGAGCTGTTGAGGCGACCGCCAATTACATAGGTCGGATCGAGTTCACCTTGAGCAAGCACGCTGGCGATCAAGCTGGTGGTCGTGGTCTTGCCGTGGGTGCCGGCCACGGCAATGCCGAACCGAAACCGCATCAGTTCCGCCAACATCTCAGCGCGGGGAATGACCGGAATCCGCTGCTGACGCGCAGCAATAACCTCCGGGTTGACTTCATTCACGGCGCTGGAGATCACCACCACATCGCTGCCCGTGACGTTCTCGGGCGAGTGGCCAATCACAATTCCAAGCCCCAACGATACAAGGCGACGTGTCGCAGCACTCTCATTCAGATCGGAGCCGGTAACCTTATAGCCAAGGTTGTGCAGCACCTCGGCAATACCACTCATGCCGGCTCCACCAATGCCGACGAAATGAATGCGCCGAATGCGCCCCATGCCCTGATCCGCGACAGTCGCGTGCGTGGCGTTCATACCTTGCTCCTCAGGCATGCGCCACCTCCAGGCAAGCGCGCGCGACCTTTGCGGTAGCGTCGGGCTGGGCCAGCGCGCGCGCTGCATTTGCCATTGCGAGCAAACGTTCACGGCCCCGGCGAGTCATGAACTCACTCAATATGTCGGCCAATCGCGTCGCATTCAATGTGTCCTGCTGAACCAGCAATGCCGCATCGGCATGAACCAGGAACTGCGCGTTCGCGCTCTGATGGTCATCAACTGCGTACGGGTAGGGCACCAGCACGGATGCGACACCCACAGCGGCCACCTCGGCCACCGTTAGCGCCCCAGCCCGACAGATCAGCACGTCGGCCCAGGCATAGGCCTGCGCCATGTCGGCAATGAAGTCCTCAACGCGAGCGTGAACTCCCAACTCCGCGTAGCGTCCACGTATCGCCGCGAGATCACGCTTCCCACACTGATGCCAAATTTCGCAGCGGCGCGGCTCGGCGAGCTCGCCCACCGCCGCCGGCACCGTGGCATTGAGTGCTGCGGCGCCTTGACTACCACCAACCACCAGCACCCGCAGCGTATCGCGCTCGAGCGCGAACCGATCCTGCGGTGGAACGACGGCAGTGATCTCCGCCCGAACGGGATTGCCTGTACACGAGGCGTTGGCGTGCGCCGCGAAGGTATTCGGAAACGCCTCCAGCACCCGGGTCGCCAGATGACTCAACCAGCGATTGCTCAGCCCAGCGATTGCGTTTTGTTCATGAATCACCAGGGGTCGTCTCAACAGCCAGGCGGTCACGCCACCGGGACCGGTGACAAAGCCCCCCATACCCAGCACAGCGTTTGGACGCTGTTTGATGAGCACAACAAAGGCTTGGACGCAGGCCACCGCGAGCTTCAGTGGAGCTAGAAGCCAATCGAGCAAACCGTGGCCGCGCAGACCGCCGATCGTTATGAATGAAATGGGAAAGCCGTGTTCCGCTACCAAACGCGCCTCGATACCGCGACGCGTTCCCAACCAATGCACGTTCACATCTCGCTCTCGCAGCCACTGCGCGACGGCAAGCGCTGGCATCACATGCCCGCCTGTTCCCCCCGCCATGATTAGGATGCTCGTGGCCATCTCACGCCTCGACTCTGCGGCGACGCCGTTCACGATCGGCTTTGGTCCCGCTGGTATCGCGGCGCAGCTCCAGATCCACGCGAAGTACCAGGGCGACAACGATGCACATCACTACCAAGCTGCTGCCGCCGTAGCTCATGAACGGCAAGGTCAGCCCCTTGGTCGGTAACACACCCATATTCACTCCAATGTTGATGAACGCTTGCAGCGCCACCCAGATCCCGAGACCGTAGGCAAGGTAGGCACCGAACAGATGCCCCTGACACTCGGCACGCCGGCCGATTACAAGCGCGCGACCGATTAGCAGCGCGAACAACACAATCACCACTACGGCTCCGACGAGACCGAGCTCCTCAGCCATTACCGCGAACAAGAAATCTGTGTGCGCCTCCGGCAAATAGAACAACTTCTGTACGCTGCGACCGAGACCCACGCCAAACCACTCACCACGGCCAAATGCGATCAAGGCCTGTGTGAGCTGAAAACCACTGTTGAACGGATCCGCCCACGGGTTAACAAACGCGGTCAATCGCTGCAGACGATAGGGGGATGACAGCATCAGGACGACCAGTGCCGCGCTGATCGTCGTCAGCAACATGGCGAACTGCCACAGCCTGACGCCACCCAGCCACATCATTCCCAGCGCAGTCGCCAACATCACCGCAGCCGCACCGAAATCCGGTTCAAGCAATAGCAGCACCACCAGCACCGAGAGCAGAATCATCGGTCGCAAGAAACCACTGAAGCGGGTGCGCACCTCTTCGCGGCGGCGAACCAGATAGCCGGCGAGGTAAATGACGGTAGCGAGCTTGGCGAACTCAGAAACCTGCAAGTTCACGGGACCCACGCCAATCCAGCGGGTACTGCCGTTGACCGTCTTGCCTAGCCCCGGCAAGAAGACCACCACCAGCAGCGCGAGCGCAAACAGGATCAGGCTCATGCCATGTTGCTCCAACAAGCGCGGCGGGACAGCAAA
>Ga0209536_100008707_pt1 | contig 15190 bp, 12 predicted proteins | sample DeeMarSeWOR28_12_FD_187461 | JGI IMG/M metagenome (GOLD analysis project Ga0209536, IMG submission 187461) | Marine sediment microbial communities from White Oak River estuary, North Carolina - WOR-2-8_12 (SPAdes) (version 2) | ecosystem: Environmental > Aquatic > Marine > Intertidal zone >...
TATCCGGTCGATGACCCCCTCCACGAGGGAGAGGTAGCCGTAGAATATCCCCGACTGCATCGCCGCCACCGTGTTCTTTCCGATCACGGTCGATGGCTTGACGATCTCGACGCGCGGCAATTTCGACGCCTGCCGGAAAAGCGCCTCGGCCGATATGCTTGCCCCCGGGGCGATGACCCCGCCCATGTAGTCCCCGCCAGGGGAGATATAGTCGAACGTCGTGGCGGTGCCGAAGTCGAGGACGATGCACGCCTTCCTGTGCTTCGCAAAGGCCGCCACGGCGTTGACGATCCGGTCCGCGCCGACCTCCTTCGGGTTGTCCATCTTGATGGAGATGCCGGTCTTCACGCCCGGTCCGACGACAAGCGGAGTGATGCCGAAATACCGCATGCAAAGATCCACGATCGTCGGCGTGAGAGGCGGCACCACGGAGGAGACGATGATCGCGTCGATCTCCCGGGAGGAGAGATGGCTGCCGTCGTAGAGGTTCCGGAGGAGAATGCCGTACTCGTCGCTCGTCTTCTGCTGGTCGGTCCAGACGCGCCAGTGATGAAGGAGTTTCTCTCCCTCGTACACCCCCAGGACCGTGTGCGTGTTCCCGACGTCTACGACGAGCAGCATGGTCCGCCTCTTACCTCCCTACCTCGAGAACCTCTCCGCCGGAAAGCCGCTCCTCCCCTTTCGCACCGTCCCGCCGGAAGAGAAGCATCCCTGCCTCGTCCACGCCGCCGGCGGTCCCCCACACGTCGCCGGCCGGTCCCCGCACCATCACCCGCTTCCCGGCGAGCAGAGAGCGGCGTTCCCATTCGGGGAGAAGGGCCGCAAGTCCCCCGGCGAGGAACCCCCGGTACGATTCCGCAAACCGGTCGAGAAAGCGGGCAAGGACCTCGGCGCGCCGGAACGTCCTGCCGGTGGCCATCCGCATCGAGGTGGCTGTCTTCCGCAGTGTTTCGGGAAAATGGTGCGCTTCCCCGTTCACGTTCAGCCCCACGCCGATCACCACGTGGCGCAGTCGATCGGCGTCGGTGGACATCTCGGCGAGGATCCCCGCCGCCTTCTTCCCTTCGAGGTAGAGGTCGTTGGGCCACTTCAGCCGGGAGGGGATACCGGCCACATCCTCGACGGCCCGCGCGAGAGCCACCGCCGTCACGAGGGTCAGTTGCGGAGCCCGCCGCGGGTCAATCGGTGGCCTAAGGAGTAGCGACAGGTACAGGTTCACCCCGGGGGGCGATTCCCACCGGCGGTCGAAGCGGCCCCTGCCGCCGGTCTGGGCATCCGCGCACACGATCGTCCCGTGGGTTGCTCCCCTCTCTGCTGCCTCCGCGGCGCGGCTGTTCGTGCTGTCGGTGACGGGGAAAAACAGAAAAGAGTTCCAGAACGATCGGGAGGGAAGACGGGAAAGGACATCGGCCTCCTCGATCACGTCGGGGCGCCCGAGAAGCCGGTACCCGGCTCCCCGGGCCCCTTCAATCCCGAACCCTCGGCGCCGCAGGGTTCCGACCTGCTTCCATACCGCCGCGCGGGACGTTCCCATCCGCCGGCCGATCTCCTCGCCGGAAACGAACCGCCCCGGGTGCTTCTCGAGTATGCGCAGGAGAAGATCCCCCATCACACTCCTATCGGAAAATCGTAAAAACCCTTCGTTCCATTAAGCATTTTACGCGAAGGGAAATCAACCGAAAGATGGATCGGAAACGTCCCAATTTTCGCCTGGAAGAACTCCCTCCTCCTCGCCAAGAACTTTTCCACGCATTACCGGTGGGATCCCGTTATTCCCGTTGCGCAAATTTTTCCGAGGAATTATAGTTTGCCCGATGGGACCCGAAACGGATAGGAAAACGCTTACCGTCGTTATCCCCGTCTATAATGAGAAAGACACCGTTCAAAAAATCGTGAAGTCGGTGGAATCGGTCCCCCTGGATGGCCTGGAAAAGGAGATCGTCATCGTGGATGACTGCTCCGACGACGGTACCGCGGAAATCCTGAAGAAGGATTCCGGAACGGGGCGTTTCCACGTGATCCATCACTCCGTGAACCGCGGGAAGGGGGCAGCCTTGCAGTCCGGCTTTTCCCTGGCAGCCGGAGATATCATCCTTGTCCAGGACGCCGACCTCGAATACGACCCCAGGGAATACCCGAAACTTCTGAAGCCCATCCTTGATGGGAAAGCCGATGTCGTCTACGGCTCGAGGTTCGCGGGCAGCGAGGAAAAACGGGTTCTCTTCTTCTGGCACTATGTGGGAAACAAATTCCTGACCTTGTTGTCGAATATGTTCACGAACCTGAACCTGACCGATATGGAAACCGGGTACAAGGTTTTCAGGCGTGAAATTATTAAAAATATTCAGATCGAGGAGAATCGTTTCGGATTCGAACCGGAGATCACGGCAAAAATCGCCAAGCAAAAATGCAGGATTTTTGAAGTGGGAATTTCCTACAGCGGGCGAACCTATGCGGAAGGGAAAAAGATCAACTGGAAGGATGGGATCAGCGCCCTGATATGCATATTCAAATATAATTTGTTTCGTTAACTGTTTCCTATTCCTTCCCCGGATAATGATCCATTTTTCGGAAATCGGTTAGGAGAGAAGCAAAGGCGAATGCACGTTACAAGAGGAAAAGGGCTTCTGGAGGGATTTCTGGCAAGGCAGAGATGGAAGATTGCCAATACATTGATCCCGAAGGAATCCAGAAATGGTCGCATTCTGGATATCGGATGCGGGGCATATCCCTATTTTCTTCTGAACACCGATTTCTCCGTAAAGATTGGCCTTGAAAAAACATTCCGTGTTGAGGACGAAGACCTGTATCAGAGAAAGAACCTCACGATCATCCATTGGGATCTGGAAGAAAATCATACCTTGCCGTTGGGGAACGAATATTTCGATGTGGTAACGATGCTTGCAGTTTTTGAACACATAGAGCCCGGGAATTTGGTCGACATTCTGAATGAGATACATCGAATCCTCAAGCCGGATGGTCTGTTCGTCATGACAACCCCCGCAGGGTGGACCGATCCCTTGCTGAGAATCATGGCATCAATCGGTTTAGTCAGCAGGATTGAAATCGGGGAGCATAAAGACGCTTATACCCATAGGAAAATACTGTCCCTGCTTCAGGAGACGAAATTTCCGATGGATACCATCCGTTGTGGGTATTTCGAGATTTTTTCAAACCTTTGGCTTGTCGCGAAAAAGTGAGCAGTGGGAAGAACATCCTATTTTTTAAATTGCACTTGCTGTAATTTCTCCTGGTCCACTCGATAGATTTGATATTCCGGATCAGCCCCCTTCTTTACCAGATGAACCGTTCCTTTATATCTCGAAATAAACTTCTCCAACAACAGATTAAAAATGGGAGATTCCTTAAATACTTTGCCTGGAGTGCGTATGACGTAGTTTACTTTCTGCTCTAAAAGATAACGTAATAAATCCGATATGTTCCCAAGCGATTCTTCGGAATTGTCGGAGTACCATAGAAGATAGGGATTCGCAACAAATCCCCGAACCGCTTTTCTGCCCGTATAAAGATAGATTGCTGGGTCTATCATCCCGAGCATAACCGCATCATTGGGAGTATTCTCGCTCACCCAATCAAGCAGAGAGCGAAATTCCATCCAATTATCATCCGTTTTTTCACCAATGTAGACTACTGATGCTTTCTGGTTATAAAGCGTCTGGAGAGAGGAAGAATAGAGCCCGATCCCAAGAATAAGGCAAAGAATCAGTATGAAACCCCGATTGATTATAGCGAGTGTTCGGTTTTTTATAGATACACTTCCAAGGATCTCTGTAAATCCTATATAAGTAAAATAAAGCCAGAAAGGAAATATTGGTATAAGAAAACGAACGGGGGGCCAGAGCCAAACCAATAGCATTCCATAATACAAAATTAAAAATAGGTGAATTGATTTAACACCTTTTCGCAAATCACTCCGAAAACCAATAATAAAAAATCCCGTAATTGCAATAGAAAGAAGATAATCAAAATACAAATTAACATACCCCAAAGCAAGTAACCGCATCGGTGAAATCAACAACCACAGGAAATTGGAAGCCAGGACTATACTTTTTTGCTCCAGTGAGTAATGTGCCAGAAGGTTCCAGTTTCGATAGGAGGACGACGAATAATATGCGTAGGTGCCGCTGTTTCCGCCATGAAATAAAATTTGCCACAAAATCCAAGGCAGGACAATTCCGGCGGAAATGAGGGTAAACTTTACACTTGAGCGGTATTTCCGTCTTAGTCCCAGGGATAATGTCCCTGCAACTATTAAAGGAAGTCCTGCTGTACGAGTAAGAAATGCCGCAGCAGCAAAGAAAGATGCAAAAAATAAGGTAAGACCTTCTTTATTCCCTGGTTTATCTTGCAAACGATGTAGAAATATCAAGGCTCCAGTACAAAAAAAAGCGAAAATTGTTTCAGATAGGACAGTAATACTGAAGAATAAAACCCAGGGGGATGCCAGCGTAATCAAGATAATTCCGGTTGAACTATTGGCATTTCTGTTTTTTTCCTTGAAAAACAAGTGAAGTAGGCAAACCCAGAAGAATGTCCCGATCAATGGAACCATTTTCAGAAAAATCGCGTTTTCCGGGAAACGGGGGAATATCTTCCATACGATTGCCAACAGGGCAGGAAAAAGAACAGGATACTTCGTCTGGATCATCTCGCCGGGCAAGCTGATAATCCGGTACCCCTTCCCTTCCGCAAGGGCTTTTGCCGTGACGATGTAGATACCGTCGTCGTGATAAATTCCGACACCTGGCGCATGCATACCAATCCAGTAGACCGGAATGAGTAAAAGAAAGACGAGAGTGATCACTACTCTCCTGCGGTTCATCGGAAAGAAAAGCCTGTTAGATGCAAGGATTCTTTTTTTCTCACGGGATAGTGTGCTCATTATGTCCCTGTTCTAATATTTTCTTCGGCAGGGGAGGATACGGATCCTTAGGACATCCGCAGGCCTTTATGGGCATCGATTCTTTCCAGCAGGGAAAATTCCGTTCTTACCGATCCGATCGCCTCCCCCAGCTGCCGTATGCGGGATTCGCCTATGGGTCCAAACCGACGCGACGCGGCCGCAAGATAAGAAACCTTTTTCGGATCGATCCCCATAACCCTCGCGCAGGTCGCGTCCACCGCCGTCAGGTTCCGGCCCATCACCAGAACACCGGCGTGTTTCGGAGTGCCCATGATCGGTCCGTCACCTTCCATCCCGACGACTCCGTCGACGATGGCAAATGAAGGCTTGACCGCCTCGTTGATGTCGATGATGGATTGCGCGATCCCTTCCCAGTGAAAAACGTTTTTCGGCCACCCGTAATAGATCCCCGGCATGACTCCGAAAAGGTTTTTCATGGAGAGGGTGACCCCGGCCCAGTGATGGGTCTTCATCTTGGCAACCGATACCACCCAGTCGACCTCCCGGAGGGTCACCGGCAGCGTCAACGCAGGAAGGCGGGTGAGGCGGCTCGTATTTGTCACGGGATATCCAGAAACGTAATTCAGGTCCACAAAGGGGATCCGGTCGTCCCGGAGAACTTCCCCCAGTCCCGATTCTCCCAGCACCAGCAGGGAGTCCCGGGTATGGCCGGGTCCCTCGGCCACCAGGACACTCGAGGCTCCCTTCCGGAGGAAACATTCCGCGGTACCTCGTATGACAAGAGGATGGGTATTTACGTGTTCCGCGCCGCGACGAGGCTCGATGAGGTTCGGTTTGAGCAGAATCCGTTTCCCCCTGATCTCTTCCTCCGTGACTCCGAGTTCTTTCAGTCCGGAGAGAACGACGGAGGCGATATCCGACTCATAGGATCCAACCTGGGCGATGAAGACTTCCGCGGTCCCTGCCCTTCTGGTGCATCCGGAGAGGAAGGAGACGCCGGCGGAAGCGACGGCGGCCCCCAGCGCGCCCGAGAGAACTTCGCGCCGTGTCCAACCTTCCGTATCCCTTGCAAATGTTCGCTCCCTCACGATGTCCCCTCCTCCGCCGTTACCGGAACAGGTGTTCAAGACCCCGCTTGCCTTCCAGTGCGAGAAGGAGCAGGGATACGAGCGTCGTATCGTATACGCCGGACAGATCTTGCCTTGCCAGGCATTCCCCGATCCAGGACGTGGCCTGTCCCGGGCGTCTTCCCCAGGCCCCCAGACCGAGAATTCCCCAGCCAAGGGAAAGCGGTGTCCGCAGTCGCGTGACCTGGGTCTTAAGATATCGCAGGCTTATTTCCACATCGCTCTGCGGGACCTCACCGGCAAGAGCATTGAGCGCAATGCCCGTGCAGTCCGCCTGGGGAAGCAGTTCCGTCCCGAACGCAATCGTGTTCCCGTAATTCCAGCCCCCGGACGGCAGCTGCCTGTCCATGAGCATCCGGACGCCCTCCAGAACCCGCTTGTGGCCGCCCACCCCCGCGGTCCGAAGGGCAAGGATGGACAGGGAGGTGGGTTCCACCCAGGAATGGGTATCCTGGTTCCAGGGCCATCCATGGATCGAGGTGTCATGCGCGAGGGGGGAATTCTCTGTCTTTTCCCAATGCTTCCCCGTAGTCCGCAGCAGGAAATCCGTAGCGCGCACCCTGTGTTTCGCGTATTTCGACGACCCGTGCCAGGCAAGGATCGCCAGAGAGGTCGGCCAGAACGGCCCGGGATCGGATGGAGAAACGCTCACCCGGCCGTCTTCCGATTGACTGGCGGCAAGGCGGGACCGCCCGTTTTCTATGACGCCGGTGGCGCGTTCGACCGACGGTGCCAGGGAAAGCGCCAGAACAGCCCAGGCGGTGGCGTCGGCTCTGAACCCCCCGCCGGGGAACATGGAAAACCCCCCTTCCGGCAAAACGCGCTTTATCAATGCTTCCACACAGGATGATGCCAAGGAGGAACGATCCGTCATGCCCCCTTCCCCCGCGCATTACAGCTTCGATTTCCGTAGACCCCGATCATGCAGAGTCCTTTTCCCCTTCCCTGTCCCGACCCAAAACAAGATAAATTTTATCTGACAATATGAAAAACCGGTGTAAAATTATCCGCTGTGATTCGACTGGTCGGTAATCCAGCATTCGGATCACGCCCCATCGGTAAAATAACCCCTTTCCCGGGAAGAAATTCCGCTGCTTGGGCCGGCATGCCTTATCCCCAATGATATGCCGGGCACAACGATTCCATGGATGGAGTTGGCAGGCATACATTTTCGCGAGAATTGCTATTCCCGATTATCCTTGGCATATTGCGTGGTGTGACCCGTACCGATTCTTCACGTAACCATAGGACTGCTCATGAATGTCCGTTTCCCGCATAAGTTTTCAGGATGGAAATGGTGGTTATTGATCTGTTCCGCAAGTGCGTATTTATATACGATTCTTCATGTTTTCTGGGGATATGGCGATGAAGGACTCGTTCTCTATGGGTCACAATTGGTTTTGGAAGGGGTACTCCCCTACCGTGGATTTTTTGAGGTGTTTGGGCCAGGATCTTTCTATTGGACCGGTTTTTTCTTTAAGCTCTTCGGAATTGATTTAAACACCGCACGAACATTGTTGCTGTTTACCGGTGTTACGTTGGTTCTATTACCATTGTGGATGACCAGGCGAATCCATCGTGGTCCTTTTGAGTTATTCCCTGCAGTTTTTCTGTTGTTAATCAGTATACCGATTTGGCCTGCTTGTAGCCACCATTGGGACAGCAATTTATTTCTTTTTTCTTCTCTCGCCATGTTTCTATTATGGCAAGACACAGAAAATTCTTTTTACCTATCAATGACCGGAATTTTATCCGGCTTAACATATTGCTTCCTACAACAAAAAGGCCTTCTGTTGATATTATCATATATTGTGTCAATGTTAATCATAAATCATTTAAAAGAAACAAGAACGAAAATATTACTTAATTTAATTTTGATCATCGGGAGTTTCTCAGCAGTTATTTTAACAGTACTTGCTTTTTTTTACTTGAACAGTGGCTTAAGTGAGATGGTTTACGCTACCATAATTTGGCCATTAAATTATTACAAACAAGTCAACGTAGTGCCTTACGGATTTGGATTGCGCGAGTTTCTTTGGAAATACTATGAAAATTCGTTATCCCCTTTGTCATCCGGAATAGCTGTTTTCCTAAGTTCCATATTAATATTTCCCTACATATTCATTTTCCTATTACCTATTGTCGTTACTAGTCTGTGCGTATTCTGCATAAAAAATAAATCCCACAGGGCAAGTGTATTTAATGTAACGACAATTCCTTTCTGGGTGGTAGGAATAGGGCTGTGGCTATCCGAGGTACATCGTCCGGATATTTACCACCTTGTTTGGGGTTCACCAATTATTTTCCTTTTATTTTATTTATTGCTGAATGTATTATTTAAAAATCGGAAACATATCCTTACAGTTATGTTCGGAACCATACTCATATGCTCATTCACGTTGGGGATGTTCAATCTTCTAAAATCTTCTAGCGCAAAGGAAAAAATAATTTCTCGTCGTGGAATTTATTCTAGTTTCGAAAGAGATGATGCTCTTGCTTTTCTACAACAAAAAGTAAAAGAAAGGGAATATGTTTTTGTTTATCCATACCATCCAATGTACTATTTCCTTGCAAATGTTAAAAATCCAACAAAATATAATAATTTAATTTACAATTATCATACTGAATTACAATTTCAAGAAGCCGTCAATACATTAGAGAAAAAGAAAGTAAAATATATACTTTGGGATACCGTTGCTCAAGGAAGGAATTTAACAATATGGTTTCCCCATTACAGGCATCCAGAAAACGATTCGCTTATTATGGAACAATATATTAAAAATAAGTACAAATTAATTTATATACGAAATGGATTGAGAATAATGGAACGAAAACAGAATGGATCAAACCTCTAACTCGAAATTCTCCCCGTGCTCTCGAGAGAGACTGACTCGTCCATCCGGCAAGTTCCCTGTTTCGCTATTCGTCCAGGCAGGATGGAATGACTCGGGGATCGGTCACCTTATCAATTCCGCATATCGTTTCTGTACCCCGGGCCAGCGGAGGAAATAAAAGATTTTCATCAATTCCCATGCCCCCAGGAAAAAATCCATCAGTTTTAATTTGGAGCCGGGAATATCGATCCAATCGTCGAGAGGATATTCCACGGAAGACTCCTGCAGGCGTCCGCCCACCATGAACCTCTCGAGAATGATAAACCTTGCAAATATTTCCACATCGAATGTCCATTTCACCCGGAAGGGTTTCCGGAACACGATCCGCAACTTCCCGTTGTTCCTGAACAGTTTTGCTCCGCACTGCGTATCATAGACCGGTATTCCAAGAACCATGCTCGCGCCGGTAGCGAACAACCTTCCCAGATAGTGTCGCACAGCCCGCCTCTGGATGTTCCGTCCCAATAAGCGCACGCGGGCCCCCATCACGATATCCTTGCCCGTGTATTCCATCATGTCGCAGAATTTCGGGATCATCTCGAGAGGCGTCGCGAGATCCGCATCCCAGTATCCGATCCGTTCGTAGTTCCTCGGAAAGGCAGACAAAAATCCTTTTCGGACCGCCTCCGCCTTTCCCGCGTTTTTCTCCAATGGAATATGGTGCAATCGTGCAGGATTCATCCGGCAAAGCGCTTCCAGAATTTCCCCGGTCTTGTCCGTACTCCCGTCATTCAGAAACAGAAAATGCAAGTCCGGGTTCATGGTGGAACACTCAAGGAACTTGCCGGAATCCAATCGATGTTCTTCGTTATAACAAGGGACGATTATCGCGGTTTTCTGCATAGCGCCCACACGGTAAGTCCCGGGATTATGATTCCTCGCCTGGCAAAGGAAATGGCAAGCAGATTATCAAGGTCAAGGAAGATTTCCAAAATCTTTGTGATAACCTTTCCCCTTCTCCATCTCCCCACTCCCCTTTTTGTTCCTTTTCCGCTTCCTAAATAGTTCTCGAAAAATACCATCAAAGACCTTACCGGCAGAAGGGAAATAAACAGGTAACCGGAGCAAAGACACTCCAGGTTGTTCCCTCCGATCAGTTCCAACAACCCTTTCCGACTGTATCGTCGATGATGCTCTAGGAATCGGTCATGAGCACTGTAAAGCCCTTGGAAGGCAGGAGCAGTTATTAATATATTGCCGTTGTCTTCCATATATTTATCGACAATGTCAAAGAGAAAAGCCTCGTCCTTTTCTATGTGCTCTATTATATCAAGCATCAATATCATGTCATAATATCCAAATTTTAGTTTTCTATAATCATTTATATAGATTCCCAAGGAACCTTTTGAGGATAATTCGTCGATTTCGTCGTTTGACAAATGGATATCTACTCCGGATATCGAGTGGAAAGGAATGGTTTTAAAGAGTTCTCTAGAAATGAACCCATCTCCGCAACCAACATCAAGAACCTTAATTTTTCTTCCAGGAGGTATAGCATTCAATAAAATACGCCGAAACGCCTTAATGCGTGATCGCTCCCATGGGTGTCTTCGCGCAAACCCTTCTGTCCTCTCACGCAAATCCATATCAGGACCCCTCATCTTCGGTTAAACGAACCCGCACCTCTGGAAATATTTTTCTTATCAGTGATATGGGACCTGCTGCTACGCTAAGGGTTGGGGTGAGATCTCTCACCACGATTCCTTCTTTTTCATAAGAGCTCCTTTCGTCGTATTTCTTATCATCATAACTAAGCGGAGCAATAAAGAATTTAATCCTATCGGGGACAGGAAAACCCTGTAACATATACGTTTTCTTTTGATACCCGTGAAACGTTTTCCTCTCCTCTCCCGTCGAAGCGACCCTCCAATCAACGTTAAATACCCGATACTCGGGCAGGTAAACCATGATATGCCGGTAGCTGTAATAGATATAGTTGTTGGTGAAAACCGCCGTTTCCCCGGGATCGAATGTCTTGATGTCTCCCAGGAGAATGGAAAGATCCTTGTCGTGGGTCCTGATCCACCGATGGGATACAGGGAATTGCAACAAAAAGAATGCAGCCGTATTCAGGACGACCACAGCGGTCACGGCCGACCAAAACGCCTTGCCCCTATACCCCTCCCGGAATTCGTTCCCGATAAGGACGAAGGAAAAGGATGCGAGGATGTAGAGCGCCGGCAGGAAGATGAGAATATACCCCGGGTTTTGTATGGCGAGGAAAACGAAAAGATAAAACATCATGACCGGGGCGATCCAGAGAGAGAAAAATAGCGATTTTTTGGAATCCAGCGATTTCAGTTTCTTCCGTCTCGCCAGCGAATATACCGCCACGCAGAAAGGAAACAGGCAGGCACCGAGTCCGAAAACAATGAATTGCACCAGCTTAAAGAAAAAACGGATGAAGGTATACCACTCCCCTTCAAATAACGAATGCCCCCCGGTATTGAACATCCACAACTCCCGAAACGCCCCCTGGTAGGCGTTCCACCCGCCGGTCATCCACAACATGGGGAGGAACCAGAGCAGGTATGTGACCGCCAACACACCGAGGGAAGCGACGATTTTCCTGAGGGGGAGATTCCGCACGGAATACAACCACAGAGGAAAGAGAAAAACAGGGGTGTTTTGCCTGATCCCACCCGCCAAGCCGAGAATGACAACCGAGATCCACAGGTACTTCTCCTCCCCCTTGAGAATTCTCCAGCAAAACAAAGCAATTATCGTACTGAAACATGCCTCCACAATATAGATGAGCGCGACTTCCCCGTGAAACCATGCGGTGGGACTGGATAGCGCAAGCAATGCGGCAACGATTCCAATTTTCCTATCGAACATATCCTTTCCCAATAGATAGACGGAGGCGACCGTGAGCCCGCTGAAGAACACGCTGATGGAGACGAAAACCGCATTCGGGTCGGCGATAAAATAATTCAGAGCGCGTCCCATCAGGATGTAAAGGATATATCCGGGAGGATGGGGTTGGTGGACCGTGACATCGAACTTTTCCAGTGCCAGGGCGAACTGGCACGAATCCATGTGCAACAGCAGCCTGCTTGTGAACGGAACCCTCGTGATGACGGCAAGAAAGAAGAAGAGCCAGGGAAGAAAATCTTTTCTGCTATTCGGGGAAACCGCGACAGACATGTTTCCGTGACTTACTGGGCTTGAAAAGGATTGTCAAAGTCACTCCTGCTCGCTCTCGTCTTTCCGAACGACAGGCGTGATATCCCTATATTTGTCGATCAGGTACCGATATCCCTCGGTGTTCTTCACGTGGATGTTCGCAACGTTGTCGGAGTAGATCAGTTTCCACTCCGGCATTTGGAGCAGGTATCGGGTAAGCACGGAATCCGAGCCTATGAAAAACCAGCGGATGTCGTACTTCTCCACGATGCTTTCCCAACCCGGGGCAAAAATCATGATCTTCTGAAACTCCTTAAACCGCTCCGTTCCGTACATGTCGCTCCTGCCGTCGAAAAACACTTTGTACCGGGGGTAGGTGGCGTAGATCAGGTAATCGCCGAATTCGTCGTTGTCGTACATGTGGCCGCCGATATGCTCTTTCTTCAGGAACTCCACCGCCGCGACCGGCTTGAACTTCCCGTCGAACCGGAACTCGATTCCTCCGACAGCGACGAAGAAGACCACCATCAGCACCCCCGCGACGGGCCATCCATATCCCTTCGCCGACGCATCGATCGATGCGATCCTGCCCCCCCTTTCCTTCAGGGAAGAAGCCCACCTGCTCTCAAGGGAGCCGGCAAGCAGGGAATCCGCCTGCCGGGACAGGACCGGCGCAGTGACGATCGCAAACAGGGGGATGTACCGCGCCGAGAAGAGCGCCATGTTCAGGAACAGAAGGACGAGAACGACCTCCACGAAATCGAGCGGCTTTCTCGACACGGCAAGCACGCCCACGGTCGCCAGCAGCAGATACTTGAACGGCATCGGCCCGTGAAAATTCGGAGAAAGAAATTCATTCACGTTGTCGATAATGTGGCTGTTCATGATCAACTGGAAAGGAAAGAACAGAATCCGGTACCCGTAAGGGTTGACGATCGACAGGAGCAGGCAGGCCAGGATCGTATACCCGAAGGTTCTGGCTTTCCGGGACGCCCGTTCCTTCTCTTCCCCGTTCGACCGGACAGATCGGACGAGGTTCCCCAGAAAGTAGACTCCCGTCAGGATGAACCCCGTGAGATATCCCCCGTGGAGGTTTACCCAGAGAAGCATGATCACGGGCAACAGAACCAGACGGTTTCTGCGGTCGCTCTGGTGCTCGTCGAGGATGCGGTACCAGACGACCATGAGAAGCAGCGAGAAGATGTGCGGCCTTGCAAGCCAGTGGATCTGGGAGGATACCAGCGCAAGCAGAACGATGAGGACATCGAATACGATGTTCCTCCCGTGGAGGCGCAGGAATCGGAACAGGAGGGCATAGGTCAGGGAAATCAGAAAGGAAAAGAAGACCACCACGCCCGTGAGGCCCGATATCCGGTGAAGAGCGGCCATGACGACCTCGGAGAGCCACTCGTGGGCCGTCCACGGGAGAGGAGGAGAATGGAAGGAAAAGATATCGTGCTTCGGCACCTCCCTGTGTTCGAGGATATACTCTCCCGCCCGGATGTGGTATCCCGTGTCGGCGTCGGCGAGCATATTTTTCCCCGCGGGGGAAAACGTCAGGACGAGAAAGACGACCAGGAAGAGGAACTGGCCGATCGACGGGATGAAGGTATTCGGTTTGCTCTCCATGCGACCGGCGCCCTTGCCCTTGACCCGATCAGGATGGGGCGATGAAAACGAAGGGATACAGGACCTCCACGGTGCGCCCGCCGGTGGGCTCGAAGGTCCATCCCCGCACTTTCGTCACTACGGTTTCGATGAATGCATCATTCCGCAGGGAAGATCCATCGGGCTCGGCCAGCACGACCTTTCCGGACGGGTCGATGCGAAACCGGATGAACAGCTTTCCCCGGATCGCGGGGTCCCGGCGGAAAGCGGCGGAATAGAGCGCCTCCAGTTCGGGAAGGTATCCCTGCACTCTCTTGCGGATCATATCCCGGATCCAGGGGGGAATCGGCTCCCCCCCGGAGGTCCCGGATCCACCGAACATCCCCGAGATCTCCACCTCCTCCCCCGACCCCACGCCGGGGATCCCGGCGGCCCGTACTTTACCCTCCAGTTCGGAAATCTGCCTCTGCAAGGCCTTGTTTTCGGGTGCCACCGCTGGAGCGAAATCGCCGGGGCGGGGTGCCGACGCCGTTTCCCATTGGCGCACGGGGATGCCGCCGGGTTTCCCCTCTTTCCTGGACACGGGTGCCTCTTCGGGAACTCTTGCCAGGCCCGCATCCAGCTTCTTCAGCCACTGCTCCGCCCGTGACGGTTTCGCAGGAGCGGGGGGTGTAGGAACCTGCCGTTTGGACGGGGTCGCGACGGTCCTGGCGACGGGCTTGGGCGGAGGGGGGGGCTCCTCCTCGGGAAGGGTCGACAGCGGGGCATCCGTCAGCTCCACCGTCACCACCGGCGGGATCGCCCCCGGAGGGAAGAGGGCCGATACACCCGACCCGAGCAGGATCACTCCGGCGTGAAACAGGACGGAGAGGCCCATTGTCCACCGCAGGACCCGGCCCTGCCATCTTTCCATCGTGTCGATGCCGGACAACCCGTTCACCCTGTCCCTCACAACTCCGTGAAGTAATCCCTGCAGGCGCGCGTGATCAGTTCGTTCTCCATTCTCGTCGGCGTCCCCTCATACTGGCAGATTTCCACCACCCTGCTCAGGATGTCGTTGGGGTGGCATGCGCTCAGCCGGACTCCCCGCGTCGCGTGCTCCTCGTCGAGAAGAAAGCGGATGGCATCCTGCCGGTACTCAACGCCCAGCCGTTCGCACACCTGGCGGCAGATCGCCACGTACTCCTCTTCCCTGAGGTAGTCGATCTTGATCTTGTACCCGATCCTCCGGAGAAATGCCTCGTCGGCCAGCTCCCGGGGTTCGATGTTCGTGGAAAAGAGGATGATCTGGTCGAAGGGAACCTCGAACTTCTTCCCGTTCTGGAGGGTGAGATAGTCACGCGCCTTTTCCAGGGGGACGATCCACCGGTTGAGCAGGTCGAAAGGCCGGACGAGCTGGCGGCCGAGATCGTCGATGAGGAACAGGCCCCCGTTGGCCTTCATCTGCAGCGGCGCCTCGTAGAACTTGCTGACATGATCGAAGCTGAGATCGAGCATCGAAAGCGTCAATTCGCCGCCGGCGATGACCACGGGCCGCTCGCAGAGGACCC
>Ga0209536_100008708_pt1 | contig 15188 bp, 13 predicted proteins | sample DeeMarSeWOR28_12_FD_187461 | JGI IMG/M metagenome (GOLD analysis project Ga0209536, IMG submission 187461) | Marine sediment microbial communities from White Oak River estuary, North Carolina - WOR-2-8_12 (SPAdes) (version 2) | ecosystem: Environmental > Aquatic > Marine > Intertidal zone >...
GCCGCCGCGGTCGCGAGCGCCAGCTTTCCGAGGTCCGTAACGACTATCGGGAACTGGGCCTGCGTGCCAGCGCGCTGGCAGGTGAAGGCGATAATGCCCGTGCAAGTCTGGAGAAGGCGCAGCAACACATCGACAGCATTCATAGCGAGCTTGACAGCGCTTACAAGGATCGCGGCCATCTGGCCGAACGGCTTCAAGAGCAGATAACTTCGCTGAAAAGAGAGCTGGAACAAGCGCATGAAAGACAAGCTGAGCTGGTCAGCGCGCTCTCCGCGCGAGACCAACAGCTGGAAACACTGGCTACCGCGGCCGAGGCACGCCTGTCCGGCGAACAAGAGCTCCGTGAATCCATCGACCGCATACAGCAACAGCTGCGGGCTGCTGACCTCGAAAATGCGGACGTCAAAGACACGAATCTGAGACTCACGACTGAACTGGAGACTCTCCGCCAGGCATTCGATGAGACGCAGAACGCGCAGACTGAACAGTTGGCTGATCTGCAACAGCGGATCGCTGATAGCGACTCGCTCGTTGCTGCATTGAATTCCGTTCGCGAGGAACAGGAACGACAGGCACAAAAGCTTGAGGCACAACTCACCACTACGCAGGCGGAGCTGAACCGGTTTCAAGTGCAACAAAGCGAACTGCGAACCCAGCAGACCGCAAATGATCAACAACTCCAAGCGCTGCAAGCGGCAGGCGGCGCGCATCGACAGATCGAGCGAGAACTGCTGGCCGGGATCAGAAGCCTCGAACGGCGCACCGACGACATGGAGGATAACGACAAGGTCACCCGGGACCGACATCAGACCCTGGCGGTGGAGTTGGAAAGCGACCGAAAACAACTGGCGGGGCTGGAACTGAAGCTTGGCGACATAGAGGCAGAACGCACTGTTACACAGCAGCGCATAAGCACGTTAGACAGATCCCTGGCAGACACTGCCTCCCGTCAAGGTGACACTCAACAGCGAGTCATCACGCTGGAAGATGCAACCCAGCAACGAGATGCGCACCTGAACACCATCGAAGAGCGACTGGCACGGGTGCAGATAGAACAGGAGAGCCTGCTGAACAGTCAGTCCGGCATGGCCGACTCGCTGAGAAAAAACCGCCAATGGACGGTGGCGGCTGCCGCTGTCGCCCTGCTCGTCGGTGCGCTGGCCGGTGCCGCGATGTTCAAGCACAGCGATGCAACCAGCCGCGAACGGGCAGCACTGATCGACGATCCCAACCACTTATCGGAACCTCAAGTCATCGCTGAACATAAAGCCCAGCCGGGCCAACAGCCGGCATCAGCGGACAAACAGGCAGCGGAAAGCGCCGCATTGGAAACAGAAACATTTTCCGCAGACTCAACCGCCGCGGACGCCGGTGAGGTTGCAGTCGGGAACCAGTTATCCACTCGCGGTGAAACAGCCATCGACTCAGTCGACGCGGGTATCGGTGAAACGCCGATCGACGATGCTCAGGCGGAGGTTGTTCCGCGACCGTCCGATGAACCGATGCGGCAGGGTGAGCAGACGGACGCGCCGATCTTGGGGGACTCCAGCGTAGCATCCATGCATTCGCAGACGCCTACTGAAGCTGAAGCGGGTATCGGCGAAACACCGATCGGCGAGGCTAAAGCAGAAATCGCTGGGTCATCAACGGAGGATCAGATCCAGCAGCCGGACCAGCCGAATACGCCACCCGAAGAAAACGCCAGGCTCCCAGCCATGCCTCCGCTGACATCTGTCGAAGCGCTGGCCACCGCTCAAGACTTCAATACCAAGGCGTTTTTTGAAGAGAACGCCAGGAAAGAAGGGGTGATCAGTCTGCCAAGCGGGTTGCAGTACAGGGTACTGAAGTCGGGACACGGCAACTCCCCCGGGCCGGCCGATATGGTCATCCTCCATTACCGCGGCAGTCTGCCGGACGGTCGCATATTCGACAGCTCATACGCTGACAGGGCCCCGGCAGCATACCGCGTCAACGAGGTCATTGCTGGGTGGCGGGAGGCATTGCAACAGATGCAGGAAGGCGCCGAATGGGAACTGTACATACCGCCGCAACTCGCGCATTACGCCGAGGAAGGCGAAATACCGGGTTTTCTGCCGCTGATCTATCGGATACAGCTCATATCGGTCAGCAACATGGATGCATTTTCCCGTTCACCCTGACCTCGGTATCTGACAGCATTGATCGCCTGTGTCGGAGCCCGGTGACGATCGAGAATCCGCCGGTGTCGGGACAGCCCAAACCATCAGTCGCCGGTGATTCGCAGACTTGAAACGGGTGGCATGAACCTCTAGCTGCAGGTCAGTCGGCCCGCCGACTCATGCAACTGACCGACAACCGAGACCACGGCGCCTGTCAGAGCGGCGAGATCCTCGTCGTCGATAATGAAAGCCGGCATCAGATACACCAGTCGACCGAAGGGTCGGATCCACACACCTCGATCGACAAACATGGGCTGCACGCTTTTCATGTCCAGCGGGAGTATCAACTCCACGACCCCAATAGCGCCCAGTACCCGGACGTCATTGACATGATCCAGTCGCCGGCAGGGTTCGAGACCATCGCGCAAGCGCTGCTCGATATGCCGGACGCGCGCCTGCCAGGGAGATTCCAGCAGCAGCCGGATACTGGCCAAGGCGGTCGCGCAGGCCAGAGGGTTGGCCATGAACGTCGGACCGTGCATGAACAGCCCGGGGTCTGCGGAAGCGATGGCGCGGCTGACTTCGAGGGTGGTGAGGGTCGCCGCCAGTGTCAGGTAGCCGCCGGTCAGGGCTTTACCGACGCACATGATGTCCGGGGCGACGCCGGCGTGTTCGCAGGCAAACAACTTTCCGGTTCGACCAAAGCCGGTCGCGATTTCATCGGCGATCATCAATACCTGGTGTTGATCGCACAGGCTTCTCACCCGCCGCAGGTAATCGGCGGAGTAGAAACGCATACCGCCGGCGCCTTGCACGATCGGTTCAAGAATGACCGCCGCTATGGTGTCACCTGCTGCGCGCAGTGCTGACGCCATCCTGCCGCTGTCCTGCGCACAGTCCGCTGCGCCAAAGGGACATTCGGGAGCGGCAACGAAAATCTGTTCTGGCAGAACATCCGAAAACAGACTGTGCATGCCGGTCACCGGATCGCATACCGACATGGCCCCCAATGAGTCGCCATGATAGCCGTGACGTATAGTCAGGAATTTCTGCCTGTGCGGCTCACCCCTGGCCCGCCAGTACTGAATGGCCATCTTCATGGCCACCTCCACGGCAACGGAACCGGAGTCAGCGAAAAAGACCGTCTGTAGGGGGTCGGGTGTCAAGGCCACCAGGCGCTGGGCCAGCTCCACCGCTGGGCGGTGCGTCAACCCGCCAAACATGACGTGCGCCATATCGGCGAGTTGGGCAGTCACGGCACGATTGAGCACCGGGTGATTATAGCCGTGGATCGCGCACCACCAGGAAGACATGCCGTCGATCAGTTCACGCCCGTCAGCCAGATACAAGCGCACACCCCGGGCGGACTCGACCGGATACACCGGCAGATCCGCGGCGATGGCGCTGTAGGGATGCCAAACAAGCTCGCGATCAAGCGACACCCAGTTCTCGCCGGCATTCAACTCCATGCTGCCCCGGCAGGCGCAGTGCCGCACTGCTGTGTCGAACTCTGACACGCCTGGCTTTTCAAGCACTCCGGCAAGAAGCAGTCTCGCCTCATTGTGTTACTCATAGTGGATGTCATTAGCTGCCCTGCCGCCGGCCCCATCGCTGTGCTCTACAGCCAGCTGTGAGATCGTCCTCGCCTGGCACTCGCTGGAAACCAGGTGGCAAGGGTTCCTCATTCTCTCGCAAAAAGACGATAGCAGACAACACAGTGCTGCTGCTATTCCAGTGCCCCCGAGCAGCGCGATCGATTTGCCGACCGAGTCACAGCCGGCGCCGCCCGGAAGCGGCCCTGTCGCCGACCCGACGATCGCCGTGTTAGCCGAAACGCCTGGGAGTCTTTCGGCTCTTGCAGCTAACCCGCCTGCGTCTATACTCAATGGATGCCGCCTGGTCGGGACGGCAACATCTGACCGCGGCCATCGCTGCTTTCGCGAATCCCCGTCACTCCAGGAGTAGCCGAATGCTAAGAGCGCTCAACCTCGAACCCCAGAAATGCACCGGCTGTTTGCAGTGTGAACTCGCCTGTTCGTATGAAAACGAAGGCGTTTTCAATCCAGCCAGGTCGAGAATCAAGGTGTTCAGCTTTCACGACGAAGGGCGCTTTGCGCCCTACACCTGTACGCAGTGTGAGGAGGCCTGGTGTGTGCACGCCTGCCCGGTCGAGGCTATCGTCATTAACGCCGCTACCGGTGCCAAGGAGGTTGTTGAGAGTAGCTGCGTGGGTTGCAAGGTTTGCACCATCGCCTGTCCGTTCGGAACGGTGAATTACAACCAAGCCACGGGAAAGGTTATCAAGTGCGATCTCTGCGGGGGTGACCCCTGGTGCGCGAAAGCCTGCCCCACCGGTGCCATCAGCTACGTCGACCTCGACCATACCGGGCTGGACAGGATGCGTGCCTGGGCCCGGCAGAGTCCCGCCGGACCGGCGAGTTTTAACACACCACGCCCCCCTGACACGCCGGCGGAGTTCACCGCACAGGACTGACCCAAGGAGTAATCCTACATGGCCTGGACACAGAACGTACTACGGGTAGATCTCAGCAGCGGCGAGACGCTCAGGGAACCGTTGAACATGGTATGGGCCAGCCAATACCTGGGACAGCGCGGACTGGCAAGCAAGTATCTGGCCGAGGAGATCGATCCGGCCGTGGACGCGCTTTCACCGGATAACAAACTGATCATGGTAACCGGACCGCTGACGGGCACCATGGCCTCGACAGGAGGCCGTTACTCCGTGGTCACCAAGAGCCCGTTAACCGGCGCCATCGCCTGTTCCAATTCCGGCGGTTTCATCGGGGCGGAGATGAAAATGTCCGGTTGGGACATGATCATTTTCGAAGGCAGGGCCGACACCCCGGTCTATCTCTACGTGGAGAACGAAAAGGCCGAATTGCTGCCCGCCGATGATTTGTGGGGCAAATCCGTGTGGGAAGCCGACCAGCGCCTGCGCCGCAAACACCAGGACCCGCTCATTCGGGTCGCCTGCGTCGGCCGTGCCGCCGAACAGGGCAACCTCTATGCAGGCGTCATCAACGATCTGCACCGCGCCGCAGGCCGCTCCGGCGTCGGCACGGTGATGGCGTCCAAGAACCTGAAAGCGCTGGTCTGCCGCGGCACCCGAGGCGTCGGCAATATCAAGGACCCGCTGCGCTTCCTGCAGGCTGCCGAAGGCGGCAAACGGGTGCTGGCCGAAAACGCCGTCACCGGACAGGGCTTACCCCAGTACGGCACTCAGGTTCTGATGAATGTCATCAACGAGATTGGTGCCATGCCCACACGCAACATGCGGGAAGTCCAGTTCGAGGGCGCACACAAGATCTCTGGAGAGGCCATGCACGAGCCGCGCAGTAGCGACGGCCGACCGAACCTGACGACCAACGCCGCCTGTTTCGGCTGCACCATCGCCTGCGGCCGCATTTCGACCCTGGACCAGGGGCATTTCACGGTCGACAACAAACCCGAGTACTGGGGCGCCTCAGGCGGGCTCGAATACGAGGCGGCCTGGGCACTGGGGTCGGACACGGGCGTCGACGATCTGGACGCGCTGACCTACGCCAACTTCCTGTGCAACGAGGACGGCTTCGATCCCATCTCCTTCGGCGCGACCGTGGCCGCCGCCATGGAACTCTATGAAACGGGAGTGATCGACCAGCAGGAAACCGGCGGTCTCGAGCTTAAATTCGGATCAGCCGAAGCGCTGACCCGCGCCGCTGAGTTGACAGCCAGGGGCGAAGGATTCGGAAAGGTATTGGGTCTGGGCTCCAAACGCCTGTGTGAGAAGTATGGCCACCCCGAGTTATCCATGACGGTGAAGTCTCAGGAGTTTCCCGCCTACGATCCGCGCGGCATTCAGGGAATGGGACTGGCCTACGCCACCTCGAATCGCGGTGCCTGCCATCTGCGCGGCTACACGGTGGCTTCAGAGGTACTGGGCATACCGGAAAAAACCGACCCCCTGTCCACCGAAGGCAAGGCGGAACTGGTGAAGGCATTTCAGGATGCCACCGCAGCGGTGGACTCCAGTGGCCTATGTGTGTTCACGACCTTTGCCTGGACCATGGACGACATCGCGCCACAACTGGACGCGGCCTGTGAAGGTGAATGGTCAACCGAGAAACTGCTCGAGGTCGGTGAACGCATCTGGAACCTGGAACGCGACTTCAACCTCAGGGCCGGGCTGACGGGCAAAGACGATACCCTGCCCCGGCGCTTGCGCAAAGACGCAGCGAAAACCGGACCTGCCAAAGGTATGGTCAATGAGCTGGATACCATGCTGCCGCGCTACTATGAGATACGGGGCTGGACGGCCGAAGGCGAGCTCACCGCGGAAACGCGCCAGCGACTGAATCTGTAGCTGCCGTGGTGGCTATGGACTGAACGGGAGAACAGAACATGCGTCATGTCATCGTCGGTGCAGGTCCGGCGGGGGTTATCGCCGCCGATACCCTGCGCAGACTTGATCCGGACTGCAATATCACACTGGTCGGTGACGAACCTGAACCACCCTATTCCCGCATGGCGATACCCTACTATCTGGTTGACCAGATCGATGAGCGGGGCACCTATCTGCGCAAAGCCGCCGACCACTTCGAAAGCCGCGGCATCGAGCACCTTCATGACCGGGTCAGCCATGTTGACGCTGACAAACAGGCCGTTTCACTGAGTAGTGGCTCAGAACTGGCCTATGACAGGCTACTGATCGCCACCGGGTCGAAACCGCTTGTACCAGCCATACCCGGTATAGAATCACCGGGTGTGCACGCCTGCTGGACCCTGGAGGATGCAAGAAACATCATCAGGCTCGCCAAGCCCGGCGCCCAGGTGGTGCTGATCGGAGCCGGATTCATCGGCAGCATCATACTGGAAGCCCTGGCCAGGCGCGGTACCAGGCTGAGCGTGGTCGAAGTAGAGGACCGCATGGTGCCGAGAATGATGAATCTGGTATCGGGGTCGCTCATCCGTCGTTGGTGCGAACAAAAGGGGCTGCAGATTCTCACCTCCACCCGGGTCGAAGCAATCGAAACGGTCGGGGATCAGCGAAAGCTGCAGGTGCGGCTGGACAAGGGTGACGGACTGGAGGCTGACCTGGTGATTACCGCCACCGGGGTGCGTCCCAACACCGGTTTTCTTGACAATTCAGGTATCGAGACCGATCAGGGGATACTGGTAAACCGACAACTGCAGAGTAGTGAAGCCAATATCTATGCCGCGGGTGACGTTGCCCGGGGGCTGGACTTTTCGACAGGCGGCTATTCCGTCCAGGCCATCCAGCCGACCGCGGTTGAACACGGCCGTATCGCCGCCGCGAACATGGCTGGCCATACCCAGACACACCGCGGCAATATCAACATGAATGTATTGGAGACCATGGGCCTGATCGCCACTTCATTCGGCTTATGGATGGGCGTGGACGGCGGTGACTCGACGGAACTGCATGATGCCAGCCGCTTCCGCTACCTGAATCTACAGTTTCAGGAGGACCGTCTCATCGGTGCCAGCAGCCTCGGATTGACCGAACACGTCGGCGTCATCCGCGGACTGATACAGACGCGCCTGCCTTTAGGTGTTTGGAAGTCGAGGCTCATCAAGGACCCGACACGACTCATGGAAGCCTACCTTGCCAACACTCAGGCCGTCGGCTACAACTCACAGGTGTTATGAGGATTGTCGTCAAGTTGTTTGCCAGCCTGAGTGACCTGCTGCCCGCGGGCAGCCGCGCCAACAGCATGGAAGTGGACGTACCGGAACATGTGACCGCCAACCAGATCATCGATCTGCTGCAGCTGCCGCGAAAAAGGGTTCACCTGGTGTTGCGAAACGGTCTGTTTGTCGAACCGCAGGAACGCGATCTGCCGCTGATCAAGGAGGGTGACGCCATCGCATTCTGGCCGCCCATTGCGGGTGGCTGAACCCACCGACAAAATCCGCTTCCGCAAGGAGATGGGAATCACGCGCAAGGAGTTCCTGCGCAACCTCGCCACTGCGCTGCCCGCACAGCCTTATCGTGTCGAGCACGACAACATCAGCATCGAAACGCCCGCGCGGCAAATTGTCATCAGACTGAACGACCAGCATCAACGTTGTATCGGCTCACTGCAGCTGCCAAGAATGCTCGTTGATTTCAGTTTCTCCGGTTATACGCGAGCCGAAGCCGAGAGTTTTATAAGGCACATCGACATCCACTTCCGGCGTGGCGGCGGTTGAAAAGGCACACAGCTTACCGGGTAGAGTAAGCGGGCACGATTTGAAAGTGCCCTGCGCACTTGTATACCCTATGCTAAATGCTTCGACTGTGAATCAGCCCATGACCGTGCTCAACCATGTCCTCGATGGCTCGCTGGAGAATTTCCAGCAGTTGGTAGTAGAAAATTCAAAGAAAGGTGCGGTGCTCGTCAACTACTGGGCACCGAATGCCGGACCCTGTTTGAAATTATGGCAGGTGCTCGAAAAACTGAGCGAGGAATACCAGGGTCGGTTTTTGCTGGTCAACGTAAACACCGACAGACAGACCGCACTGGTTCGCCAACAGGGTATCACCAGTGTGCCGACGGTAAAGATTTACCACCGGGGTGAGGTCGTCGAATCAATCTACGGCGCCCAATCTGAAACCAGCATACGCCGCTGCATCGACAAGTACGTGTCGCAGACAGATGCTGGAACCATAAGTCAGGCGGTGCGCATGTATCAGTCCGGGGAAGTCGAGAAAGCCTTGGAACTGCTGATAGGCACGGCGTCCGCGGAACCGAACAACCTGAAACTCCACTCGATGATCGTAAAACTCTTACTGCGCGAAGGACGTTACGCTGACATCGAATCCTACGTTGCCGCACTGGTCGAAGAGGTGCGGGAACAAGAGGAAATTTCCACGCTGCGGGTTCACGCGAAAATGCTGCATTTGGCGCAACTGGCACCAGCAACCGAGCAACTGGACAAACAGCTTGAGAAGGCACCGGACGACCTGGATACCGTCATGACGCGGGCGGCTGTCGCCCTGGTGCAGGACGACTACGAAACCGCGCTGCTACATCTGGCGTCCGTGCTTCGAAAAGACAGGCACTACTGCGACGAGCTTCCGCGCAAGGCCATGCTCGTCATTTTCGCGCTGCTCGGTGACGACCACGAACTGAGCAAAACCTTCGCAGCTGCCATGCGAGAGGAGCTGCAATGACACTCATGTCGACACGGCAATGGGGAGCGACCGATGGCAGACCGTTTCGAACAGAGCAGTTCAGGCTTCAGCCATTGTTTCCTTAACACCCCTGGTGCCCTTCGCAGTTAATCCACTTCGGTGGGGAAATTCATCTTCCTGATCCGCTCAAGACCCAATCAGCTGTGCGGCGAATCTTTGCGGCGTCGAGCCGGACTGACCTGGGCAGCCTCCAGCTTGTCGCACAGCCGATCGTAGTAGGCCTGCTCGGTGCGCAGATTGACCGGCGCACAGCGCGTCAAACCCAACTGTGTCATCAGGTAGCGCAGACGCCGCGAATGGCTGGCCCGCTCCTCGCCGCTGTCGGCCATGGCCAACAGGTCCTCGGCTTGCGATATCTGGCGACGCAACTGTAGCTCGGGCGGAAGGTAGCCGGCATTCTTAAGCAGTCGGTAGGCGCCGCGCAGTTCCGCCGGCACCGCCGTATCGTCATCGAGGCGAAGCGGCTGACCGGCGCCGGGTAGATCATCGAACTGCCCTCGCGCCTGTGCCTCCAGGATGTGCTGTTCCGCCAGTTTGTCAATCAACCACACAATTCACAGTCCCTCGACCGGCACCCGGCACACAGATCGTCGCTAAACAGGGGCCTCTCACCATACCCCATTCGCCCGCCGCTTCACCAGCAGTGGAACGACCCAGCTGGCGCGGGGCCGCCTGGCGAGGGAGATATTTCCCTGCCAGGGACTTTCCATTGCTGCCAGAATACTCTAGAATGCGGAGCCAACAGTCTGAGTTAAAAACTATTTCGTCGGGACGTAGCTCATGTGTCGAGTGGTCATCAAATCGGTGGTTTCTCTACTCATCCCCCTGTCGGTTCTGGCTGTTTTGTCTCCGACCGCGTTCGCCGCGGAACGCTATGACGTTTCCTACCTCTGGCATCGGGACGCCGCCAGCGTCGCGGAGTACCGCGAACGCGTCGCCCGCGTTTTGGGTCCCGACTTGGCGAAAGATCTTGTGGTGGTCGCCAAGGGCGAGCTCTTCGGTCTCATCTACATCCGTCGCGGCGACAGCGCCGGTGCCACCCGGGTTGCGCGCAGCCACAGCCGGCTGCTGCGCTCTCGGGGCCTGGAAGCGGCGGCCCCGGTTCGTTCCAGGAACTGGACGCTGGTTGGCAGCAATGACGCCGCGCCAGCAGCCGCCAGCTCGCCCTCAGCCGCCGTGGCCAAAAGTGCCGCTGCGAGCTCCGAACAGGTTCAACGGATCCGCGACCTGGAAACCGCCGTCGACGCTTATATCAAGCGGTTGCGCCGCGAAGGCAAGATCGCTGCCGACGAGCGAACCGGTTGGTCGGTTTACGATTTCACCACCGGCGAAAAGCTCGTGACCATCAACGAGGACGTGCAGTTCCAGGCGGCGAGCCTTGTGAAACCATTTATTGCGGCAGCTTTCTTCCACAAGGTGGAAAAAGGTGAGCTCGTTTACGGCCGCAAGAGCCGCCGTCACATGCAACGGATGATCCAGCACTCGAACAACCCCTCCACCAACTGGGTTTCGCGGCAGGTAGGCGGACCACGGGCGGTCGAACGCATACTGCGACGGCATTACCCCGGCATATTTCAGGAGACCCGCCTTGTCGAGTACATCCCCGCCGACGGACGCACCTACCGTAACAAGGCGTCGGTCCACGACTACAGCCGCTTCCTCTATGCACTCTGGCAGGAAGAGATCCCCGGAGCCCGTGAAATCAAACGCCTGATGGCGTTACCCGGATCCGACCGCATCTTCACGGGTACACGGGAAATTCCCAAAGGCACGGAGGTCTACAACAAAACCGGCAGCACTGCGCGCTTATGCGGTGACATGGGGATCCTCAATGTCAAGGGACGCGATGGCAAACGCTATCCCTATACGCTGATCGGCGTTATCGAGAAGCAGCAACGGGCCAGTGACTACACCACCTGGATTCGTTCACGCAGTGATGTCATTCGCGACGTCTCCAACATCGTCTATCAAGGTATTTCCCAACACCATGGTCTGGAAGGGGTGCTCTAGCCAGTGCCGATATTCAACACTTCACCCAAAATGCAGAGGCATCAGCTGGGTTCGCGACTCTACAGAAGAGTAAACAGCAGCAGAGCCACAATCCATAAGGCAAGGCCGACCATCAGCCAGACAATGACCGACATACTTGGCTCGTATTCTGTCGTCTGATCGTCTTTTTCCCCACCCATGAGTATGCCCTCCGGCCCTTTTTCAAGTCAGTGGCCGATATACTAAGCGGCTTCGACCTGCAGGACATTGGCCGGGAACTCCAATCTGTTGGCTTTGGGCGCCAAACATAGCCTCGCACGAAGATGTCCAGCCCGCACGCCGTCCTCATAATCGGCGCCGGCCATCAGGGAGCAGCCCGGCCTAGACCGGCACACGCCTGTCGAGACGGTAGAGACCGTAATGCTCGGCGAGCTGCAGCGCAGCCTGATACTCGGCTGGCTCGAGTGGCCGCCGCAAGGGTGCATAATCGCCGGCACGATAGCAAGGATAGTACTGATCCATGAGATTGAGGTAAGTGTGGGTCGAGAGCGCATTGGCGATAAAGGCCAGAACCTGTTCGGTCCCGGACAACTTGTTCGGCAACACCAGATGGCGTACCAGCAATCCCCGCCTGGCCACACCTCCTGTGTCCAGCACCAAGTCACCCACCTGGCGGTGCATTTCCGTAACTGCCGCGCGATTGAATGCCACGTAGTCACGCACTTTGGAATATTTTCGCGCGGTCTGCGAGTCGCCGTATTTCATATCCGGCATATAGATGTCAACGACACCGTCGAGCAGTTGCAAAGCCTCGAGGCTGTCGTAGCCTCCCGTGTTGTAGACCAGAGGCAGACGCAGACCGCGGCGTGCGGCAAGCTCAACAGCGGCGAGGATCTGTGCCACCACATGACTGGGCGAGACAAGATTGATGTTGTGACAGCGCTGCTCCTGCAACTCGATCATGATTGCCGCCAGCCGCTCCGGGCCCACTTCCTCACCGATGCCCTTCTGACTGATCTCCCAGTTCTGGCAATACACGCAACGCAGGTTGCACCAACTGAAAAAGATGGTGCCTGACCCCCTCCAGCCACGCAGCGGGTCCTCCTCACCATGATGCGCACCGTAACTATGCACTACGGCCCGCTCGCCGGTACGGCATACCGCAGCCTTCACCGACAGGCGCCGGTTGACGCGGCAATAGCGCGGGCAGAGATCGCAGTCCTCGAGGTGACGGGAGGCGGCACTCACCCTGTTAGCCAGCTCACCGCTGGACAACAGGTGGAGGTATGCCGGCACGAATTCATCCTTGTCGCGATGCATTGTGGTACCAGCCATGATAATTATCTGATATGCCCCTGAATGGCAGCCGCCCGCGGCACATGGTGGGTGTTCCCTCCGTCTCACCGGTTCCGCAAGACACCCGGGATACGGAGCTAGTATGATACTAACCGGCAGGAAATTCAGCCGACATGGGCTTTCCCGGCAGCTGCAACTACAGACCGGTACGCGCGACAGCCGCGGCCGACGCCCGCCGAGCCTCATGTTGCCGCATCGACATGCCCCCTGTTTGACCAGGGAACCGGGGAGTAAAACGACATGCTTCAGACCACCATGAGGGATTGGAACGTCGTCGTTACGGTTCAGGAACACGGCTACCGGCAAGCCATGGCGCTGCTGCGCGATTTCGGAGCTGTAGCCAAGACGGATTTCTTCAATGTCCTGGTCATGCGCGTCACCGACCCCTCTCGCTTTATCGAAGACCTGCACGGCTATTTAGAATCTCTTCCGGGACTGCGCACCAGCCTGGCCCGGGTGATGCCGGTAACGGAACGTTTCGGCTTCCAGTCGGCCGGGGAATTCGAAGCGCGCATCAAAGCGGGCGTCGAGCCCTGGCTTCCCCGCCTGGCGGGTACAGCGTTCCATGTCCGCATGCACCGGCGCGGCTTCAAGGGCCGCCTCTCGAGCCAGAGCGAGGAACTGTTTCTAGACCACTATATCGTTGATCGTCTGCGTCAACGCGATAAGGAGGCAAACATCGATTTCTCGGATCCAGACCTTATCATCGCGCTCGAAACAGTCGCCCAGGTCGGCGGTCTGTCGCTGTGGAACCGGGAGCAGCGTCAGCATTACCCTCTGCTTAAACTGGACTGAATGGGACGATCACACAGCATGCTTAGCATCGACGGTGACATGGGTGAGGGCGGCGGCCAGATATTGCGTACCTCACTCACGCTGTCCCTCTGTTTCAACCGACCTTTTCGCATTAGACACATCCGCGCACGGCGCAAAAAACCCGGGTTGCAGCCTCAGCACCTGGTCGCGGTAACGGCCGCCGCCGCCGTGGGCCACGCTGACGTGCACGGCGCCGCACTCGGAGCAACGGAAATCGTTTTCGCTCCGCGCCAGTTGACACCCGGCGACTACCGCTTTGACATCGGTACGGCAGGCAGCACCAGCCTTATCCTGCAGACTCTGCTGCCGGCCCTGCTCACCGCACCGACGGCATCCCGCCTTACCCTGCTGGGTGGAACCCACAATCCGCTGGCACCGCCCTATGAGTTCCTGCGTTTCGCTTACCTGCCCCTATTGCGTCGCATGGGTGCGGAGGTGACAGCAAAGCTTCACGAGGCGGGCTTTTACCCCGTCGGTGGCGGCAGCGTGGGCGTAGAGATCCAGCCGGTCAAACAGCTGCAGCCGTTGAACTTGCCGGAGCGTGGCCAAGTTAAGAGTCTGACCGCGCATGCTTTGCTGGCGAGGCTCCCGGAACACATCGCCATACGGGAGTTACAGGTTTTACAGCGACAACTGGAGATGAACAAATCCCGGCTCCACATGCAACACCTCCATACTGCCAAGTGTCCAGGTAACGCCCTCATTCTGGTCATCGAGTCGGAACACTGCAACGAGGTTATCAGTGCCATCGGTCGGCGCGGTGTGCCTGCTGAAACAGTTGCGCAGAGTGTGGTGGACCAGGCACAACGTTACCTCCATGCCAATGTGCCAGTTGGTCAGCACCTGGCCGATCAACTGCTGATACCGCTGGTGCTGGCTGGCAGCGGCAGCTACTGCACGCTGGAACCGGATTCACATACGCGAACCAACATCGACGTTATCCGTGCATTTAGGGACGCTGACGTACGTTGCGACCGGCGTGATCCGCAACGCTGGACCCTTTCCGTCAGCTGTCGCCACCGCTGAGTCAAGCCAGTAGAAAGACCGCCCTGCACGAACAGAGGCTTTTACGAACAGCCTCTTCGAGCCCCTGTGTCGCTTAGACGATAATCCACGAACCGCCTATACTTTTGGTCATGACCGTTGATTTCGATCCTGTCCAGACGCTCGGTGCCGCCATCATGGTTCTCTACACCGGCATGTTCATGATCAGCCGCGTCGCTTTCCTGCGGAACAACGACATCCCCATTCCCGTGGTCGGCGGACTGCTTTTCGCATTGATCACCGGCATCCTTTTCGGCCGCTTCGACATACGCCTTGGTTTTGACATGGCACTCAGGGAGCCGATGATGCTGGCTTTCTTCGCGTCGATTGGCCTGGGAGCAGATCTGCGTATGCTGGCCCGGGGTGGCCCGCAACTACTTTGGTTCGCCGTTATTTGTATTGGCTATCTGATCGTGCAGAACGGACTGGGGCTACTGACCGCCCTCAGCCTTGACCTGCATCCCTTGGTCGGCCTGCTCAGCGGGTCCATCACGCTATCGGGCGGACACGGAACAGGAGTCGCCTATGCCCAACGCTTCAGCGACGTGGACAATCTGGCGGGCGCCATGGAACTGGCCATGGCCTGTGCAACTTTCGGTCTGATCCTCGGTGGCCTGATCGGCGGACCGGTAGCCGGACGACTGATT
>Ga0209536_100008709_pt1 | contig 15188 bp, 13 predicted proteins | sample DeeMarSeWOR28_12_FD_187461 | JGI IMG/M metagenome (GOLD analysis project Ga0209536, IMG submission 187461) | Marine sediment microbial communities from White Oak River estuary, North Carolina - WOR-2-8_12 (SPAdes) (version 2) | ecosystem: Environmental > Aquatic > Marine > Intertidal zone >...
TGACACCCAGCAGGCCATACCACCAGTCGTAGGTCTCGGACAGCCCCGTTGCCGATCGCGTCGAGCGTATATCACGTTGCCAGTTGCGATAGCCGGCGCCGGCAAACACGGCTGACCCGAAGCCCCTGGTCAACGCGAATTGCACACCTGCCAGGGCCGATCCGTCGACAATGTCTTCATCGGTGCGGGTCGTGACGGGCAGTCCAGACTGGGTCTGGCCGTCGTAGCGGACATCACCCGAGTGGTAACAAATCCCCGATTCGGCGAATGCCGCACCCCATGAGACCTGCATCCCCGCCGCAATTCCCGGGAGGCTTCCATGTTCACGATTGAGTCGTGTCCCCCCGTCGTCGAACTCCCTGAAGTCGAAGTCCAGTGCCGACACCCCGACCCATGCGTTCGCTACCACGGCACGGACCGGTGGTCCGGCAGCACAAAGTGTCAGCGGAAGACACCACAGCAGACAAAAGGTGAGCGAGAGACGCACGCGCCTGCGCGACGCAGCGCGGACCAGACCACGGACCAGGGTGCAGAGCGGAAAAAGGTGCGGACCCGCGGGTCCGCACCCCTTGGCGGGGATCCGGCGGTTCGGATCCGCCACTTAGCTGGAGATGGCCACCCAGGTCGTATTGACCGTGGTGTCGACAGTGCCATCACCGTTGTCATCGACCTCCAGGACCACGTTCACGTCGTCCAGAGCGGTGAGCCGCACGGATGAATTCTGTCCGGTGATCAGATAGGCACCCGTATACGGGAAGCCGCTGCCAATGCCCTGGAAGATCGCCGGTGTACTGAAAACAACAGAACCTGCCAGATCAGCGCTTTCGAGTGTGCCGCTGCTCGCCAGCGTGTAATCCAGCGTGCCCTGGTTGAGCGTGGAAGTGATCGCATAGTTCCTGAGGGCTCCGCTGCTCCCGAGCCCGCTGATAGCAAGAGAATTCCCCGAGAGCGTCGTCGCGAGCGTCACGCCGTCGCTGCTGCTCAGCGCGAGGCTGATATCGCCGCTTCCCGTCATGGTTTCACCGGCCTCGATGACCGTCAGATTGTTCAGGGTGACGGCGACCGTCAGGTCAAACGGAAATGCGGCGGGATCACCGGACAGCGCGCCGATGCTCATGCTCAGGCCGCCGTTGAGGATCGAGCCATCGCCTTCATCGCAACTGTTGAACGTTGCGCTGAGATTGTCCCCCGGGCCAAGCGTGGCGGGATCGGCGAGATTACCGGAGAGGGTGGTCGTCCCGCTGACGGCGCAGGGGAATACACTCGGCCCGATAACAACGCCCACGACGGCGCTCGAAGCGCCGTTCTGCAGGTCTGAAAACCGCTCGAGTTGCGAGCGGATGACGTCCACGAGGCTCTGCCGGTCAACTCCGGTCGTGGTCACGGCCGCGAGGATGGTTCCCGAACCGCCGCCGCCAAAACCCTCTGCCGCGTCGGTGGCGTTCACCACTTCCCCCGACACTGTCGGTGCATTGGCCGTCGTGATACTCAGCGGCGCAAGCGTCGGCGTGCCACCGCCACTGCCGCCCCCGCCGCCCCCGCAGGCGACGAACAATAGGCTGCTTAACGACACGAGCGCTGTTTTCCACTTCCCTGACATCTGCATTCTCCTGTATGGCTGCTGTACGCGGGTGCACTCGCGGGAGCGTGTGCACCCGACCCGACCGAATCAAGGGTGTGCGCTTCGCCTGTGGCCGGAAAACCCTGCCACCCGGGACTGACGGCATCACGGCGCGGCGGGGCGGGCGAAGTCACGCGGATGCAGAATGCAGAAAGCGTGCCAGAGCTTGATCAAACGCGCCCCGTCCGCGCCACCCGCACGCCGGCTTTAGGTAACGCCGCCGTTGCCTTGCAACGTGCGGAAACGGCCGCTGTCGACTCGCAAAGCGGAACCCGACACGCGCATACTGGGGCATGCCCGGCGGCAAGATGAAGACTCGTGGATCTCCAGTGGGCAGCGTCGTTTTTGCCGGCGTGCTCGTCGTCTTGCTGGCCGGCGCAGGCGTGTCCGGCAGCATACCGGTGCTCGCGACCCTGGACCTGGGCGACATCCCCGCGCGCCCTGCTGCGCCGGAGTTTCCCTTCGAGCGCTTCTTTGCGACCCGCAGACTCGGTCAGGTCGAATTCGCGCCCGACAACCGTACGCTCTATGCGCTGCGCAACGACGGTCGGGTGGCGAACGTCTTCGCGATCGATCTCGCCAGCAAGGCAATGCAGCAGGTCACGCACTTCGACGAGCCCGTGAGTGAATTCTTCGTCGACCCCCAGAGTCGTTATCTCATCACGCTGCAGGACATCGGAGGCAACGAGGCCTACGACCTGTATCGCCACGACCTGGCATCGGGCCAGGTCCGCCGGCTCACCGAGACGGCCGGGCGCGACGAGTGCAGGGTCTGCGGACTGTCACCCGACGGTGCTTATGTGTACTACTCGCAGACACGAAACGGCCGGGGTGCGGCGGATCTCTGGCGCGGGCAGACGGCCGGTGGCGAGACAACCCGCCTGTACCGTGGTGACGGGCGTCTGTTGGAGTGCGAAGCGGTGAGTCCCGACGGGCGCTATCTCCTGTTCGCTGAACTCATCGGTCACAGCGAACGCAGCCTTGCCCTCTATGATATCAACGCAGGCCAGGCCCGCGACATCATGCGCCGGCCGGGGGCCAACAACGTCGATGGACACTTTACGGCCGACGGGGTTGTCTTCCTCAGCGCCTGGGGTGCCGACCGCTTCCGGATCTGGCGCTACCGGTTCGGCAGCCGGGCGCCAGTGCCGGTGAGACTGCCCTTCGACAACGATGTCGACGTCCTCCGGCTGTATACGGGCGGCCGGGTGGCGGTCGTCACCTACCGCAGCGAACTTGCCGGGAAGACAGTCATCTTCGTCGACGGCTTTGCTACGGCGCAGACATTCGGGTTCCGGCCCGAAGAGATCATGGATGCCGCCTTCAGCCGCGAGAATCCCGAACTTGGTGTGGTGGCCACCGGTAACGCCACCACGCCGCTGCGTTATTACCGGGTCGGCCCCGAGGGAGCTGGGCTGGTCTACGACGCCAACGAATCCGGCATTGACAACCGGTTTTTCGCCGACGCCCGGTCACTTCGCGTACGGAGTTTCGACGGCCTGGAAATCCCGGTCCACCTGTTCATTCCCAACGCCACCTCGGCAGGCAGACCGCGTGCGGCGATCGTCGTCATCCACGGCGGGCCGGACGACCATGTGGATCCACAGTATCTGGCCAAGGTGCAGTTGCTTGCCAATCGCGGCTTCATTGTGGTGGTTCCCAACGTGCGCGGCAGTAGCGGCTTTGGCGCACGCTATGAGCTGCTCGACAACGGCGACTGGGGTGGCGCGCATATCCGCGACATCGTTGCGGTGGCGGAGTTTGTGCGCGCGCTGGACTTCGTCGACGGTGACAACCTGTTCGTGGCCGGCGCAAGCTTTGGCGGTTTCAGCGTGATGTCACTGATCACCCAGTACCCGGATACTTTCCGCGCGGCCGTAAACTTCTTCGGCTTCACGGAGCTTGCCACCTTTGTGGACAGCTGGCCCGCGTACCTGCAGCGTCGTTTGTTCCAGGACCTTGGTTTCGACCCGCGCGTCGACCGGGAGCGTAACCGGGCGCGCTCGCCCCTCTACCACGTCGATCGTATCCGCATCCCCTTGCAGGTCCACCAGGGCGCCAACGACCGGCGCGTGCCGCGGATCCAGTCGGACCGGCTGGTCAAAGGCGTTCTGGCGCGCGGCGGGACGGTTGAGTACTTCGTCTACCCCGACGAAGGTCACGGCTTCAGTCGTGTTGAAAACGAACGTGCGTCCCTCGAGCGCATGGTGGCATTCTTAAGACGGCACATGCACCGGGACTGACACCAGTCAGGGTGCCGGCACGACGGGACAATCACACGCATTCGGACGTGCGGTCCCGCTGTTTTTCTCCGGGGCTTGACTGATTTCGGCACCCGCGACGACGGGGCCCTGTGTTGAACGATGCCAGGAGGGTAGGGCTATGCTAAATTCCGCGAAGATCGGGCTGTTGGCGGGAACTGCCGCCGTACTGTTCGTCACGGTTGCCGGCGGTGCGCTTTTTTACCGCATGGTAGGCCAACTGGAGACCATGACCGTACTGATGGGTAAAATGACGGACCAGGTAGCGTCGATGAGCCAGGAGATGACGGCGATACGGGTATCCATGGAAAAGATGGAAGGCCATATGGAGCGCCTGGGTAATAGCTTCGGTCAGGGTGCGCAGCAGATGGAAAGGGTCAATCCGATGCGTATGATGGATCGGATGCTGCCCGGCGCGAATTAAGAAACTCGTACGCTTTCCACTTGATCATGACGGATGCTGACAAATTGAGCTCAGTGGCAGTATTTTTATTTATAGCCACGGAATCCACGGAAGGACACGGAAAAAATTCTAATGGGCGTTGGTTCTTTTCCGTGTTTTTCCGTGGATTCCGTGGCCATACTGTCCGTCATCATCAATTTGAAAAAGCACCAGGAGTCTCTGTCCGACTGAGGCTCCCAGGCAGCTATTCTGACTTAAGGCCGTCTGATTGCCTGAGGCATATAATTTCAGCGGCTGCGGCCCGTCGAGTTTCCCGATCGCGATTCACGCAGGCCGAATCAGGCGATCGGAGCGGGCATATCAATCAATGGCAAAAGGGAAAAACGCATGGCTACGACGACCAGGAAGAAGGTTACCAAAAAAGCGGCGCCCGGGAAGGCGGTGACCGAGAAGGCACCGGCCAGGAAGGCGCCCGTCAGGAAGGCACCGGCCAGGAAGGCACCGGCCAAGAAGGCACCGGCCGAGAAAGCACCGGCCGAGAAAGCACCGGCCAGGAAGGCACCGGCCAGGAAGGCGTCGACCGGGAAGGCCCCGACCCAGAAGGCGGCCGGGCAGAAAGCCACAAGCGCATCCCCAAAGGTCTCGAAGCGGCAGACGTCGCGGATAGAGATTTCACCGGAGGAGCGCTGGAAGATGGTAGCTGTCGCGGCCTATCTCAAGGCGGAGAAACGGGGTTTTGCGCCGGGTCACGAGATTGAGGACTGGACAGCGGCCGAAAATGAGATCGATGCCCTTCTGTCGAGGACCTGAGACTTGCCTGACGCCCACCTGAACGGGGCCCGCTGCGCCGGCGCCGCGCGCACACACCGGTGCTAAGCCCAGGGGCCGGCGAGCCTGTCGTCACAGCCAGGGATCTGCACAAAGGCTACGGTACGCACCTGGCCGTAGCCGGCATAGCCTTCGACATCCCACGTGGGCAGTGCTATGGCTTCCTCGGTCCGAATGGCGCCGGCAAGACGACGACCTTGCGGATGATGCTGGGGCTCACTCCGATGTCGGGCGGCAGCCTGTCGGTGTTCGGCCTGTCCTTGCCCGGACATGCCGGCGCGATTCGCGCCCGTGTCGGCGTCGTGCCTCAGGCCGAGAATCTCGATCCCGATTTCACCGTTGTCGAGAACCTGCGCATCTATGCGAGTTACTTCGGTCTGCGGCGCCGCCACATCGATGCGCGCATCGAGGACCTGCTGGCGTTCGCGGCGCTTACCGAGCGGCGGGATGCCAAAACCGAGACCCTGTCAGGCGGAATGAAACGCCGCTTGACCATTGCGCGCGCGCTGATAAACGAACCGGAACTCGTCGTCCTCGACGAGCCGACCACCGGCCTCGATCCGCAGGCCCGGCACGTCATCTGGGCGCGGCTGGCCGAGTTGCGCGCCCGTGGCACCACGCTGATTCTCACGACCCACTACATGGAAGAAGCCGAGCGCCTGTGCGATCAGCTCGTCATCATGGACCATGGCCACATCCTGGACGCGGGCACGCCGCGTGCGCTGATCGAGAAGCACCTGGAGCCCGAGGTGATCGAGATCCGCGGCGCGCCGGAGGCCTCCCTGGCCCTGCTCGGCGACGAGACGAACTGTCGGCTCGAACGCATCGGCGCGAGCCTCTATTGTTACACCCGCGATTCCGCGCCCCTGCTGGCACGCCTGCAGCAGGGCCAGGGCATGACCTTCCTGCACCGTCCCGCCGGGCTCGAGGATGTGTTTCTGAGACTGACGGGGCGGGAGCTGAGAGACTGATGGACATCTGGCGTCTGCCCCGGGCGCGGCGCGGGGCGCTGGCGATATGGCGCCGCAACATACTGGTGTGGCGCAAGCTCATCGCCCCGGCAATGGTCATGAACTTCGGTGAACCGATCCTGTACCTGCTCGGGCTGGGCTATGGGCTCGGCTTTTTTATCGGCGAGATGGCGGACATGCCGTATCTGACCTTTCTTGCCTCCGGTATTATCGCCTCCTCGGCGATGACCACCTCGACCTTTGAGGGGATGTATTCGGTCTTCACCCGGATGGTTCCGCAACGGACTTACGAGGCGATCCTGGCCACGCCGATGGAAATCGATGACATTCTGGCCGGTGAGATGATCTGGTGTGCCACCAAGAGCGTGTTCAGCGGGGTGGCTATCCTTATCGTCGCAACGCTGCTCGGTGTGGTCGCCGACTGGCAGGCGCTGTGGGTTATCCCCACCGTATTCCTCATCGGTCTGTGCTTCGCCGGGCCGGCGATCATGATGAGTGCCTTCGCCAGCAACTACGACTTTTTCAATTATTATTTTGTCCTGGTGGCCACGCCCATGTTTATTCTGTGCGGCGTCTTCTATCCCGTCTCGACCCTGCCCGAGGCACTCCAGAGTTTCGTGCAGGTGCTCCCGCTTACCCATGCCGTGGCGCTGACACGCCCGCTGATTGCGGGTCAGCCGCTCAGCGAGCCCGGGCTTCATGCCGCCGTCCTGGCGGGCTACGCGGCCATCAGCTACTACTTCGCCGTCGTGCTGGTGCGCCGGCGCCTGCTGGTGTAGCCAGCCCGGGTCCTGATCCCGGCTACATCATCCCCATGTCTTCCATACCTCGACCCTGACCCGCCGGAGCGGGCGGCTCGGCGATCATGGCCTCGGTGGTGATCATCAGCCCCGCCACGGAGGCGGCGTTCTGCAAGGCCACGCGGACCACCTTGGTCGGATCGATGATTCCCATCTCCATCATGTCGCCGTATTCGCCGGTCTGGGCGTTATAGCCCATATTACCGGGATTCTCCTTTACCCTGTTCAGCACCACCGAGGGTTCCACGCCGGCATTCGCCACAATCTCGCGCAGCGGCTGCTCCATCGCCCGCAACACGATGTCGATACCGATACGCTGATCGGCGTTGTCACTCTTCACGCCGCGTGCCTGAACCGCCTGCAGGGCGCGTATCAGCGCAACTCCGCCGCCGGGCACGACGCCTTCCTCCACGGCAGCGCGGGTGGCGTGCATGGCATCCTCAACGCGGTCCTTTTTTTCTTTCATCGCCATTTCGGTCGCGGCGCCGACCTTGAGCACCGCGACCCCGCCGGCCAGCTTGGCCACGCGCTCCTGCAGCTTTTCCTTGTCATAATCGGACGTGGCGTCATCGATCTGCTTGCGCAGCTGCGCGACGCGCGCGTGGATATCCTCCGGCCTGCCGTTACCGCCGACGATGGTCGTCGTGTCCTTGTCAACGACCACGCGTTTCGCGGTGCCCAGATTCTCTACGGTCGCCTTTTCCAGGGACAAACCGACCTCCTCGGAGATGACGCTGCCGCCGGTCACCGTGGCGATATCCTGCAGCATGGCCCCGCGGCGATCACCGAAACCGGGTGCCTTGACCGCGGCCACCCGGATGATGCCCCGGATGGCGTTGACCACCAGCGTTGCCAAGGCCTCGCCCTCGACATCTTCGGCGACCACCAGCAAGGGCCTCCCGGCCTTGGCGACACCTTCCAGCAAGGGCAGCAGGTCGCGGATACTGGAAAGTTTCTTGTCATAGAGCAGGACATAGGCATCTTCCAGCTCCACGCACATATCATCCGGCTTGTTGATGAAATAGGCCGACAGGTAGCCTCGATCGAACTGCATCCCCTCGACCACCTCGAGTTCATTGACCAGACCGGAGCCTTCTTCAACTGTGATGACCCCCTCCTTGCCCACTCTCTCCATGGCCTCGGCGATGATCCGGCCAATGTCCGCATCCAAATTGGCGGAGATGGTGCCGACCTGAGCAATGGACTTGCTCTCGGTGCAGGGCTTGGAGAGCTGCTTGAGTTCCTCGACCACCTCATCGACGGTGTTGTCGATGCCGCGTTTGAGATCCATGGGATTCATGCCGGCGGCCACCGCCTTGAGGCCCTCCTGCAGGATGGACTGAGCCAGTACGGTTGCCGTGGTGGTACCATCGCCGGCGATCTCAGAGGTATGCGAGGCGACCGCCTTCACCATCTGCGCCCCCATGTTCTCGAAGGCGTCCTCGAGCTCGATTTCCTTGGCCACCGACACGCCATCTTTGGTCATCGCCGGCCCGCCAAAGCTCTTTTGCAGAATGACATTGCGACCCTTGGGCCCCAGGGTCGCCTTTACCGCCCTGGTCAGGATGCTCGCACCACGGGCCATGCGCTGTCGCGCATCATCACCAAACCTGATCTTCTTCGCTGACATGTTCGTTCTCCGGTCCCGGGCATCAGGCCCGGGTGTCCTTGATATGAGGTTGCGTAACGGCAGCTTGTCTCATAACCGCGCCGCCCGCAAGCGTCCCGAATCGCCCGCGACGCGCTGCGCACCGTGCGCTAGCCTTCGGCCGCGAGCCGGGCGACTGCCGCTCTGTTGCACAGGTTTCCTGCCTCATCCCTACCGGAATTCCCTGAGTATCCGGAAAAACTGCCGTTGAATAACCCCTCCTGCGGCACTATGCTCGATGGTTCGATGCAGTGGCGGGGCTGGCTGCGTCGGCTTCACGCAATCGCTTCAAGGGGTAGCCATGACGACTATCGGTATTGATCTGGGTACATCCAATTCCGCTGCGGCCGTATTGCGCGGCGGCCGGCCCGTTATGATCCCCAGCGCTGAGGGCATCAGCCTCGGTGGGAAGGCTTTTCCCAGCTACGTGGCCGTGACGGCAGACGGGCATACGCTGATCGGTGAGCCGGCGCGGCGCCAGGCGGCCGCCAATCCGGAGGGCACGGCGACGGGGTTCAAGCGCAGAATGGGCCGGCGGGAAAAGCTCCGCCTGCGTGACCGCGAGTTCACGCCGGAGCAGCTGTCGGCCTTTCTGTTGCAAAAGATCAAGCGCGATGCCGAGGCCTTTCTCGGCGAACCCGTCGAGAAGGCGGTGGTGACCGTGCCTGCGTATTTTGACGACAATCAGCGCAGTGCCACCAAGGACGCCTGCGCGGTGGCCGGCATCGAGGTCGCGCGCCTGGTCAACGAACCGACTGCGGCCTCGCTGGCCTATGGCCTCGACCGGGCCGGTGAAGAGCTGCGTATCGTGGTCGTGGATCTGGGCGGCGGCACGCTGGACGTCACGATCATGGAGTTCGGCAAAGGCGTGTTCGAGGTCAAGGCCACCAGCGGCGACACGCAGCTCGGCGGCACCGACATGGACCAGATCCTGGTCGATTACCTCGCCGAACGATTTCGCGCCGATTCCGGCGTGGATCTGCACGCTGACGTCAAGGCCATGGCGCGTCTGCGGGAGGCCGCCGAGGTCGCCAAGATCGAGTTGTCCACCAGTACCACGACCCACATCAGCCTGCCCTATATCACGGCCGTCGGTGGCGAGCCCCGGCACCTGGAACTGGACCTGACCCGCACCGAGCTGGAACGCCAGGTGCGGGCGGTGATCGAACGCTGTCGGACTCCCGTGCAGCAGGCGCTCAATGATGCCGGTCTCACACCCGACGGGATTGATCGTATTGTCTTTGTCGGCGGTCCGACCCGCATGCCCGCGGTGCGCGCGTTTTTCGAGGATTTCTTCGGCCGCAAGGCGGAACTGGGCGTCGATCCCATGGAGTGTGTGGCGAGCGGCGCGGCGATTCAGGCAGGCGTGCTGAGCGGCGAGGTCGGGGACATCGTGCTGGTCGATGTCACGCCCCTGACGCTCGGCGTGGAGACCCTGGGCGGCGTTGCCACTTCACTGATTGCCCGTAACACGCCGATTCCTGTCGAGCACACCGAGACCTTCACCACTGCTGCCGACCTGCAGACCGCGGTAACCATCCACGTCTACCAGGGCGAGCGACCCATGGCCGGGGACAATACCAGTCTGGGCGAATTCAATCTCGATGGCCTTCCGCCCGCCCCCCGGGGGATCCCCAAGATCGACGTGACATTCGACATCGATGCCAACGGCATCCTCAATGTCAGCGCCAGGGACCAGGCGTCCGGCAGATCTCAGTCGATCACCATCACCGGCTCGACACGCCTGCCGGAGGACCAGAAGCAGCGCATGGTCAGAGAGGCCGAGCAGTATGCCGAGCAGGACAGGCAGCGGCGTGAGGAGGCGGACCGGCTCAATGAAGCCGATTCGATCTGCTATCAGGCTGAGAAGATGCTCGCCGATTTCGGCGACAAACTGACCGACGAGCTGAGGGAAAAGATCGAGCGCGGATTACGTGAGACCCACGAGGCACTGACGAAACGCGACGCGGCGCTGGCGAAGCAGCGCGCGGATGCGCTCGCCCAGGTGCTGAAAGAGGCCGGCGTGGTGATCTATTCGCAGCGACCGGGTGCCTCCGGGGTCTACAAAGAGGTCAAGACCGAGCGCGCGGCACCCGCGGGTGAGCCGCGACCCTCGGGTTCCGGGCCGCGCGGACGCGTCGTCGATGCCGACTACGAAGAGAGTCCCTGATCCCTGAAGGGTCTGCATGCCCCCGACACAGCGCGATTATTACGAGGTCCTCGGCGTCGGGCGCGATGCCAGTCACAAGGCCATCAAGGACGCCTTTCGCGCCCTGGCCATGAAGTACCATCCGGACCGCAACAAGGCACCGGATGCGGAAGAAAAGTTCAAGCAGATCGCGGAAGCCTACGCGGTGCTGTCCGATCCCGACAAGCGCGCGCAGTACGACAGCGGCGGCTTCGCCGGGGTGGCGGGCTTCACGCCCGAAGATCTGTTCGGGGGCATCGATTTCGGCGACATCTTCCGCGACACGGGTTTTGGCTTTGATTTCGGTGCGGGCGGCATCTTCGATCGGCTGTTCCGTCACCGGCGTCCCGGCCCGGCACGCGGCCAGGATCTCGAGGTCCAGTTGGTCGTGCCGCTGGAGCGCATCGACACGGGTGGCGATGAAACGGTCCGCTTTGCGCGGACAGTGAGCTGCACGACCTGCGCCGGTTCCGGCGCCAGACCCGGCACCGAGCCGCGCCGCTGCGAGGCCTGTGGCGGCAGCGGGCGCCGGGTCATCACCCACGATCAGAAACGCGAAAAGGGCAGCGTGCGGTTCCAGCAGGTCACCGTCTGCCCGGCCTGTGACGGCCGGGGCATATTTATCGATCACCCCTGCCCGGATTGTCACGGTCGGGGACAGATCGACAAAGAGGAGACCCTCAAGGTTCAGATTCCCGCCGGTGTGGAGGAGGGGACCGCGTTACGGGTTCGGGGGCACGGCATGCCCGCTGAAGCGGCCGGCGCTCCACCCGGGGATCTTTTCGTGACAGTGCGCAGCGCCCCCGATGCGCGTTTCGAGCGCATCGGAGCGGATCTGTGGCGGCGCGAGACGCTCGAGGTTGCCGACGCGGTGCTCGGCACCAGGCTGCAGGTTCAGACCTTGACCGGTGAGGTCGACGTCCAGGTGCCACCCGGCACCCAGCCGGACGAGGTGCTGCGCCTGCGTGGCAAGGGCCTGCCCCGCTTCGCGGAGAGCGGACGCGGCGATCTCAATCTGCGCATTGAGGTGCACATTCCGGAGCAGCTTTCGGCCGAGGAACGTTCACTCTATGAGCAGCTGCGCGCGCTCGGCCGGGCCTGCAAGCCCAAGGGGCGCTGGTGGCGATAGCCCGTCGTCCTGGCGCGCCCCGGCGCAGAATTCACGCCTGCTGCCAGGCGGGCAGCAGCTGGCCTTTGCCATTGCGGTAGTAGGGCGCCCAGGCAAGGCCGACGAAGTGGATATGGATCTCGGTTGATTTCGGCTTGACCTCGATCTGTTCGAGCGTCTCCCGCTGGGCATCGAAATCCAGGGCGAGCTTCGCCACCTCCTGCTCGAACTGGGTCTGCAGGGCCTCCAGTTCGCGCCGCGTCGTGTCGGCCATTTGCTGCGCCCGCTCCACGTCCGCCGCCTCTTTGCGCATGCGTCCGGCCGTCTTCACCGCGCTGCCCACGCGTGTCGCGGAGGCGGTGCTGAGCCGTTTACGGCCCAGGAACGCCCCCAGTACGGCACTTCCGAACGCGATGAGCGTATCCATTTTTTTCTGGCTGGCCTGCTCGCTCTCGCGGGCGATCTGCTGCTCGGCGCGCTGCAGGCGATTTTCCAGCACCGTGATCCGGGACCCGTAACGCTTGCGCAGCGTCTCGGCCATGGCGTCGCGCTTTTCGTTGGCCAGTTCCTGGAGACGGATACGGAAATCACGTTCCGATTCACCCAGCTGGGAGACGGTCTTGTAGGTCGGGCTCTTCAGCAGCGGCAGCGCCTGGCTGCCGCCAATCCAGCGCTTGAACAGTGTCTGCCATTCGGCAAAATTCCCGGCCCTGCTCAGTGCCGGCGCCAGTTCGGCGAAACTCGCCTGCCCGGCGGGGGCGGTCTCGAGCTTGTCGAAATCCAGTTCCAACGCCTCGGCGCGCTCCCAGTCCACGGGCACCGGTCCGTCCTCGGCCTCGACCAGGAAGGCAAAGCGCCTTTCTTCGTTCAGCTTGTAGCGCGCGCTCGAGTACCCGACATCGGCGGCGCCGATCACCATCGGATGATAGACGAGCTCGTGGTCGCTGTCGGCCGTCCTCAGCGCCGGCAGATAGAACTGGTCGATCTGCGGGGCCAGCGCGGGTGGATGCGGGCTCTCGCCCTCTGCCGCGGCGGGTTGTGCCGCGGGCGTCAGGCTTGCTCGCGCCGGCTCGGCAGTCTTGCGCGCCTGCATCAGCGCCTTGATCTGGCTGCGCGTCAGGGGACCGGCCAGATAGGACAGCGTCCAGCGTGTATTGAACACCACCGGCGCGTTTTCGTGGACGTTGTGCATCAGGAACACCCGCTTGCCCAGACCGGCGATACGTTGCTCCATCGCCTGTTTGTCGAAACGCCCGCCAGCCGCGGCCCCCTCGAGGCCCTCCATCACCCTGGCCTTGTCGCGCTCCGTCTGCATGCGGCCGATGAACCAGGTGCCGGTGTTCGCGAGACCCTTATAGTCCAGGTCCACCGGGTTCTGGGTGGAGAGAACCAGACCGAGCCCATAGGCGCGCGCCTGCTTCAACAGGGTGAGAAGCAGGACCTTGGACGGCGGGTTGGCGGTGGGTGGCATATAACCGAAGATCTCGTCCATGTAGAGCATGGCGCGCAGGCTGCTGGTGCCTGACTGTGCGCGCATCCAGCTGAGGATTTCGTTGAGCAGCATGGACACGAAAAACATCCGCTCCGGGTCTGAAAGGTGGGCAATCGACATGATCGAAACCCGCGGCTTACCCGATTCGGTATACAGCAGGCGGCCGGCATCCAGGGGCTCGCCTTCCATCCAGGCCTCGAATCCGGGTGCGGCGAGCAGGTTGTTGAGCCGCATGGCCAGGGCGAAACGGTCCTTCGCGCTGAAGAAAGACTCGATGTCCATCACGCCGATCCGTTCCATGGGCGGCTGCTGGATGGCGGCGATCAGGCCGGCCACATCCAGACTTCTGTCCGCGTCCCAGTAATGTTGGAGGATATTGGCGAAGAGAATGTGTTCGCGGCTCGTCAGGGGGTCGGCGCTGATATCCAGCAGGGCGAGCAGGCTCGTCGCCGTCGCCTGGATCCGCTCACGGTACAGATCCAGGTCCGCTTTCAGTTGCGGGGAGGGTGCCTGGAATGAGCGCAGCACCGAGACGGGCAGGCCGGCTGAGCTCCCCGGCGTATAGACGTCCAGGTCGGCCGCCTCGCGTAATCTGGCGATGCGCGCCCCGTCCTGACCCCATGCGGCCAGACCATCGCGCCACAGGCTGGCCTGCGCCTCGGCGTAGGCCTCGAGGCTCATTTCCTTTTTCTCGGCCTCCTTTGGATTCACCCAGGGTTGAAAATCCTCGGCCCGCAGCTCGGGAAAGGTCAGCAGCAGATTGCCCAGATCGCCCTTGGGATCGATAGCAATCACCGGAATGTGATCGATTGCCGCCTCTTCGATCATGCCGAGCCCGAGACCGGTCTTGCCGCTGCCGGTCATGCCGATGATTACCGCGTGGGTGGTGAGATCCTTCGAATCGTACAGAACCAGCTCATCCTGCAGCTGGTTGCGCTCGAGATCATAGGATTTGCCCAGGTAGAAGGCACCGAGTTTTTCGTATTCTTCCATTGTCCTGCTCCGCTAACGGCCCGAGGGGTGATTCTTACCGTGGCACGGGAAATCGTCAAATGCGCCCGGCGTGTCGCAGCCGACCGGGCGTTGGTGGGCGTGTGAACGGACCGGAATTTCTTTGTTAGAGGGTCTACACTACACTATGATGCTCCTGAAAAGACACAGGAACCCGCAAAGATGAAGACGACACGCGTTCCGGAAGACTCGGTCCTGCGCAGGCATTACATGCAGATGCAGGAAGCCGGACTCATCCCCGCCGCGGAGAACGAGCCGGCGCAGGCACCCTCGGCACCGGCAGCGCCTGCGCCAGTCCAGAAAGGTTTTCTCGGCCGTTTGCTGGACAAGCTTTTTGGAAGATAGGCGACGGCCTCAGCGTTCTGCGATGGGCTGAGCGGGTAAGGCGATCCGTTGCGCCAGACCCGCGCTTCCCGGATGCCCTGACACGCACGCCGGCACGGGCGGGGATTGTCTGGCATAGCCTGCAGGGCGGGTTTCATGCTTGGATCGCTTGCGGTCCGGGTCTGCACGGCGGCCGGGTGAGCCCCTGGCGAGTCAGTCGCGCTTTCAACTTGCTAATGACGGATGCTGACAAATTTCGCTGAGTCCTGGCATGCTTGTTTATGGCCACGGAATCCACGGAAAAACACGGAAAGAACCAATACCCATGAGAATTTTTCCGTGTCCTTCCGTGGATTCCGTGGCCATACTGGGCGTCATCATCAGATTGAGAAAGCACTAGGAGTCTGTCGGACTTAGGGGTTCGTAACGAGGCAGGTGGGAGAGTGAGCACAAAGCTTCACGGTTTCGAGGCGCATAGTGCGCCCTACGCAACGAGAAAGCGGGAGGCTTTGGGCCGCTCTCCCACCGCCGCA
>Ga0209536_100008710_pt1 | contig 15187 bp, 11 predicted proteins | sample DeeMarSeWOR28_12_FD_187461 | JGI IMG/M metagenome (GOLD analysis project Ga0209536, IMG submission 187461) | Marine sediment microbial communities from White Oak River estuary, North Carolina - WOR-2-8_12 (SPAdes) (version 2) | ecosystem: Environmental > Aquatic > Marine > Intertidal zone >...
GCATTATCATTTTAACACCGATGACATCCAGATGGATGACGAACATGATACCGGCACGGTTATCGTTCAGCTCAGTTTATCAGGCAATCCCACCTTTCACATCAATATGGATGTGGCGTATGATTTTATCAATTATCTTCCAGAAGAGCATTCGACTTTTGTTGATATGGCCGACGTTATTTATTTCGGGACGTTGGTGCAAAGAAGCAATCGGGGATTCAAGAACATTCAGCGGTTCATGGAAAACCGACGTTCCGATACCGTTTGCTTTTACGATATCAATTTGCGGCCGGACTGTTATTCTGATAAGGTGATTCTCACTTCACTGGAACACGCTGATATACTAAAACTTAATACACAAGAACTTGATGAATGTAAGAGAGTCTTTGGATTTCTAAAAGATAACGATGCATTTGTTCATTTTTTAATGGATCGATACCGATTGAAAATCGTGGCGATCACTATGGGAGATAAGGGAAGCGAATTGTACACCAAAGACGGTCAATTTCAAACAAAAACAAACCATGTTTCGTCCATCGTCGATACCGTGGGGGCCGGAGATGCATATTCTTCAATGCTGGCTGTAGGAATTATAAAAGGATGGGAACCTGCAAGAATGCTGTCCATGGCATCCATGTTTGCATCGCGCATTTGTGAGATTAGAGGCGCCATTCCCGAGTCCCGGGAGTTTTATGAGCCGATAAAAAAAATGATTCAAAATGGAGGATAACATGACCCCCAAAGGTTTTTACATCCAAATGTTCAGTATTCATGGTTTGTTGCGATCCGAAAATATGGAACTCGGCCGTGATGCAGATACCGGAGGTCAAATCAAATATGTTATTGAATTGGCAAATGCCCTCTGCCAACGAGAAGAAGTAAGACAGGTCGAATTGTTTACGCGATTGATTTCAGATAAATCCGTATCCAAAGATTACGCAAAACCGGTTGAAAAGGTGAACGGCAAATTCAAAATTGTACGAATTCAATGTGGTGGAAGGAAGTACATGCGCAAAGAACTTCTGTGGCCGCACCTGGATGAATTTGTCGATAAAACCATTAAATACATCAAGCAACAAAACATGATACCCGATATTGTACACGGTCATTATCCCGATGCGGGGTATGTGGCCATGCAGTTGTCGGAGATTTTCGGAATCCCGTTGATTTACACCGGGCATTCCCTGGGCCGCTCAAAGTTGAAAAGCTTGTTGAACAATGGCATGAAAGAAGCCGATATCGACAAAAAATTCAAAATTAACCACCGCATAAAAATGGAGGAAGACGTATTAAAACACGCAGATCTCGTTGTCTCAAGCACCCATCATGAAATCAAAGAGCAATACGGTCAATATGAGAACAGCCACATCCCCAAGTTCAGTGTCATTCCTCCGGGATTGGATGTCGATACATTTTATCCCTTTTATCATGATATTTTGTCGGATGCAGAAAAAAACGAGGCCAGAATGTATGCCCATGCGTCACTGCTTGAAGAACTCAACCGATTTTTTATGCATCAGGATCGTCCGCTGATTCTGAGTCTATGCCGCCCGGACAAACGAAAAAATATTGGCGGGTTAATCACAGCATACGGAGAAGATTTAGAACTTCAATCCATGGCGAACTTGGCTGTTTTTGCAGGAATACGAAAAGATATCTCCAAAATGGAAGACAACGAGCGTGACGTTTTGACAGAAATCCTTTTGTTGATGGATAAATACGATCTTTATGGGAAAATTGCCATTCCCAAAAAACACGACTTTGAATATGAAGTACCGGAACTATACAGAATTGCGGCTGAAAAAAAGGGCGTTTTCGTCAACTCCGCTCTTACCGAACCATTTGGCATTACCTTGATTGAAGCAGCCGCCTCCGGACTGCCCATCATTGCACCCAATGACGGGGGTCCGCTCGATATTGTTAATAATTGTGAATGTGGTCTGCTGGTTGATACAACGGATACCAAGGTTTTGGCAACCGTCATCAAACAGATTATTACAGACAACGAGAAGTGGAAACAGTATTCTAGGGCCGGGGTAATGAATGTACGAAAGCACTACACTTGGGCAACCCATGCAAAGACCTATTTAAACGAAATCAAACATGCCGCCGAGAGCCTTGATACGGAAAAAATGAAAATCGCTGTTCCATCGGATGCCATTGGCAAACGTTTGACCAAGCTCAATTATTTTATTATTACGGATATCGACAACACGCTCATTGGCGAACAGAATGACCATCTGGATGAATTGTTGAAGGTATTAAAAAAGCATCGGAAAACCATCGGTTTTGGCGTTGCCACCGGACGGACGATCGACTCGGCTAGAGCGTATCTTGAAAAACATGGCGTTCGTTCTCCGGACATCATTATCTCATCTGTTGGATCGGAGATTTACTATGGAAAAAACAATCATTATGCCAAGGGTTGGGCGGCCCATATATCCGCCAAATGGGACAGAAAAAAGATCGTCAACACACTTGAGGGACTTCCGTTTTTGACATATCAGGAAGAAGCCACGCAACGCCGATATAAAGTCAGTTACAACATGCGGCCGGGTAAAGACAGGCTCCCAAAGATTCACGAGCGGCTCCTTCGTAATAAATGTCGTTACACGCTCATCTATTCTCACAACAAGTATGTTGACATCCTCCCTTACCGGGCATCAAAAGGAAAAGCATTGCGTTATCTCAGTTATAAATGGGAAATTCCCTTAAATCACTTTCTTGTATGTGGAGATTCGGGCAATGACGAAGAAATGCTTCGAGGAGATCCCCTTGCAGTCATCGTTGGAAACTACAGTTCTGAACTTGAAAAACTTAAAGGCCAACGGAACATCCATTTTTCAAAGAAAAAATATGCCGGAGGTATTATAGAAGCCATTCGGCATTATAAATTTTTAGAAAAGGCAACACAAAAGGCTAATTGATGATGAAAAATATACTGGGATCAATTATTGGTAAAAACGAGCGCAAAGACTTTAAAGAACTCATATCGTTTGTCACAAGCCAACAGCAAGACATTTATCTAAGAAACGGAATCATACAGCTGTTCCGAGAATATTGTGATCACAATCGGAAGACAAAGAAATTTCGTCAAAGCTCTTCGCTGTTTGAATTTTTTAAGAAAGTACAAGAGCTTTTTATTACCAAAGAACATCTCGTCCTGATGCATCGTTATGCCATTGCAAAGTACCGTTTTTATATGGTTCGAAAAGATGGTGAATACATGGAAGAAATTCCGCTTTCAACATATCTGGATCTAAAAGATTATTATGCACTACAAAAGAGTAGAGATGGCCATCATCTTCATATTGATTTCATGCCGTTTTATGATTTTTCACCATCCATACGCGACACGCGTTCTGTTGGAAGCGGTATCCGTTTTTTGAATCGATACTTAAGCAGCAACATTTTTAGCCGACCGGATGAGTGGAATACAAAACTATTCGAGTTTATTAAACTCCATCAATATAACGGCCGTCAGTTATTGGTAAACGGTGCTATCCTCAGAGACTTGAGAGCTTTCTATGCTGCGCTGGAACAGCTTTTAGAATGGCTTAAAAAAAAGAAGCCCGATACACCATTTTCAAGCATTGAAGCGAGAATGAAAAAATCCGGATTCGAAGTCGGTTGGGGCAATACCGTGGGACGGATTATCGAAACCGTTGAAACGCTGCTGAATCTCATTAATGAGCCTACCGATGAACTGTTGGAACGATTTATATCTCGCGTTCCCATGCCGTTGATTTCAAAAATTGCCATCATTTCACCCCATGGCTGGTTTGGTCAAACCAATGCCCTGGGAAAGCCCGATACCGGTGGTCAGGTCATCTATATCCTCGATCAGGTGAGGGCTCTGGAACGGCATCTGAAAGCAGAAATTCAACTGACCGGACTGGATGTCGATCCAAAAATAATTGTTCTGACCCGATTGATCCCTGAAGCCGAGGACACCACCTGTGATCAGCGCATGGAAAAAATTTTTCAGTCTGATAACGGCTGGATATTACGGGTTCCGTTTCGAGATGAGAAGTATAATGTGGTTAAACACTGGGTCTCTCGTTTTAAAATATGGCCCTATCTGGAGACATTTGCAGAAGATTCATCGAAAGAGCTTCTTGCAGAATTTCAGGGGCGACCGGATCTGATTATAGGTAATTATTCAGATGGAAATTTGGTGGCCTCTTTATTGTCGGATACGTTTGACGTCATTCAATGCACCATTGCACATGCCTTGGAAAAAACAAAATATGCATTTTCTGATATCGGGTGGAAGGACAACGAGCAAGATTACCATTTTTCAATACAATATACCGCCGACATTTTTTCAATGAACAAATCGGACTTTATTATCACCAGCACATTACAGGAAATCATCGGAACGGAAGACACAATGGGTCAGTATGAATCCTATCAATTTTTTACCATGCCGGATCTGTATCAAGTCATTAACGGCATCAATCTGTTTGCACCAAAATTCAATGTCATACCGCCGGGCGTTGATGAAGAACTTTATTTTCCCTATTACGAAAAAGAAAAGCGGATCGATCACACGTGGAAGCAATGGGAACAGCGGCTTTTTCATGATGCGTCCGAGGACGTTTTTGGAAATCTGGACGATCCCGATAAGCCGCCTCTTTTCACAATGGCCCGATTTGATAAAATTAAAAATATCACCGGTCTCATTCATGCATTTGGCCTTAGCAAAAAACTCCAGCAATCGTGCAACCTCATTTTTGCCGCCGGAACGATTCGTGTTAAAGATTCCAGAGACATTGAAGAAAGAAACGAAATTAACAAAGCATATGATCTCATTGAACGGTTTAATTTGCATGGTAAAGTCCGTTGGCTTCCGAGTATCAACAAATTGGATACCGGCGAGGTCTACAGAATAATTGCAGACCATAAAGGGATTTTTGTGCAGCCGGCGTTGTTTGAAGCGTTTGGTTTGACGGTCATCGAAGCCATGGCTTCGGGCCTTCCCACTTTTGCACCCAAATTCGGCGGGCCGCTTGAGATTATTGAATACGGGGTCAATGGATTTTTGCTGAATACGAGCAAGCCTGAACTGATATCAAAAAGTCTCGAAAATTTCATCGACCAGTGTGAAGCGGATAAAAATTTGTGGGAAACCATATCTGCTAACGGAGTTCAACGCGTTCAGGATCGTTTTAACTGGAAGTCCTACAGCCAGCGCCTCATCAACCTCACCAAATTATACGGATTCTGGCGGTTCGCCGTATCAGGTAAAGGTATGCTTGAAATGGATCGATACTGTGATTTAATTTACCACTTTTTGCTTAAGGAAAGAGCCCGCAACGTTGAAACCATACCCTCAATGCGAGCAACTTTTTAATTTTATTGCTTCCAGGAACCCATGCGCTGATACGGCCGGTAGATTAAATCAAATAAAATATCTTGACAAGGATGAAAAAATGCGAGAGTAAATGAATATCTAACTTACCATAATTAATAGAAAATTCAGACTTTATTGTTTGACGAAACTTAAGTCTTTAAGGAGTGTAATGATGCCGATATATGAGTTTAAATGTTTAAAATGTGATGAATTTATTGAACTGCTCATCATGAATAAGGATGAAGAAATTGAACTCAAGTGCCCAGCATGCGAGTGCGAGGAACTTGAGCGAGTTCTAAGTTCAACCAGCTACAGCATGGCCGAGGGTTCCGGAAAAAGCCAAGGGGTTAAATCCCAGACCAGAACCTGCGGCAGCGGCTCGTGTACCACCTATGAAATTCCCGGTCATTCACGGTAATGCTATCTCCACTTTTGATCGAAGTGAACGAATTTGATGCTGATTTACGATGATATATACGCCTGGAGAGGATGGGGCGGAAAACTAAAACTTGGTAGTGGAAAATGCAGGCTCCGCATCTATGACCTCAAAAAGGATGGTAAAAAAGGCTTGATGCATATCAGGCCGATAATCGTTGTGGTTTCCGATGTCAAAGAAAGCAAAATGTCCGTTAGAAGCTGCAGCAGTCACATCGCCACCCTTGTTGCAAAAGAGTTTAACATCGATCCCCATCGCATGCTCTGGGTAGAGTATTATCCGGAACACAAATATGGCGCCGGTGAAACACATATCATATCCGAAAAATTTGATGCGGTTGAATTTAACTGGCATGGGGACAAGGCCATTGAGCCCAAATGGCGGCCGCTGATGTCTCCGCTTCTGGATGAGATAAAAAAGCTGATTCGGAAATGATTAAAATAAGTTCGGCGTTCTTCATGAAATGTTCGGGATAAGGTAAAGGCAGATTTAAAAAGAGGTAGATATGGCCTTTGGTTTGGCGCTCATTATTATTTTTGGACTCGGTGCTGATTACCTCTTTAAACGTATCAAATTGCCCGGCCTGATCGGAATGTTGATAATCGGTGTTCTGGTGGGGCCATATGTATTGAATTTCATGTCTCCTGAAATGATGAAAGTCTCAGGAGACTTCAGAAAAATAGCCCTCATCGTAATTTTACTCAGGGCAGGGTTTGAGCTTCGTCGTGATGCTTTGAACCGTGTGGGACGTGCAGCCGTTATTATGAGTGCGGTTCCAGCTGTTTTTGAGATTGTCGGTATTGTCATCGTCGCACCCAAACTGCTCCATATGACCTATCTTGAGGCTACCATCCTGGGGTGCATATTGGCTGCGGTATCTCCCGCTGTTGTTGTGCCCCTCATGATCGATTTTATGGATCGGGGGAGGGGAGCTAAAAAGGGCATACCCACCTTAGTCCTTGGGGCTTCTTCACTGGACGACGTTTTCGTCATTGTTCTTTTTACGGTTTTTCTGGGCATGTATGGTGGAGACCAGACGAATATTTTTTTCCAGCTGGCCGATATCCCGATTTCCATTGTTTTGGGAATTATCATCGGACTCATTCCGGGATATTTTTTGTATCGGCTTTTCACCAAATATGACTGGAGACCCCCCAAACGCACCATGATGGTCATGGGGGTCGCCATTTTGCTGACATGGTTCGAATCGGTTGTAGAGGAGCATGTCGCCGTGGCAAGCCTTTTGGGTGTTATGGCCATCGGTTTTATAATCTTGGAAAAGGCGGAGCCGATTGCGCATCTTATTTCCCAAAAACTTAAAAAGCTCTGGATCTTTGCGGAGCTTTTACTTTTTGTTCTTGTGGGAGCCCAGGTTAACATTCATGTGGCGTGGAAAGCCGGATTGGCAGGGGCAATCGTTATATTTGTGGGACTTATCTTCAGAAGCGTCGGCACTTATGTGTCTTTGTTTGGAACACCTTTTGACTGGAAGGAGAAGCTCTTTTGTGTGATAGCATATATACCGAAAGCCACCGTTCAAGCGGCCATCGGTGCGATTCCCCTTGCCGCCGGTGTGGCAGCAGGGGAGGTCATTCTTGCTGTTGCAGTGCTGTCGATCCTTATCACCGCGCCGCTGGGTGCCATTGGTATTATGATTTCCGGTGAAAGAATTTTGGATTACGGGGAACAATCGACATACAGATTCAAAGAACTTCGGGAAAAGTTGGGGCTTCCCCACGTGGGGGAGCGTGTCAGAAGCAAGGTCTCCGGAACCATCTGGAAGGTGATCGAGCAAAAAGAAGTTTGGCTGAAGGCGGCCGCAGAAACGGGCAGTTCCCAAGACCCCTCGAATTTACTACCGGCCATTTATCTCCGGTATTGGAAAGAAAACGAGGAAAAAGGGGTTGGCAAAGGAAAAACCCTGTCATATCACTATACCCAAAAAGATCCGTCCTTTGATGATCACTGGGAAATTCTGTATGACTGGTAATATTGATATGGGTAACCAGTGATGTGTGACCAGAAAGTAGAAATTATAAAAGCATGGCAACAAGGGAGGATATCGTGACGTTCAAAATTATTCAAACAGATCGAGCACCGGCTGCTATCGGACCTTACTCACAGGGGATAACGGTGGCTCCCTGGCTTTTTGTGAGCGGTCAGCTCGGAATACAACCAGAGACCGGCGAGTTGGTCAGTTCTGATTTTCTGCCTCAGGCCAAGCAGGCACTGGAGAACTTATTGCAGATCGTGCGTGCCGCAGGATATAATTTAAACCATGTTGTTGCCGTCGATGTGTTTTTAACCGATTTAAACAATTTTTCTACTTTCAACGCGCTTTATACTGAATATTTTTCGGAACATCGGCCGGCAAGAGCGGTGGTAGAGGTCAGCAGGCTGCCCAAAGATGCCAGTATTGAAATAAAGTGTATGGCCTACAATCCCGGAACATCAAGTATTTGAGCACTGTGTCCGGTCTTATCCAGAAATCGTTTGATGTTGTCCCTTGAAATTACCAAGGTACTGGTGTTGACCAAGGGATGGAACTGAAAAGCGTTCGACTTCCATAAAGTGCTGTCTATGATGAGTTCCACGGCCTTTGCGATATCATTGACAACGGCAAAAAGAGAGACCGAACCGGGATCGACACCCAGGTGTTTCTTCAAGCGCTCTTGCGAGCCAAAACGCAATCTGCTGCTGTTCAGTAAATCCGGCAATGCTTTCAGGTTGACCCGTTTTTCACCTTTTACGATAATCAGAAAATGCCTCAAACCTTTTCCATCGCGTAAAAAAAGACTTTTTGTTTTTGCCGCTGGAAGTGGGGGAACAAGGCGATTGACATCCTCGACGGTATAAACCGGAGGATGATCGTGACGCTCGTATTCGATTTGATGGTCGTCTAAAAATTTGTAAATGTCGATCATGATACTTAGGCTCCTTCTCCTGAGAAATCCAGGTGATATTGATGGCACTCAATTATAAGTTCAACGCATGCCTGTCAAGGATATGTTTTAAACTGGAGCGTTCTCATCTGTGTCGAGATCCATATGCGTTAAAACTGTCAAACCGGCGACAAAGGGATAATATTCCATGGATCCACAACATGACAAGACAATTATAAATGAAGCCATTCATCTTGCAGAAGCCTGGCAAAACCGGGCCAATGAATTGTTGACGGCTGAAGAAAAAGGAATTGCCGAACAAATGATTCGGTTGTTGACCCATCCATTGGACAAAGTCATTCTCACCAAAATGATTGATCAAAGCTTCAGGTCCCACAATCCCGGCCGTGTCGCAGATCAAATCAACAGCTTGCTCAGAGAATATGGCGTACCCGATTTTTTCTCATCCGTGGACAAACTTCTGGTTCAAATGTTTCTGGGTTTGGGTCGTTACATTCCCAGTATTTCAGTTCCTAAAGTCATCGAAAAAATGCGTCATGACAGCAGCCGAGCTATTATTCCGGGCGAACCCGATGCCTTGTACGCGCATTTGCAAAGACGAAAAAAACAGGGCGTTCAAATGAACATCAATCATTTGGGAGAAGCCCTGCTCGGAGAAAAAGAAGCCCTTCAGCGTCTTGATACATATACGAGTGATTTGAAAAATCCCGAGATCGAATGCGTTTCTATTAAAATTTCAACAATTTATTCCCAAATCGAGCCATTGGCATTCGAACATACGGTCCAAATCTTAAAAGAACGGCTTATTCTGCTATACACGGCAGCCAGAGACCATCTTTATCGTCGGAACAACGGGACAATAGTTCCGAAGCTCGTCACCCTTGATATGGAAGAATACAGGGATCTGGAAATTACCGTAGCTGCGTTTAAGCAAGCTCTTGAGCAGGATGCATTTAAAAATTATACGGCGTGTATTGCATTGCAGGCTTATTTGCCGGATTCGTATGCCGTGCAACAATCTCTTACAGCCTGGGCCAAAGCGCGGGTTGAAAGTGGCGGCGCTCCCATCAGAATTCGCATCGTCAAAGGTGCCAACATGGAGATGGAAAAACTGGAATCAGCGATACGCAACTGGCCCCTGGCCCCATATGACAACAAGCTTGACGTAGATGCCAATTATAAAAAAATGATCGATTTTGGCATGGCACCGGATAACATCCGGGCAGTTCACCTGGGGATTGCCTCCCACAATCTCTTTGAATTGGCGTACGCGTATCGACTGGGTATGCAAAATAATGTCGCCGATTATTTATCATTTGAAATGCTGGAAGGAATGGCCGATCACATACGCCGGGCCATCCAGGAAATACCCGGGGATATCATGCTTTACGCCCCGGTTGCCGCCAAAGATCAATTCATCAATGCCATTGCTTATCTTATACGCCGCCTTGACGAAAACACAGAAGCGGAAAATTTTCTGCGGTATTCGTTTAATCTCAAAACAGACTCCAAAGAATGGGAGTTTTTGAAAAAACAATTCGTTGCTTCCTGCGAGCATAAAAACCGGGTCAGCAATCATCCGAACCGGATTCAAAACCGTTTCGAGGATTTGATTGCCGATAAAACAGGGACGTTTTATGAAAACGAATTTATCAACGAACCGGATACGGACTGGTGTCTGGCTTCGAATCGGACGTGGGCCGAAACTATCCGAAAAAAATGGTTTAAACATGAATCAGATAAACCGATTCAAATACCTTTGGTGGTGGCAGGACAGGAAATCTATAAAGACCGGCATGTAAGGTCGTGCATGGATCATTCCCGATTGCCGGAAGACATCTGTGTGGCGTCCTATGCAGAGGCCATTGATACAGATGTGGAACATGCTTTGGCAACCGCCAGGGACGATCCGGATGGGTGGCGCTCAAAAAACATGGAGCAGCGCCATGAAATCCTTTCCCGGGTGGCCATGGAACTTCGCAGGGCAAGAGGAGATCTCATCGGTGCTGCGGCAGCAGATACCGGAAAAATATTTTCCGAAGCCGATGCCGAGGTTTCTGAAGCTGTTGACTTTGCCGAGTATTATCCGTTTTCAGCAAAGGTATTTTCAGAGCTGAAAAATGTCCGATGCCGGGGCCGAGGCGTGGGGCTGGTCATTTCCCCATGGAATTTTCCCATTGCCATCCCCTGCGGTGGGCTCGTGGCATCTTTAGTTGCCGGCAATACGGTAATCTTCAAACCTTCATCGGAAGCGGTCCTGACGGCGTGGCAGTTGTGCCAGTGTTTTTGGAACGGCGGTGTGTCCAAAAATGTGTTGCAGTTTCTTCCCTGTTCCGGTTCGACCTCCGGCGCAAAACTTGCCGAACATCCGGGTGTGGATTTCATTATTATGACCGGCGGTACCGATACCGGAATGACCCTTTTAAAACAAAGGCCGTCTATTTTCCTTACAGCAGAAACCGGTGGCAAAAACGCGACCATCATCACGGCCATGGCCGACAGAGCCCAGGCCATCAAGCATGTGCTTCACTCAGCCTTTGGTCATTGCGGCCAAAAATGCAGTGCCACGTCATTGCTGGTATTGGAAAAAGAAATCTATGAGGACGAAGCGTTCAAAAGGCAATTGGTCGATGCTGCCGGCAGCTACGCCGTTGGTTCTTGCTGGGAATTTCAAAACAAAATGGGACCATTGATTCAACCCCCGTCCGGTGATCTAATGCAGGCCCTGACCCGGCTTGAGCCCGGTGAATACTGGGTGCTTGAGCCCAAAAATGTCCACAACAACCCCCACATGTGGACACCGGGCATAAAATGGGGGGTTCAGCCCAACAGCTACACGCACCTCACCGAGTTTTTCGGCCCGTTATTGGGGGTGATGTGCGCCGAAGATCTGGATCATGCCATTAAGATCGTAAACCAAACCGGTTACGGGCTGACTTCGGGGCTGGAGAGTCTTGATCAGCGGGAGCACGATTACTGGAAGAAACGTATCAGAGCCGGAAATCTGTATATCAATCGTTCGACCACCGGTGCCATGGTTTTGCGGCAGCCTTTTGGTGGTATGGGCAAATCAGCGCTGGGGGGCGGTATCAAGGCCGGGGGCCCCAACTATGTGTTTCAATTTATGAATTTTGAGGATGTTGGATTTCCATCCGTAGGCGCCATTCAAAACGATTATCCCTTGTTGCAGCTCATTCAGGAATGGAAATTGAAGCTTGACTGGGGATTACTGAAAGAATTCAAGGCCGATCTTACCAAGATTATCCGGGCCGTTAAAAGCTATCTCTATCACTGGGAACAGGAATTTTCCCAAGAAAAGGATTACTTTCATCTGCGAGGGCAGGACAACATGGTTCGCTATATTCCCATTGGAACGGTGGTTATCCGCCTGCATCCGGACGACAACCTGTTCGATATACTGGCAAGAGTTGCTGCGGCAAAGATTGCAGGTTGCGAGATTTCCGTCAGTCTGCCCGCGGAGTTGAACAATACGGTGAGTAGGTTTTTGTACGGTAAAAAAGGTCAGCAGTTTTTAGGTGATGTTCCCATCATCCATCAGTCCGACGGCGACCTGATCGCCATGATACCCGAGATTCATCGTATCCGCTATGCATCGCCGGACCGGGTGTCCGACAAAATATTTCGGGCAGCGGGAGAAACCGGATTTTTTATTTCCCGCTCAACAGTTTCCATGGAAGGGAGAATCGAGCTGTTACAGTATTTTCAGGAGCAGAGCATCTGTTTCAACTACCATCGATACGGCAATCTCGGTGAACGGGCACTCATATAACAGTTCAAGTTTCGCACCCAATATTTACGAACATATTCACGGGATATGCTCCCCCGTTTCATTCTGGCGTCTACGTGTCTGGTGATTTCAATGACTTGGCAGCGTTGCATTCTTGTCCCCTCCGCGTTCTCCCGCGAAAACCATGCGTGAGCCGGGGTCCTCCCCACTGCTAAGCCAATGAAATGGCGAAGCCACTTCGCCAATATCATTAAACGGGGAAGCATACCCTGCTATCACCTATTTATTTTTCAGCTACATCAAAATGCTTTTTAGTATTTTTGAAATATGATACTTACGTCGTCATAAAAAATACAGGAATGACCCAAATGAATTTAGAACTTTTAGACGATACATTTACGATACACCGCCTTAATACTTCTGCCAAGATGCCAGATGAGATTTTTAGCGAAGCGTTTTTCAACATTGTTAAAACGAAAGAAGAACTTTCCATTGTATGCCGTAATTCATTAACCTTGAATAGTGAACGATGTAACCAAAATTGGTCGTGTATCAAGGTGTCGGGGCCATTGGCGCTGAATACAACTGGAATTCTGGCAAAGCTGTCAAAGGTGCTGGCAGAAGCACAGATCAGTATTTTTGCCATATCGACGTACGATACTGACTATATTTTGATACCGGCGGAACAAACAAAGGCCGCGGTTACAGCGCTTAAAGATGAGAATTTTCGGTTTATTTAATACTTAAGTTTCGGTCACATTTTAGCCTTTAAAAGTATTACCGCTTCTGGCATAATTATATTTTTTCTGAAAGAACGCGTGAATAAGGGCTCATAATGAAAGAACCTAACCGGGCCATTAATAAATACCTCTGCTTTATCACGGAGTTTTATCCATAAATTTAAATCCCCGATGGTTCTTTCATAACGATCCCTAACCCACACAGGCAGCTTCCAGCCAAAATTTAATCATACCCAAAGCTCTTTCTTGTTGGGTCGTCTTGTCCCATCTTGGCTCGAAGAGTGAGGCGGGAAGATGAAAGCGAAGGCCATTGAGATCGATGTGGTTCAAAGGAGTAAAATATTACAGATTTTTTACCTTTAAACTCTGCAGACTGGATTTGTCAAATGCAAGATATTGAGATCATAGAACTTGAAAATTATGGTGATACAAGGGGTGCGTTATTCAACATCCTTGAAACGGATATACAATTTCTCGGTAACATTCAAAATATCCATTTTGGAAGAATCTGTCCGGGTTCAATACGCGGAAATCATTATCATCTCCAAAGCAAAGAAATACTAATCATCTCATATTCAGATATATGGACGTTGGCTTGGGCCGAAAATGATTCGGCTGAAATTTCAAAAAAAGAATTCCCGGGATCCGGAGCAGTCTTGATAAAAGTCCGTGAAGGGGTTGTTCATTCCGTAAAAAATACCGGCGACAAGAATTTGGAGATCATTGCATTATCAAACAGGATATTTTCCAGAGAAAGTTCAGATACAATTTCCAAGATCTTGATGACGTAGCCAATTCGAATATGAAACTGTGGGTATCCTCCCATCCTGCCCGACTGAATTTCATCCTTGCTGTTCGCCTGCTGAAGGAATCCACTAATGGAGCCGAAAAATCCCACAAAAATACTGGTTTTTCGTATTGACTATTCTTTTTTTATAACTATTCTTTTTAATTAAGACTTAAGAATAGTTTACTCACGCAATGACCAAGTAATGGCAACCTTCCAAGTCAAGGAGTTGAGGCAAATGGCACAAGAAACTTCAGAAGAGAGAAAAAAAACTTTAAAGAGTGTGGACAAAGCCATAATTCGCGAAGACATTCTACAGAGCTTCCCAAAACTTTTCGGGACCAAAACGGTAAACGGTCGAAAAGTCAATGTGGAAAAGGAGATCGCCGCACTCGCCCAAGAGCTGCACCCCGAGATCGCTACGGCTCTTACCGCGCGCCGGGCGCTCCTGAATTCTCCCGCACCGGTCCGCGAGAAATATGCATGGCCGAAGTGGGATGACACATTTGAGGACTCCGTAACGAAGAAGTTCTGGACATATCACCAGATCGTCCAGGGCTTGATTGACAACTTTCACGGTCGGGACAGCGAATGGGTTTGGCGGCTCAATGACCAAGTGCCCATCCCGAATGACGCCCATCCATTGACAAATCCCGGCTTGGAACTCACAGGACCGTGGCACCCGCTCAAAATGGCCTTCAATGCGTTAAATAGCCCGGCACCTATGAATATGCCGGACTTTGAAGACGCCTCGCCATCCCATTTCCGGCCAGACGGTGCGTCCGCGGATCAACCGATAGGAATTTTCGCAGCCTTGGAGAACGCTAGAGAAATTTTCGAAGGCACCTGGTCCGATCGCGCCTATGAGGTGAAAAAGAAAGGCAAAAATCGGGAGTATAAAATCAAAGAGTCCCCGGCGCACTGGCCGACCCGGTTTGCCCGGCCTCCGAGCATCCATGTGCGGTACGACCACATAACGGTCCAAGGGAAACCGGTACATGGCATGATTCCCATCACTCTCATATGGGCGATCAACAACTACGAGTCCCTCACTCGGGCCGGTACCGGCTTATACTACTACATTCCAAAGATTCAGACCCCTCAGGAAGCGCTCATTGTGGAAAAGCTCCTAGTACGGGTGGAAGGTTTGATCGGCGTCCGGCCCGGCACCATTAAAATCAAAGTCCTTTACGAGGAGGGGAATGCGGGACGGTTCA
>Ga0209536_100008711_pt1 | contig 15186 bp, 13 predicted proteins | sample DeeMarSeWOR28_12_FD_187461 | JGI IMG/M metagenome (GOLD analysis project Ga0209536, IMG submission 187461) | Marine sediment microbial communities from White Oak River estuary, North Carolina - WOR-2-8_12 (SPAdes) (version 2) | ecosystem: Environmental > Aquatic > Marine > Intertidal zone >...
ACCTAAACTGATCGGTTCCAGGTTCCAAGTTCAGGGTTCAACGGTTATAATATGCTTATTTTCAGAACGTCATACCCGTTTTTTGGATTGACCGCTGTCACCCAATGGGTGAAACATGGAATTTAACCCACTTAACGCGTAATACAATGGGTAGAGGTTAGTTGCGACATTTTAACTGGGCACCTTGAACCCGGATCCGCTCAACCCGGGTTACAATAAATATAAAACACCAATTTTCTGCCGCTGTCCGTTTAGTTCAGTCCCGATAGCGTCTACAAGCGCTGTTTTATCCGGTTGGTTTCCATAAACTGAACCAGTTTCTCATATGGTTGTGCACCTACAAGAGACATTCCGTTCAGCATGAAGGTGGGAACCGCGGTGACGCCCAATTGATATGACCGCCCCCAGTCGTTGTCAACGGCATCTTTAAACGTTCGATGTTCAAGCACATATTGGATTTTCTCAGGCTTTAGACCCACCGATACGCCCAGCTCGACGAGAGTGGAAACAAGGCCAATGTTGCGTCCATCAGCAAAATAGGCCCTGAAGACAGCGTTGTGAAATTCTTCCCCTTTTTGCTGTTGTTCTGCAAATTTGCCCAGCTCCTGGGCAAGACGACTATTAAATGTTTTTTCACGGGTGCCGAACGGCAGCCCGAGTTCGACGGCTACATGGGTGAGGTGGTCCAGAACCTGTTTGATGTTAACCGGCCGGCCGGCAAACAGCTCTTCAAGGGTCAACCCCTCCTGAGGTGTGTCCGGATGCAACGGGAAGGCCGTCCATCGGATGATGACATCATAGTTGTGTCGCAATCGTTCAATACGCCCGGTAATGAAATAACACCAAGGTCAGATATAGTCGGAAAAAATTTCAAGAATAGCTGATTGTGTCATGATATTCCTTAATTAAATGCAGCGGCGGCTCACACAATATCCAAGACCCCAGCAGGTCCTGTGTTTTGTGCCATATCTATTTCATTATTAAGCCACCGGGTGTGCCGCTCGATTGCGTCGGTTAGCATCGGATCGGTCGGCCTGATATACTAACGGTCCATTGCGTTCATGCTGTGACCTAATATTGTGTCCCTGAACGCCTTGTCAACCCCAGCCTCTCCCTGTATATTTTTAGTGACATGGGGAAATCCTAATAGGCCAATCCGGCTTCAACGTTGCTAGCATAGTGAAAAAAATAGATTTAATTGAACCAATTGTATGAGGAAAGATAAAAACACTGTATTGTTTTGTGCAAACCTTCATACGCTGATACGTGATAGGTGCCGTTAATTTATTGAAACTGTTATAAATTATTATCACCATGTCACTGGCACGATCTTTGAACATGTTCATATTTACAGTTAGGTTATTTGAATAATTCAATGATTTTCCCAATGGACGGCCCTTCCATGTTGATTTTACAAAACCCTAAGGAATACATACGTAAACCCAAAGAGAAGGAGAGTATCGATCCGCAAGATGAATCAGCCAATGAGATCATTAAGGGATTTGTTTGCGGCACAATCATTTCTGCAATATTTTGGCTGGGCATATTTACGATCGTAAAGTCTTTCCTTTGATCGAAAACATCAATTCTTCAGGAGAATAATGATGGAAAATAGTATCAATAACGTCATCATGTTAGCCGCAATAGGGTTACTTTTCCTCCTATGGTTTTTTTGTAATTTGGTTGTGTAAAATCGGCCCTTTTTTGTCACCGCTTAGATTAACTCGATGTAATTTAATCCTGGTGAAAAGCCTACCATCGGGACACCCTTTGCCATTGCAAGGCCAGCATTGAAATGACCAATCGTTGGCCATACGATTCATCCCCGACATTTTGCATCGAATCTCTAAGCGGTGACCACATACCAAAAAATTGCTAGCTTTGGATTTGTCCCAACTCTACCCCAAAGGTTAAATCTCACCTTCGCATCTTCAAGTTTTTGTTGATTTCCCTAAGTGTCTGTATGTCCGTTCGCTCTTGTCTCCTAATGTTTTTTGAAATGAAGGCGATAAAATTTATAGGTGAAATAAAATGGAACGGATAATACTATACACGCTATTGGTGATTCTGGCTTATATCGGGACACTCATTCTGGGTCTATTCCTCTCGGTTGAAGTAACCAAACTTCTAAAGGATAAGAAGTTAAGATTGCCCTGGGCTAAAGAATAACCCCATTCAATCGTTCTGAACTGCCTGAACAGGTCATCAAAAACTTATGGGAATACCCCTTTATCTTTCAGCCAAGGTGCATGATTCCTGGCTTTTGAATGAATCCCGCCGCAGATCCGTGGAGAAAAGGATTTAGAATGTTTGAAATAAAAAAGGGGCGGTTCATGGGGAATGAACCACCCCGGATAGAGGAAAGTGTTAAGGGTTAAGTTGAAAAGTTAACCGATTAACAACTCAGCAGCACTAGCTGCATGCCATATGATAATGCCACGATGTGGCATGTCAAGAGTTATCCATGGGTCGTACTTCTTGCGGATCTGCATGTGATGAAAGCATGCCAAAATTAATCTGCGCGCGTAAATTTAACACCAAAACCCGATTGATTGTGCCAGGCTACTTTACCGGTCAATTTGGCAAATTTTCCATTTTTCTTCAAGGGAATGGCAACTCGAATACGCTGTCCCACCTCAACGTCACTTTTTGATTTGATAAAAATACCGCCACGGCTGACATTTTCTACAATCCCCCTGTAAAGAAGACGCTTTGACTCAAATTTCAGCGGTATGGAACATTTTTTTCGCTGATGCTTTCGCGAATCTGACCCTGACTTCTCTTCACGATCTTCGCTGATGTCTTCAAACAATTCCACCCCATAACCATAGTAAAATGATGATTTCTCCAAGGGTTTACGCCACCTGATGATACCACGATAGTTTTCGTGCTTATCAGGTTGCGAGGCAAATGGCGAATTGGGAATGCCGATTCGAAGTTCCGTATCAGGTTCTAAACGCACATCAGCCTCAAAATACAAGCCCAAATCACTGAAGTTGTACATTCGGGCTCTCCGCAGTTTACCAATATCGATATTTTCTAGTGTAATCGGGGATTCATGGTGAAATCGAGTTTTGTCTCTATTTTCAGGATTCGAATTCATTTAGTCACGCGCCGTCTTAATCTTAAAACAATGATTAGGATACCAAGGGGGCTGCCGCTACCTTCAAACCAGCCGAGGCATATTCGAAGGGATTAGTTCTTGGCTTTAACTGCGTATTTCTTAAGAAGGTCCTGGATGGCCTCTTCGAGTAGATCATTTTGTCGTTTTTCCAGTTGAGCAGCAAGAATCTTAATCTGTCTAATCAAATCCGCGTCCAATGTGGTATTATACATTTTTCTGTTTGTCATAGTTGAAGTACCAATTTCAAATTAATAAATCGGAAAAAACCGGCATATTCCGAATAGGAAGTTCATCCAGGCAAAACTAAATCATGGCCATATTTCTATTTTTTTTTACACCAAAAAGCTGAAGCCGAAGACCCGATGGGATAGTTGTACACCCAGACTACATGAGTAGCACCTAAATAACTGACTCGTTCCAGCACTTTGAGCTCGCCATCATAATACGTGCGGTATTTGTTGAAATCGGCCATAAATTTTCCCGGGTCTGACGTCTCCGATATTGTATCCATATATATACAGTCCTCAACCATCTCCTCTTCTGCGATAACCAGTTCCGGAAATCGATTATGAGTGCACGCCGAGAAAAAAAAGATAAAAAAAAGAATCAGCAATTTTTTTATACGGTGACCATAAATCATTTTGGGACGTATCTGGATGGGCCAATTGACCTTTAACTTAAAATTTTGTTTTTGTATTTATTTTAATAAAAATAATCGATTATGTCAAAAAAATGAGCAATTGAAGCCGCTAAAGTTAAAAAATAAGCGGTTGAAATGGGACTGATTGTCGGGTTGATTTAACGCTTGGAGAGAGGGGATTCAGCCGGACTCAATAGGATCGGATTTGAAAAAAAGCATCTGTTAGTTCTAACTTTAACTCTTTAGAATTGTTCAAGAAATTCACTTATAGTGTTGTGAACCCGTTGCGATCCCTCGCCGAGCAGTATGCCATGGCGATCGAAATTAAAGAGCACGTATTCTTTTTCTTTCGTACCGATGAGGTCAAAAATTTTTCGGGATCCTTTGGGGTCCACAACCGGATCTCGGCTTGATTGGACAATCAATGCGGGTACGTTCATCTTCGGCAGTTTGGGCTCCAGATTATCCATCAAGCGTTCGATTTCTCTAATCCCCGAAATAGGATTTCGTAGGTAGTTGATATGCGGATTTTCCGGTTTATTGTCAACAAACTCCATTTTGGGTCCCACGCGATGGGCTCTATCTACAATTCTGTTCCACATATCAACGGCTGGAACGAATTTTGACGAAAAATCTTTGAGCCTCAGCGGAGCTGCAACGGCGAAAACACCCGCCACCTGTTTTACTCGCGCCGCAAGATCCAGGGCTAAGCCTGCGCCGGTGGAAAAACCGCCTATCACAACTTTTTTGCAAATACTGCTCATAATTGCATATCCTTGATCAATGGATTTTACCCAATCCATGTAGGATCTAACAGCGAGATCTTCTGGAGATGTACCATGCCCTCTGAGTCGAGGAACGTAAACCCAAAAGCCTTTTTGGCCTAAATGTCGGGCCAGCTCTTTTACTTCCAGAGGTGCTGCCATATACCCGTGAGAAAGCACAACGCCAACATTTTTTGATTTTCCTTTAATCAGGAACGGCATTCCAACATCAATGGATTTGGACTCCCCTTCTACGAAAAAGGTATCGTAATCCTGCTGGTATTCCGCAACCGCTTGCTGCATAAGCAAATTGGCGACCTTTCTTCGTATCCAAAAATCGGGTTGGAAAGCCAATCTCCGGACTTTACGCTGGAGATCGTTGAGCGGTTCCACGGCATTGGCGATGACGTCTATGGGATTTTCAATGCGGGCGAGATGAAAATCGTAGGGTGATGAAAATTTGGAGTGATCTTTTCGAAAGTAACCGTTTTCTTTATTTATATTCCCCTTTTCCAGAGCAACCGTAAGAAAATCATTTGCCTTGTGGTAACGATCATCTGTGAGCAAGTGGATCTGATCTTCTTCGAGACTGGAATGCAAATACAGGTCGGAATTTTTCTGGATCTGGGTGGCGGTCAGAAAAACGCGTCGTCTAAGATCGAACTCGTCGATTTTTCTGAACGGCATTAATCTGAGAATCGACGCAAAGAGATGATCGTGGTTCACGGTGGTCAAATTATAAATATCACGCATGTAGCGCTGCATGAGTTTCAGCGCTTCCATGCGCATAGTTTGCCTGGAAGGAAGCAGGTCATCGAAATTAATTCTCCTTTTTGCCCGGATGTCCAATTCAATCGCCGAACATTCCAGGCAATCGCCGATAATCAGCGGCTCACCAAATCGAATGTCGAGATCCACTCCCGATATCAGCATGGAGCCTTCTGTCATAATTTCTTCCACAAACCGTTCAGGCAGATCTTCTACCAACCGAAGCGCTAAATTACTTAAAATGTTTTCCCTGGCTCTGATGGGATAATAGGTTAAATTCACCGGGACAATGTAGGTATTGCGCTCTATCACCGGCTCTAGGGACTCGATTTGAAACAGCTCCTTCAGGTATTGTGCCTCATCGGGATTCTCGGTTACGAGACGTCGCAAACGGTGCCGATAAAATTCGGTTCGCATGGCGAGCGTCGCTGCACCGGTATGCGGAGGATGTTTTCCTCCCGCCTTGGATATCATGAACTGGCCTTTTTCAATTATTTTTTTATTCTTAACCATACGGCCTTCGGGAAATATGATCCAGTTGGCCTCCCCGGTGAGCAAGCTTTTCACAATCAGTCGGTCTCGATCCGGATTTTTGGTTGAGACGGCTCCTACATTTTCCAGAAACGAACCAAATGCCCCTTGAAAAAGTTCATAGGCCGCCAGCGACCACACTGGAACTTTGGTCAGTTTAAATATCTGGTAGGGCATCAGAAAGGTTTCAAGGCGTGTGAAATGATTAATAACAAAAATGATAGAGTGTCCGTGCGGGATATTTTCTTGACCATGAAGCGTAATATTGGCCTTAGAAAGATTGGAGATGGTTTTTATGGCAAAACCGGTTGTGCGATATGCAAATAGGTTCATTGGTTACAGAATGTTTTTCACTTGAAAAATAGGTACATTTGTCGAAGAAATGCCGCTGCAAACCCCAATGGCATGCAATATAATGATTTGCCTCAATTCTCTATCTAAATAATAATTGATAATCAACTACAGATCAATACTCGATCTGGTTGGAATTCATTCGCATAAAAATGCTTAGCAGCCTTAATTTTAAGAATTTCTAGTTCTTGCATTTATCTTACCTCCTGCTCTATAAGCGCCATCGCATCAAAGCTGAGTTTTGAAAGCCGCGCAGGTATTGGGAGGTTATTTGTTGACAGTATGACCAATTAAGATTAAATTGAAACCCTTTGTTAGGATCTTCATCCATAATAACTAACTAAAATTATTTAATAATTTTAAAAATCTCGGAACTATAAGAACTAAAAAGGCCGCTGTAGTTTTGGAGGTTCACCGTGTATTCAAAAATACTTATACTTCAATTTCCGAAATCGGAAGTTCATAAACCGATCGTATATCATTTAACTAAAGATTACGATCTGATTTTCAATATCCTGAATGCAACGATCTTGCCCCGCAAAGAAGGTGTTATGGTGCTTGAATTATCAGGCGCAAAAAAAAATTTCAAAGAAGGGGTAGCCTACCTAAAAGCGCAAGGTGTGCATGTAAAAAACGCTTCACAAGAAGTTAAACGGGACAGTAAAAAATGCACCGAATGCGGAGCCTGCACGGCCGTTTGCCCAACGGGCGCACTTTCTGTTAAACGGCCGGAAATGAATGTTGTCTTTGATCAGCAAAAATGCAGCGTGTGCGAATTGTGTGTGCCTGCCTGCCCTCCTCGGGCGATGGAGGTGCGTCCGATAACCCAAAGCTTTTTTGAATGAAGCATACAACAGCAGTTGCCATAAGCGGTGGCGTCGACTCTATGATGGCCGCCTACCTGTTAAAAGAACAGGGACATCATGTCATTGGAATTCATTTTATTACCGGATACGAGACGGCTTGGTCCGATCGGCAGTACAACGAAAAAAACGCCCCGCATCCGGTTCTGGACATTGGACGGCAATTAGATATTGCCGTTCAGCTCAAAGATATCCGCTCCGAATTTCAGGAAACGGTCATTGACAACTTTATACAGGCTTATGAGGCCGGCAAAACTCCCAACCCTTGCATGACCTGCAATCCCGCAATCAAGTTCGGCGTCATTTTATCTTTTGCACGCCGGTTGGGAGCAACTCAACTGGCCACCGGACACTATGCCCGGATCAAAATGGATGACCGTGGTCGCCGTCGTCTGTTTAAGGGCAAGGATACCAGCAAGGATCAATCGTATTTTCTGGCTCGCCTGACGCAAAACCAATTAGCCAAGGCCTGCTTCCCTTTAGGAGTAATGAAAAAAACCGAGGTAAAACAGTTGGCCAAGCATAAAGGATATGAGCCGGTCACAAGGGGAGAAAGCCAGGATGTGTGTTTTGTAAGCCAGAGCACATACAGCACGTTTCTAACCGAACAGGAGGGATTCGAATCAAAACCGGGTCTGATTGAAGACGTCACCGGCAAGGTAATCGGTGAGCATAATGGTTTGCACCTCTTTACAATTGGCCAACGTCGCGGCATCAATTGTCCGGCTTCTGAACCCTATTATGTCATCCGTTTGGATATCGAGCACAACCGATTAATCGTAGGGTCAAAAAGGGATTTACTGTCATCCGAATGCAGGGTGATCGATATAAATTGGATCCACGAAGAACCCGAGTCCGCCATAGATGTATGCACCCGCGTGCGGTATCGCAGTCAGGAGGTTCCCTCCACGGTTTATCCACAAAAAAATCAGACGGCCATAGTCCGGTTTAAATCACCTCAAGCTGCGGTCACACCTGGTCAGGGAGCGGTGTTTTATCGAGGAGAGGAGATACTGGGAGGGGGATGGATCGAAGAAAGCATAGCATATCGGGCCTGAAGGCGGGGAAGCAGAGAAAATAGGAAGGTTTGAGGTTGTGAGCTTGGGCTATCGAGATGCTCGCAGTTCACACTACGGGGGGTTGATTGATTTGATTAACTGAAACGCGCTGTCCTGTACACGTATGAATCTGTGTCGATCCATGTAAATCCGTGTCCCAGATTTAAACGCTCCCCGCAGCAAAGCTGACGGGGTATCGGGTTAGAGGAATAATCTCTATTTTATCGCAGCAAGCTGCAGGGAATTCGACCTTAAAAAAGATTTGTCTGTGTTAGTCTGTGTGGGTCTGTGGTTAATCAAAGATAAAAAATATGCCAAAATTTTCCATCATAACGTTGGGTTGCAAAGTGAATCAGGCCGAATCGGATGGCATTGCCCAGAACTTTTCCGCTTTAGAATGGTTGCCTATTCAGAATCGGGAACAGGCAGATGTTTGTATCGTGAACACTTGTGCGGTGACACACAAGGCGTGCATGCAGTCTAGACAGGCCGTTCGACAGGCAATACGAACCAATCCGAATGCACAGATTGTGGTAACCGGTTGCTATGCACAAACCGCCCCGCATGAAATACGCGAAATTCACGGTGTCAATTATATCGTCGGACAGGGAGAAAAGCATACGATCAACCAAAGGTTTCGGAATGGTGGCAAAAGACAGACCCATGGTCCTATAACAATTTGCGGCGACATTTCTAAAAAACGTGACTTCGAACCGCTAAAAACCGCAGCCCAGGCACGGCGTACAAGACCTTTTCTAAAAATTCAAGATGGATGTGATGCCTTTTGTACCTACTGCATTGTGCCGTATGCTCGCGGACGCAGTCGCAGTATGATGTTGGAAGATGTCTTGGAAAGTATTCGACAACTGGCAGCAGCCGGTTATCATGAGGTGGTATTAGCGGGTATTCACCTTGGTGCCTATGGGAAAGATCTTTCCACCGGACTAAACCTTTCGGATTTACTGCATCGAATCGAAAACTCAAAGCCAATAGAGCGGGTTCGGCTCAGCTCGATTGAACCCATGGAGCTCACCGACGAAATTGTTAAACAGGTGGCTGATTCGGAGCTGTTTTGCCGCCATTTTCACATACCGCTTCAAAGCGGTGATGATCTGATCCTGACACGGATGGGACGCCCCTATTCCAGCAAAACCTTCCATGATTTGATCCTAAAAATCAATGAATTGATGCCGGATGCAGCCATCGGTGTCGATATTCTGGTTGGATTTCCGGGAGAAACCGAGACCGCTTTTGAAAACACGTATACGTTGATCGAGAAATTACCCATCAGCTATCTGCATGTCTTTCCGTATTCGCCCCGCCCGGGCACACCGGCAAGCGGTTTCCCGGATAAGGTGCGCAGTGAAGTTCTCCAGGAGCGAAGTGAACGAATGCGCATGCTTGGAAATAAAAAGCGAATGGGATTTTACCGGTCTTTCATCGGAAAACCGGTAAGTCTGCTCATCGAAACCCAACGGGATCGCAAGATCGGCTTACTGAAGGGTATTTCACCAAACTATTTACCGGTCTTGTTGGAAGGCGGGGATGATCAGAAGAATCGAATAGTTGATGTTAACATCCAAAAAATCACAGATAACCAGTTGTTCGGGATAGTGATAGAAGAACGGTAGTTTGACTTCGTTCTATGCTTTAGATTATGCCTCAAGCGAGATGGTCATGAAAAAGCTTATTATACAGATTCCCTGCTACAACGAGGAACAAACGCTGGCAGCGGCGCTGGCAGACTTGCCCCGCGAAATTGAAGGAGTGGATAAAATAGAATGGCTTGTCATCGATGATGGCAGCACGGATGGCACGGTCCATGTCGCCGAGCGCAATGGTGTCGATCATATCGTGTCGCATCCTAAAAATCTGGGATTGGCTAAAGCGTTTATGACCGGACTCAGCACCTGTTTGGAATTGGGAGCTGATATTGTGGTGAATACCGATGCCGATAACCAATACCGCGCAGATTGCATACCGGATCTTATTCGTCCTATTTTAGAGGGAAACGCTGACATTGTGGTCGGGGCGCGACCAATTGATGAAATTGAGCATTTTTCTCCAACTAAAAAATTTTTGCAAAAATTAGGCAGTTGGACTGTGCGTCGGGTCAGTGGCACCAATATACCTGACTCGCCAAGCGGATTCAGAGCATTTAGTCGCAGCGCCGCCAGAAAACTCAACGTATTCAACAAATATACCTATACATTAGAAACTATTATCCAGGCCGGACAAAAAGATATTCCGATAACATGGGTACCCATCCGTACCAACAAATACATGCGCCCATCACGACTCGTAAAGAGCATCCCTTCCTATATCGCACGGTCCATGGTAACCGTATTTCGAATCTTTGTTATTTACAAGCCGTTTCGATTTTTTATGGGTGTGGGCCTGGCTATTTTTTTGATTGGAACGCTGATCGGGTTACGCTTTCTGTACTATTTTTTCTCCGAATCAGGTGAGGGCCACATCCAATCTCTGATATTATCCAGCATACTCATCGGAATTGGATTTCAAACAGTAATGGGGGCATTCTTGGCTGATTTGCTTAGTGTTAATCGCAGACTATTGGAAGAACTACAATATAAATCACGTCAGCTGGAGAATATCACGCCCCCAAAAAAAGAAAACCCAAAAAGTGATGAGCAATAGCAAAACCGCCAATTTGTTTGACCTACTTATACTACTGACTATTAGCATCAGTTTTACATCGATTGGCCTGCTTGTTTTTGATGAATTTCATCCCTATAGCGCAACAGTTTCGGGAATTTTGTTGGCCGCTATCATTATCAAATTTCTATCCCTTAAAATCGAATGGCTCCCGAGTAAATTTCCGGTTCTACTTTTAGTAATATTGTTAGTGGCACTATTTTTCAGAGTGCGTCCCTATCTCTATGTGCCCGGCGGGCAGGATCAAGGCGTGTATGTGACCATGTCGGCAACCTATGAAAACAAAGGAAGTACATTTATAACCGATGAAGTCCGCAAGAAGGCGGTCGGGGCAGGATTGCAGAAATACTATGATCGTTTTAATCAATTTCATCGACGAAATGTAGTCAAGGGCGAGTATGAAGGGACACATGTACCTGGAGTCTACATCAAAAATTTGTCAGAATCCTTTTATGTCTATCAATTTTATCCGTTGCATCCTCTGTGGATGGCCTTAACCGGAAAATTCTTTGGTGACAGCAACCGGGTTTATTCCTTAGTTTTCTTCTCCTTGCTTTCAATCGCGGGATGTTACCTTTTATGTTTGAAGCTCACGGAAGGTAATCAAATCGCAGCAGCTTTAATCGCGATTTTGCTGGCATTGAATCCTTTACATGCATTTTTTTCGAAATTTCCTGTCACTGAAATCGTGACATTGGCCTTTTCCTGTTTAGGATTTCTTTATTTAATCACATACTATCAGGAGGCCAAAAAGGGGCAGTCGAAGCATTTCTACCTGACATTGTCCGCCGGACTTTTTGCCTGCATGTTTTTTACCCGTATCAGCGGATTTATATATATGCCGTTTTTCTATTTTTTTATCATGATCACTATTCTGTTTGAAAAAGATAACTCCGTTCGAAAGCATCTTGTCCTTTATTTCATTTCGATATTTATTTTGTATGCCTTATCTGTTGCCTACGGCATGTATTACTCCTACCCTTACTCACATGACATTTACAGAGGTTCTTTCAAGCATTTTTTTCACAATGACTGGGAGATAAAATTAGGTTGTTTCATAGCAGGAGCCATCTTATTTCTACCCATAGTATGGCTGATGAAGGACCGTATTGCAAAGTTGATTTTAAACTTTAAGATTAATTTCAGTATGCTAGCTTACGGCGCTTTGCTGATAGTTATCATCATGGCGTGTTATAAGGCATATTCACTGGCGTTCACTGATAAATTTGTCAGTGACGGCTGGATCGGTGGGAGATGGAAAATGGCCGGAATGGGTTGGAAATCGCTGCCGCGTTCAAATGTTTTCGCAGTTATGTTATATTTATCACCTTTAGGATTTTTGGTTTTTCTATATGGTAATATTCGCTCGATGCTGAAGCAAAATAACATAATTTGGATAGGGTTTTCTGTATTTCTTGCTATGTTTTGGTATGTTGGTACCGTCATGCGATTCACGACGCCATACCATTTCTATTTCAGCCGCTATTTTTTGAGTGAAATTGTTCCGTATTCTTTATTGTCTATTGCCATTGTTTTCGGAGACCTAATTAACACGAATAAACGATTAAAAATAACCTCGATTACGTTATGTGTTTCTATAGCAATTTATTTTGGTTATTTCACAGTTCATCAGGTATCCAAAAGAAGTGCTGATGGTGCGTACGCATCTTTAAGGCAAGTCCAAAGTCATTTGGAAGAAAATGATTTGCTTTTAATACATAAAAAAGATTTTAAGTTTGAGACACTACTTATTAAACTTCCGCTTTCATACTATTTCGATTTGAATGTCTGTGAATTTGAGAAAGCAGCCGATTTGGAGTTTATCTTCAACAGCAAATTTTTAGACAAATTTGAGAGCGTTTATATTTTATCCAAAAAAGCCCTAAATTCACCTTTCTTGACTTCGGTTGATGAAATTCCTTATAAGCAAGGCTATTATGATAAAAGTGGGAAAAAAATACCCACGAAGTTTAGATATTGGAATTTCAAGTTCTTTTTATATAAATTAGATAAAGAAAAAATACAGATATGGCTGTCATTACAAAGAGCGTGCATAGATTGATCACTTATGACCGTTATCAATTTCTGATCATTAGATGCAAATGAAATGCATAAACTCGGAAGACTTCAATCAATTAGCATCTATCATCATTTCCACCACATATCCAACCTGTTGCAGTAAGAAACTATATATTAGAAGCGGAACTATTAGGAGGATCTTCGGATCTTTGAAGTAGGTTTTGATGATGTTCCATGATGACCATCCTCGTAATAAAATGAAACTGCCTACCTTCCCCACACGCTTTTTAAAGTGGTAGTTGCTGCGTCCACGGTTATACATCCATTTAGTAAATGAAATCAAACTTGTTCGCGCCTCATGATAGATGACGGCAGCTGGATTGAATCGTATTTTTACACCATGCTTAATCATTCTCATGCTCATCTCAGCGTCATCGTTTGCAGCAACAAGCGTCTCATCGAAAAGGCCGGTTTTTTTTAAAACCGGTTTTCTGAATGCAAAATTGCAGCCTGTGAATTTTCTCGTATATCCTTCTTTGGAAACCTTCCACATTTTAGCGAAGCCGACATGCCCTCCGCCCGGAAATCCTAAAGATGATATGCAATCTCCCACAAACGTCGATTTGGGAATCTTGGTCTCTCCGGCCATGACATGCTCTTCAGGATTTTGGGTGAAGAACCGATCGATCTGTTCAATCCAATCCGTTGTCGCTTCACAATCAGAATCCGTGAACGCGATGATATCTGCCTTTGCTTCCCGTATTCCTTCATTCCGTGCATGGCCGAGACCACGCTTCTTCATTAAGAGGACACGATCGGCGTATTTTGCCGCAATCTCCGGTGTTTTATCATTTGAACCATTGTCGACTACTACCAGCTCATAGTCTTTGAAGGTTTGGTTTCGCAAAGATTTTAGCGCCCTAACAATACATCGTTCTGCATTCAGAGCCGGCATGAGAACGCTAATCTTGGGATTTATAGATTTCATGAAAAGAATACATTCTGAATGGCATCGGTCTGATTTTGCCAAGTCCAAATTTTTACCGAATATTCTCTAGTCAATTACTGTGCTACCAATTTAGGAGACGTATGTCGTGTCGCCCTATTCCAAACATATACCAGCGGACCAGTTCCCAGAACAATTGTGCATATCATTAATATAGCTCTATCTACTGAACCTGCAAATATTCCGCTACTGAAGCTATAACCCGAAACGTGTGAGAGAACGCCAATCAACCACTCCCTTAATCCTAAGTTGCCAGGCGTTAATGTCAGAAATTGTATCAAACCTGTCGCAGGTGCTAAAATAAGAAGTACCCGTGGTGAAAGGTCAACATTGATGATATCAAAAGAGATGCTGAGTCTATAGGCAAGTGTCACAAATTGCATGATAACCAATCCACTGATTTGACAGAACAAGATGGGGCGCGATCTTATTATTTCAAATGCGGCCATAAATTCGTAGATTTTAGCTTTTATGAATTTATTTTTCAGCTCCAATTTATATGCGAGTTTTATCAAACTGGATCCGATAACTATGACAATTAGCGTGTTAAAGACACCCAAGAGTATCCAAATATAAAAATACTGCGGTAACTTCAATCCAATCAGACCGATGCTACTCAGTATCACACAATACATTAGAACAATGAGTATTCGAACTCCTGAAACCCCCACAAATTTAATATACTCCAAACCATATACTTTTTTGAAATAACGCATTCTTAGAAGTGATCCCAAACGCATGGGTAAATAATTGCCCATCATGGCCGCAATTTGAACTATTAAATTATCCCAAAAGGAAACGTTTATACCCAAATGGCGGTATAGCAATAGACTTTGCAGACAGTTTATCAACCACGTCATGACGATACAGAAAACGAGTCCCAAAATCTGATGCCACGATGCATTGAACGTCGCGTAAAAAATATCCCAATTTTTCCAAAGGTAGAAGGCAAGTCCTGCGATAATACTTAGAGATATCAGATTTTTGACCCAAGTTTTAAAGGCTTCATTCATAGATACCAATTTGTTTTGTTATGTTTTAATCCATCACGCAGAATCAAGCACCAAGGTTCAAGCACTGATCTGAAAAATCTGATCATATCTCTTCTCTACCTTGATTTTTCTGTCATATCCGAGCAATTTTTGGAACCGTAATAGACGTGTGCTTAGCTCTTCAATAGAAATTCCAGGATAACGGTGTTTTAAAAAATCGGGTCGATCTTGCGAACGAGGAAGATAGGGCCCTATTGTTTTGTTGAGGTAGAGTCCGGATGCAACAATCCAGCGGTTTAGTCGATCACGGAATGACAACTGCGGGTTTTTGGCCAAAACCTTGATGATATCTTCGACAACATCTACAATCCGCTGACACGCCAGCGGACCATCC
>Ga0209536_100008712_pt1 | contig 15185 bp, 13 predicted proteins | sample DeeMarSeWOR28_12_FD_187461 | JGI IMG/M metagenome (GOLD analysis project Ga0209536, IMG submission 187461) | Marine sediment microbial communities from White Oak River estuary, North Carolina - WOR-2-8_12 (SPAdes) (version 2) | ecosystem: Environmental > Aquatic > Marine > Intertidal zone >...
CACCGAAGACTTCGGCGGTGAAAAAGTAAACTTCTGTCTGCGGGTCCTTCCAGGCATCAGCGGCAAGACCGGCCTTATGTGAGCAGCAGTAGGAAAGAAATTCCTCTTTGGTCCACCCTGTCTCAGTGGCAACCTGGGGAAGAAAACAGCCTGAAGCACGGCCTTGTTTTATGTAGATGCCGTCAACTCCGAGCCGCAGGGACAATGGCTGGTCGGTCCGAATCAGTGGTGACAGAACCGATATCTCAACGTCCAGTTTGTCTAATTCGTCGGCGGTTATTGGGTCGGCAAAGAAACGCGAGTCGCCGGTGGCCGAGGCCTTTGCCATTTCAACAACCAGCTCAATCAGGGGTATGTCGGAAATGAATCGACCGATGCAGCCCCGCAACCGCCCTTTGTTTTTCAACGTTACAAAGCAGCCGCAATGGGCATTGATCTCGGGGTCATCCGACTCCGGCTTCGGAGCCGCTCCGCCTGTAATTATCGCCTCAACCGTATCGCGGGCGACCTTCAGAAGTGTTTGTTTTTGAGTGTCGTTCATTTTTCAGCCGGTAAATATATGCCCCAGCCACCTTACCACATAAACCACAACTGCCAACAATATTATAAAGGCAATCGTGGCAAAATTAAAGTATTTTTCTATCAACCGGCGGGCCCTTTCGCCAAGAAAGTAAAAAAGTAATGCCTCTCCACCGAATCGCATGGTTCGAAAAATCACACTTATAACTACGAATTTAAGCAGTGAAACTTCGGCCATTCCGCCCACCCAACTGAAAATCATATATGGAACGGGGGTAAGGGCTGAGATAGCGATGGCCCAGAAATCGTATTTAGTGTAAATATCAAGCGCAAGCTGGGCTTTTGCTGCAAGACCGATGGTATCGAACAAATTCACAACCCTTTCCGGCCCAATAGCCAGGCCAAGTGAAAAAGCAATTGTGCCCCCGAGAACGGAAAAAAATGCACAGGTCAGTCCATATCTCAGCGAACGCCTCGGTTTACCCAGGCAAAGCCCTACAACCAGAACATCTGCAGGTATCGGCACACATATCGGCTCGGTCAAGGCAAGCATAATAAGTGCCAAAAACCCGAATCGTGTATCCGCCCAGTGAACCACCCAGTTGTAAAGGCGGCGGTGAAATTGCCACCATGCAACGGATTCACCGCTCGTCACCTGTTGTTCACCACCCGATTTACTATTTATCGTTTCATTATCTGACATTCAACATTCCCACTTGTCATTTGAGTAAAATCCGGATTCTATTCTTTTGTCTATGAATCCTGAGGCTAATTTCTTATGCTAAAAATATGAACAATCGGTTATAATGTCAACGAGCAAATATGAGCAGTAAAGAACAGTTTGAAACGATCAACGACGGGTTGTTAGTCCGTGCCCCCGCCAAAATCAACCTCAGTCTCTTAATAGCAGGCAAACGCCCCGATGGTTTCCACGAGTTAGAAACGGTAATGGCCAAGGTGAACTTCTACGATGAAATCCTCATCGAGCCCGGACAAAAAGCCGGTATAGAACTCCTCTGTCGCGGGCCATACTGGGCACCGGAGGGAAAGGACAATCTTGTCTACCAGGCCTGTGAAATGCTGCTCAATAGTAGCGGCCTGTATGCTGATATCAAAATCACTCTTATAAAAAATATCCCGGCAGGATCAGGCCTGGCCTCAGCCAGTAGTGATGCAGCAGCTACACTGATAGGACTAAACAAATACTTAAACTCAGGTCTACCCAATCACCGGCTTACCAAAATAGCCGAGAAACTGGGAAGCGATGTTGCTTTCTTTCTTAATGGACCACTGGCGTTTTGCACTGGAAAAGGTGAAAAAATTAAAAAAATAACAAAAATTTTTGACTTTACTGCCCTGCTCATACTTCCCGACATAAGTGTCTCTACCAAAAAGGTTTACGCAAATTACAGACATGATCCGCCTCTGTACGAAAAGCTAAGCAAACTAATAAAAAGTCATATTGAAAAAAACAGATTTGATTTAGTATCAAAAATGTGCGCAAATATGCTGGGAATAAGTTGTTTTAATTTACACAAGGAGCTTGCTGAGTTAAAAGCAAGTGCCGAATCTCTGGGTATCGGGCCTTTGTGCCTGAGCGGTAGTGGTTCAGCTTTATTTATTATTATAGATCGCAGGGAGGAAGAAAGGGCGAGAAGAGACAAATGCAAACTTGATGAAAGGATCGGCTGCACGAGCATTATTGTCAGCAACAACAGGTGGTAAAATTTTAAGCGAGGCAAAAAATGAAAATCAGCGAGATCAGAGTAAAATTAGTCAGCAACAAAGATGACAGATTAAAAGCTTTTTGCTCAATAACGATTGACAATGAGTTTGTAGTCCGCGATATCAAGGTCATCGAAGGTGGGGGTGGATATTTCGTTGCTATGCCCTCGCGAAAAATGACGGATCATTGTGAAAAATGCGGGGGCAAAAACCATCTTAGAGCTAAATTCTGCAATAATTGCGGGGCAAAACTCAAGGAAAACCGGGCAAGGAAAGATGTCAAAGGTAGAATGAAACTGCACGCTGATATCGCCCATCCGATCAATGCAGAATGCAGAGAAAGAATCCAGGAAAAAGTAACACTAGCCTTTAAAGAAGAGATGGAGAAATCCAAGAAGAAGGATTATAAACCAACCAAACCGGATGAGCCGGAAGAAGATGTTCCTGAAATAATCTCGTAGTTAAAAGAGCCCATTTTAATCTTGCTGGAATTGACAAAAGGGGAGGTGTGAGAAGAAAAAGACCAACATAAACCATCTGACGATCAGGGGATTATCCTGGGCAGGAATCAATTTCACTAACCTTAAACGCAAATCCCTTATGTAGTAAGGTCCTCAAGGACCTTATCAAGGGCAACATCCAATCTCGAACTCAGATCGTATTTACCTTCGGTAAGCTGCCGGCGGACATCAAGAACCTTCTTCTTGCGTACCTCCGGAAGCGAAGCAATCCTCTTTAACACCTTACCAATGGGCGTAGTGTTGAGATTTTCAAGGATCTGCTCCATAATTAAATCCTCATCCGGAGCCAGGCTCTCTTCGAGAGAATCGCCTTGTTCATTCTGGCTTCCGAACCGGCCGTTAATATCAAAATGATGCATTTAGACCATTTTTCAATAAATACTACAGGCGAAAGCATCCATGCTCTCGTTCCCGGACTTGGAACCACTATATATTGTGTGCCCCCTGAATCCTTTCTCAGGCCCTAACTAACTTTGCAATATTGATATCGACAGGAACAATCAAAAAACTTTAACAAAGTTTATTTACATTTAATTGCCTAACAAACCCAAAAAATGAGTTCATTTCGGGGGAAATCCGGCATATCAGTATCAAGAACGGGCTTTTGAAGAAACCATTTTCGCCCGGAAACCGGATGCAAAAGTTTGTCCGGACAAATTAGGCAATATACAACATATAGTTGTGGCCTAAAATTAAAAAATTCAGAAAAAGAGCGTTAATTTAGGCTGCAGGAACATTAAAGTTGGCTGATTTTAAAAGAAATACTTGAAGTCTAAATCGACCTTCCACACATCAACAAGGCCCTTCTTTTGAGTCAGTGTGACGCTCTCACACTGCAAATTTGCCCAGCGAAGTTGGATCTTAGAGAGAAAAGTGGCAAAGCTTTTTATGTCAACCTGCTTTAGGACCACCGTTGCGCTTTTGCTTTTCTTTCCGCCGGAAGTTCTGACTGGTTTTGCACTGGTTGTGTAATTGGTAGCTGGTATACCGCACTTGCGGGCTATATCACTTACAGCAGAGGCATAATCGAATTTATCGTCAGTTTTATTCGGATCATTACTCTCCAGGCGAGTAGAATCACGCTCCAAAATCGTCGCTATTGTTAATTGAGCTTCCAAGTATTGGTCAGCCTCCTGCTCGTAGCTGCGTTTTGCTCCGGGTAAATACACCGCCCAGACCAATAAAGGCCACAGAGCGACAAGGCAGGGAACGAGTAAATAATACAAAATCGGATTCTTATATATGTCTTTCATAAAACCTGTCCTAAACTATTTTTTTGTCGCTGCCGTTATGCTAAAGACGTCGCGCCCCGATTTTGAATCATAATTAAACTGCAAAATCTCAAGCTTTTCCTTGACTGATTCGAAAAACTTGAGGGTGTTGCTTCTGCTGGAGGTGTCTCCTTCTATACGAATATTCTTGTTATTAACGGAGATCTTACTGATTTTCAAATTTGTCGGTTTTGCACACTTGTTAAAAGCCTCAAGCACTATCGCCAGCTTACTCATCATAGATTCTTCGCCGGTGTCGGACCTGCCACTCTGTTGATTCTGGATCCGCCTGTCTTCACTGCCGAGCCTTTTTAACGCGTTCGTAAAGTTGGCCGGCAGCGGCTTGCCTAACATAACGACCCTGTAATCCTTCGCGAATTTCTTACGCAGATCGCTGCGGTATTCGTTTGTTTTCAATAACGGCATTTGAAAATACACGCCCAAAGCAAGAAGAAGAACTGTCACCGACACGCTCGCGAACTTCAGCGCCTTTTCCATCCGCTGCTTCTTGCCCTGATAGGGCATAAAATCGCTGCGGAAGTTTATACTTTGCGGCCTTTCCAAATGAGCCAAAGCAGCTCCATAAGCGATTACAAACCCAACCGGGTCCGAACAATCGGCCAGGCTTTGGGGTTCGGCGGAGGCAGCCTGGGTGAAATCAATGCCGCTTGCTTCGAAGCCAAGCCTTTCACTGAGTTGGCGATAGTCGATAGAATCGGTCGAGTCGAAAGCCTTAAGACAATTAATCGGCTTTTCATTGTTAAGCAATGCCGTCGTTAGAGACACCTCTCTTGCCAGCAGTTCGGCTCTGGCCCGGTTCGGGCCGACCAAAAACGTTCGCATAAGCGACGTTTCTTTAGAGCCGGACGAATCCGGGATAACAAAATAACCGCTCCGGCGGGAAAGAACACCGAACAGGGGATGCGACTCCTCAGGCACAGATACATTCCGGGATATAAATCTTGACAGACAATTAACGTCAGGCTCTACGGTTACAGGATCAATATTATTACTCTGCAAAGAAAGAAGGACGTCGGATAACATTTTGCGTTGTGCCGTAAAAACACTCAGCTCCGAGCCGGCCTCGCCGCTTGAATTTATTTTGAACGCAATCGCAATCTCGCTCACATCGCTGGCAAGGGCCTCCTCCGTATCGAACCTGACGGTCTGACTGATTTGTTTGGGGTCCTTGAAATCACTGTGAACATTATGCTGCATAAACATCGCACAATCCAGCGCCACTGCAACTTCCGAAAATTGCAATTCTCTCTCGGCACAACCCCGGGCAATAAGAGTCGCCAATTCCTGGTGATTCTGCTCTGTTTGCTCCCCAACAGAAACGCTAAAGCAGCCCAAAACCTCATGGTCCTTCCCTTGTGGACCAAGGCAAACCACAGTCGCTGCATCTTCGCTCAAATAAATTCCCAAGTAGTTTTTAGCTTCCAATTTGGACAAACTCCTAAAAATCGTATCACATAATGCGCCTCTTATACGATATACGGTGCGCATTACTCACAACGAATACTCAGCCGGAGATAACGGCAATTCGTCGCGCTTTTTGACCTTCTTTGGCTATACCTATAACGGCCGTTGCTTCTGCAACACCAACGGTCGCTGTCACTTTAATAGTAAAAACACTGCTGACAGTGGTAATATACTTCTCACACTTTTCAATCGCTACAGAATACCTAAACAGCTCCCGTCTTAATTCCTCTATATCGGCAAAAGGTTTCATGCGTCTTTGCTGTATTATTTCTTCGGCTATCTGGTCGGCGTCGCCGCCGAAAATAAATGCCGCCTCCAAAACGTGCCTGGGCGCCGTATTTATATTTACCTTCCTCGTTGCCCACATTCCCATATATTTCAGGGCCGATTCCTGTCTGGTTTCACTGATTATTATCGGCCTGGCCAGCAACTCCCTGTCAATCAAAGAGCTGTGACAGAGCTTCGAGAAATCTGAACTCTGTTGGGCGATTTGTTCGGCGGCGGTGATGGTTTTCCTGACCGTCCGCATTCGTGGAGGTCTGATTCTGCTGCGTGAGGTCCTGCTCGATGAACTGCTTGTCGTCGGTGTTGTCACCGGCTGTCGTGTAATCTGGCTTTTATTCTTGAATTCGACCTTGAACGTCTTTATCTCGCTTACCAGCTTTAGCTGGTCTTTTAACGAATCTATCTGTACATCATTGAAATCCATCCACTCGCAGAAAGTTTCTAGTCCAGCCAAAGCTTCCCGCTGGACCTTTTTATCATCCATTACCGCCCAGCCGATGGGGTATTTTGCATTCTCGTCCTCAATTTCAATCCGAACCTTGGCAGTACCAATTTCAAACTCAACCGGTTTGGTTATAAACGGCCAGGGAGGACCATAGGGACCACGCACTCCAAAAGCATTAGGCTCGTTAGAATCACCGAAACTGTCAAAATAATCAGTGCTGTTAATATCTTTAAGACTATTAACGTCATTCGGGTCCAGGTCCGAAAAGTCCGGTGAATCGGATTCTCTATCCACGTCCCTTTCGTTCTCCGAGGACAACCTCTCTTCGTCAAATTCAACCCACGCGGCCAAAAATTCTTCGTATTGCTGATCATCGAGCATAAACAAATCAGAAAAGTCCGGCTCATTCGGACGTTCGATCAATATCGGGGTGTTCATATCATTCAACGTTGCAAGGGCGTATTTAACCGCCGAGTCACAAGCATAGCGGGCCGCCTGATAATCTATGATATATTTATCGCGGTGACGCTGGGCAGACATTCGAGTGGTCAGGTTAAACATCAGTACCGAAAGCACAACTAACAGCACTAATGTCACCAAAAGCACAATACCGGGTTTCTCTTTTTGCATACAGCTGCTCATTTTCGCCCTTCGTTCATCGTTTACCGGGAGGAGGTTTTATTGTTCCCCCGCCCCCTACGGCTCCGCCGGTTCCGCCGGTTGTTTCTGTTTCACCAGGTTTACCTGTTCTATCTGTTCCTTCGGTTCCCTCGGATTCTTTTGTTCCTTCGGTGAGTTCGTCTTCCGGTTTCTTCTCTTGTTTCGGCGCGATTTTGAATTTGAGTTTCCTTGTCCTGTCAATTGCTATGGTTCGCGTAAACTTGTCCTCTTCGAAAACATCAAAAGTATTGGTTACAGTCTTAAAAGGCTCGGCAAAAGAAATAGTGATCTGAATACCAAGAGGCATTCTACCTATAAAAGCATCTAAAAGTTCTCCGTCCTTGACCGCCTTGATCTCGAAAAAGGTAATGCCTTCGCAAATCGGCACGAAAAGCTCCTGTTCCCAGTTCTCTCTCTCTTCGTCGAGCAGCTTATCTTCTAATAATCCGAGCTCGCTCGTGCGCTGCCGGTATAAAACAAGGCTGTCAGAGTCATAATCATAATTCGTCTGCCAAACAATATTTTCATACGTCATCGGCTTTTTATCACCGACGACAGTTTTTGTAATTATCAGTTGCGAGGTCGGAAAACCTTTTTCATACTTACTTTTAACACTAACTTTCGTATAGGCATCGCTGGTCATTATTTGGTCGAGGTCCTCGGCGATGCGCTGCAGAATCTCATTGGGCAGTCTGGAGCTGTCAAACTTTCGTTTGATTGTAGCAGCCACACTCTCGGCCCGGCTATAAACACCCAGAACCGCAACCATTACCATCGCTGCTATCACCATGGCTGCGAGCACCTCCGCCAGCGTAAAACCCGGCCGTCCTGCAAATATGTCAGAAGTCTTTTTCATAATTAGACGCCATCCAATAGCATGCTATCAAATATTTCGTTAGGATCAACTCCACTCAGTTCATCAAGCATCTCTTCGGCTTCTTCGGCTAACCGCTCTTTTTCCTCCTCCTGCCTTGCAAGAATCTGTTGCGTCTGTTCCTTCGTCAAATCCGTCAGCCAGTGCGTTAGCTCAATTTTTCGCACTTCACCTTCGGAGTCGGTATACTCGGCCGAACAAATCGCCTGAATCCACATCTTTTCCGTTATCGGCTCATAAAAGGACTCGACCACCGTTTCCCATTGAATATCCGGATACCTTTCACAGTCGCCAAACTCAACGGACTCTTCAACCAAATCCGAGGTAAGAAGCTCCTCCATATTCTTGCGAGCAACCTCAAAGGCCCGCATACGCATGACCGAATCTACCGCAGAGTCCATATAGCGATTGATAACAACCAACACACTGGAGCAGATAAAGGCTAATATAGCCACAGCAGCTACAGTTTCCGCCAGGCTAAATGCCTTTTCTCTCGTATCGCCTATCATGGTCCCTCTCCGTGCCCCGGCTTTGGATTCCACTTTGCAAAATGCGGGACAAGATACAAATGATACATCACTTTTGTTAGAAAAGAACTTCATCTTTAGCCCTGGGCAGTAAAAATTCAACATCACCTTTCTTCAACGTGACAACCCTGTTCATCCGGCTCACGAGAACCGAATATGGCTGCTCCTGCTCGTCGAGAAGAACGATTTTTCCACCGTACTGCCAGCCCGCGTGACCTGCGCGAAACTTGGCTATCTGGTGGTCTTCATCGGTTTCCATCAAATCATCGAACAAGACATAAAGAACCTGGCAATCAGCACCAAATTCATTTGTCGCGATAATGTCTTCTTCAAAAACCTCAAACAAGTCGGGGCTGGTAATCTGGCGAAGGGTATAGCTCTGCTCTGTCAGGTCAATGATAACCTCGTATCTCCTGTTGCTCTCGGCCGCGGCCGACGCCGCCATTTGCATTGTCGAGACGAATTCCCGGGCCTGCATCTCAAACCTGTTTTTCCTGAGCAATCCGAAAAGATTCGTCACCGTTAAAAGCACAAAAACCCCCAGTACCACAATCACTATTACCAGCTCTGTCACCGTAAAACCGGGTTCGCACAAATGAGAGAATGCACGGATATGCCGGTGACGTGACACATCTGTACAGTCACTCTTTTTCGTGTACACACATTTTCGAAAATACCCTTTAATCCGGGTCTGTGCTGTAAAGGTCGGTACCATAGCCTTCACCGCCCTCTTCTTTGTCGGCTCCCCAGCTTATGATCACAAATGGTTTGCCACTTTCCGGAAAAAGCTCATAGTAAAAATCATTTCCCCAGCCATCCTTGGGAACCTCCGTAGTTTCGAGATATCCCCCCTCTTCAGTAAGATCCACAAGCTCGCTCGGCGGCTCAATAAGAGCCATAAGTCCTTCTTCTTCGGTTGGGAACTGTCCGGTGTCCATCTTGAACTGCATAACGGCGGCATGAAGAATCTTAAGGTTGGCCTTCGTGGTTATTTTACGAGCTTTATCGGTAGAGCCCATAAAATTACGCACGAGCACGGTGGCAAGCAAACCAAGGATGATAAGCACGGCCATAAGCTCAATCATCGTAAAACCTTTTTGCATTTGTTTTCTTCTTCTTTTTCCCATCTGTTTTCAAACCTCCTAAACAGAACTCTTAAATACTTACCTGTGAAATCTTCAAAATCGGCAATATTGTCGCGTAAGCAATAACAAATACTATTGTAGCCATAACAATTATAATAAGCGGTTCAACCGCTGCGCTCAACCTCTCAATAACTACGTCTGTTGATGCCTCGAGGTTTTCACTGATATTTTTCAGCATCGTTTCGAGCTCACCGCTTTTTTCGCCGACGGCAACCATATGGGCAATGGCAGGGTCAATAACACCGCTGTCTCTCAGCGGCGTCGCAATATCGGCACCGGCAAGAATCCGCTCACGCGACTGCTGAATGGCTCTTCTCATAAGACTGTTGCCCGTAACCGAAGCCACAACACGAAGAGACTCAGCCATTGCAAGACCGGAACCGAGAAGCGTCGAGAGTGTAGAGGCAAAACGCGAAACCACCCGCTGCTTTATCAGAGGGCCGAATAAAGGCAAAGAAAGCAAAAACTTGTCACGCAAATATGCACCTCGTTCGGTCCTGAGAAAACGCTTCAGGGCCAGGACTAAACCAGCCACTACCGCTATTACTACGAACACTCGCCAACTCATCAGGACATGACTAACGTTCATCAATTGTCTGGTAATCCAGGGCAATTCCTGTCCTGCCCTTGTAATTTGTTCTGCTATCTTGGGAATGACGGCCATTGTCAATATCAGAATCGCTGCAAGACAAAACAAAACCAGGATAATCGGATATATCATTGCTGTAATGACCTTCGATTCGACCCGCTGACGCTTCTCCATAAAACCGGCAATGGTCGACAGGCTCTTGCCCAAAGAGCCCGTAACCTCACCTACACGCACCATACTTACATAAATAACATCAAAATAATCGCTGTATTCTGTCAAGGCATCGGCAAATGACTCCCCCGTGACTACCCGGTCGCGAATATCGCTTATGGCGTTTTTGAATCGCGCATCAGAGGCTTGCAAAGTCAGCACCGAAAGCGCTTCGGTAAGTTTAATGCCCGAATTAAGCAGCGTGGCCAACTGCTTGGTAAAATCGATTATCTGGGTCTTACCGACTCTGCCCAAAATCGAAAACAGTGCCGCTCTGCCCTCGGCGCCGGCACCAACCTCTGAAATTGATGACGGGTGAACACTGCGCACCCTCAGTTGTTTTCGTGCCGCGTAGGGACTTTCGGCTGTAATCGTACCTTTGACTTTCTTGCCGTCCGTTGCAATCGCTATATAGTGGTATCTGGGCATAAACAAATCTGAAAATTAAAAAGTAAAAGCTCACAATTATAGTTAAAAAAATTTAGACCCTACACTGCGGCTTTTCGTTTCAAGCTTTTCACCTCTTGTCACATTACGTCAGCCTGCGTTACTCTCAAGACCTCAGAAACAGTCGTTATACCGGCAAGGACCTTACTGGCCCCATCCATCCGTAATGTCTGCATCCCTGCGTCAAGGGCTACCTTCTTTATTGTACCGGCAGTTTCCCTTTTGTATACGAGGTTCTGGATTTCTTCGTTAATCAGCATGATTTCGTAAACGCCCGTTCGGCCGCGAAAACCGGTCTGAAAACACCTCTCACAGCCTCGGCCGACATAGAACTTGCCGCCGTTACCGGCCAGTCCGGATGAACCTATACCCAGCTCTCTCAATTCGCGAGGTGAGGGCTCGGCAGGCTCCCGGCAATCAGGACAGACCTTCCGGACCAATCGCTGTGCTATTACAGCAATCAGGGATGAACTGACCAAGTAGGGCTCAAGCCCTAGGTCCAGAAGACGGGTCACGGCTCCGGCAGAATCGTTTGTGTGAAGGGTGCTGAATACCAAATGACCGGTCAGAGAAGATTGTATCGCCATACGGGCAGTCTCAATGTCACGCACCTCACCTATCATTATAACATCCGGGTCCTGGCGAAGTACATGTCGCAGAGCGTTCGCAAATGTCACTCCCTTTTTCGAAGCAACCTGCATCTGGCTTATCCCCTCAAGCTGATACTCGATCGGGTCCTCTATCGTCATTATATTCTTCTCGGCCGAATTTATCCTGTTAAGGCAGGCGTAAAGAGTCGTGCTTTTGCCGCTGCCCGTCGGGCCCGTTACGAAAATAACCCCATGCGAGCGGGTAAGCAGTGAATCGAATTTCCTCAAATCCTCTCCGCAAAGGCCAAGCTCATCCAGCCCATACAGGGCCGTGCTTTTATCAAGCAAACGCAAAACACTGCGCTCGCCATAGCTGGTCGGCACCGTGCTGATACGCAAATCGACTTCGCGCTGTCCCAGCCGGACACTGCATCTGCCGTCCTGTGGAAGCCGGCGTTCCGCAATGTCCATGCCCGCCATAACCTTGATACGGGAAATAATCAACGGCAACACATTCCTGTTCAAGCTCAACGTGTCATACAAAATGCCGTCTATACGATAGCGAATCTGAATCTTCGTCTCGTAAGGATGAACATGAATATCACTGGCCCTTAATTGCAGGGCGCGAAAAAGTATATCGTTAACCAGCCTGATGACCGGCGGTCGATTCACTACATCAAGCAGGTCGTCAGAGGCCGCAACCTCGTCGACAAGCTGGTCAAGATTCTGGGAATCCAGTTCTTCGGCCACCTCCTCAATGACTGTTGTCCTCTGCTCGTATGCAACGTCGATTACGGAAGTTATTGCGGCGCGAGTGGATATGGCAGGCCTGACAGGCAAACCCGTCATCTTGGAAACATTATCAAGGGCATTTGTATCCAACGGCTTTGACAAGACTACCGTAAGCTCGGTTTGACGGTCGGAGGTTTCGGCATCCGCGCCTTCAACGCTTTCACCATCTTCGGTTTTTATACCGATAAGAAAATGGTGCTGAGCATAAGCGGCCGGAACTGCCTCTACAAACTCGACAGGTACGGACTTGGGACGGATTTCCGATAGAAATTCACACCCGAGAACCTCGGCAAAAAGCTTCAAAACCATATCTTCCGTAAAGTAAGGGCACGCAAGCAGGGCCTCATCAAGACGCTGCCCGCTGCCGTTTTCTTCCAGAAACTTGGCTAATTGCTCTGCATTAACCAAATCCGTCCGTTTAGCGGTTTGTATCAATAAATCTTTCATACTTCGTTTTATCTATATCATATTGTACGTTGTCTCAGGCACAAAGTTTTAATTGAATTCGAGAACTTACATTGGATGCATCACCTCAGACCTCGCACGGGGCAAATCCTTACCTCTACGTATTGACTGTCCGCGTTTTTCGAACTTTTTCCGGTCACTTAATGACATTGCTTCATCAGCTTCGAGAATCTGTAGCGGGTCCATCGGCTTAGGCTTAATACCCGGCCAATCCGCGTATTCCTGCATTTCCCTTTCGTATTTTTCGAATGTTGCCCGGTTCTGCAGTGATACTATTTCAAGGTCTGAGATGCCGGTGGACTCTTCTCCGGGCCTCAGGATATTTGCTTTAACGAATACGTAAAGTCTGCTCTGAGTGTCACTATTAGATGTACTTCTGAATAGTCCTCCAATAAAAGGAATATCACCGATAATGGGAATCTTGGTTCCGCCTTTGGACTGTTTAAGCTTCTCCAGTCCGCCAAGGATAATTGTGCTTCTGTCCGGAACGGTTACAGTTGAGGTAACGTCGCTTGTCAGAAGATCGGGCGGTGTCGGTCCGGTTAGTTCCCCGTCCGGAGTACTCAGTACATAATCCGGCCTGAGACCAAAATCTGTACGCGTCACCGCAATCGTAAGGCGCAGCTGGTCACCTTTGCTTATATGAGGTGTAATCGTCAGCGTAATGCCTTCGGTATAAGTCGAGAAATCCGCCGAAAGAGCTTGTGTTGAAGCTGAAACGCCTGTACCGGGAACAACCTGCGACTTGGCCGAAACAACTGTTGTTTGCGTTTCCGCTTTAATAGTTCCTTCCTCATTGTCGTTAACGAGAAGTTTTGGCCTCGCCAGTACCCGGCCATAATCTTTTGTTTGCATAGCTGTTAACAGAGCCTGGATGTGCTCGTCTGCATAGAAGCCACTTCCAGCTCCACTTGTTGAGACTGTTTCGATGATGCGTTTATCGGGTAAAGGTTCCATCAGAGCTGTAAAGAAGTCCATGCTCTCCCCACCTGCAAGTCTCGGAAACTTTGAGACCATATCCAGGTCCAGATTGAACAGGTCGGTTTTGGTGACTTCGACTAATGTCACATCGAGCAGGACCTGAGGACGGTATTCATCAAGGTCTTTGATCAGGGAGGCAATCCACTGCTGGTTCTTTTTGCTGGCGTAAACTATAATCGAATAACTCTTCGGGTCCGGAACAATGAAGATGTCCTCTTCTATTTTCTTCCTTTGTGTTGTCCTTACTACCTTCGAGTCTGCTCCTGTTCCGCTCTGTTCCGTGATGGTTTCCGAAATAAGCTTTTCGAGGGTGCCGGCAAGCTCTTCAGGCTCCTGGTTCTCCAGCGGGTATATTACGTATGGATTCTGTCTTTCTTCCTGGCTGGCGTCAACATAGCCTATAATCGTAGCTATCTGAACGTGCTGCTCGGCCGTGCCGTTGACCAAAATAGAATTCGTCGGTTCGATTATCACTACCTGGGGCTCCTCGGCAAGTGGCTCCTGTATTTCACCGGAGGTTGCAGGTGTGGCAGGACTGGTTGGGGGTCTGGTGGGCGTCGTTCTGGTTGGCGTCGTTCTCGTGGGGGTCGTTCTGGAAGGCGCCCTCGATGAGCTTGTTGCGGCTCGACCGCCGCTAATTATGCCAAGCTCACTCAATTTCGTCATTACCTCTTCGGCATCAACATTCTGGATTTCGTACAAACGAAGTGTTCTAAGGTCCTTCTGTTCCACATCAAGGGCGTCTATAAGGCTATCGACAACAGCCAACTGCTCTTCAAGGCCTATCATCAGGATTCGGTTCGTTCTCTCGTCGGCATCGAGATAAACGGTAGGTTTTTCCGGTGCGGCGGTCGGCGAAGGTGTAGTCGGTCGAGTAGGCACCCGAGATGGAATTGTTGGCCTACCCGGCACTGTCGGTCGAGTCGGCGTTGTTGTTGTCGGTACTGAAATTGTAATTGAAACGGTACCCAACTGCTCTGCAAGTGTTTTGACCTTATCGGCAAGTGTCTTCGCCGTCGTGAACTGTAATTCCCGGCACCTGAACTGCTTCTGCTCACCCGGCTTGTCAATCATATCAAGAAGCGATTCTATACGTTCCATGCGATAGGCGTATCCGGTCACGATAAGGGTTCCAATGCTGGCAATAGGTGAGACGCTTTCGCCAAGTTTCATCGCGGTCAAAAGACTTTGCGCGCTGGCTGTATCTATATGTTTCAACTGAAAGATACGTGTTATAATTACATTACCGGCTTGAACTTGCGGATTATTAGGGTCCACTATCGGAGCGTCAACACTGTCGATCTTTGGAAGAGGAACAATGGTTACAAGATTGCCCCTGCGGGTCATCACAAATCCTTTGAATCTTAATACGGACTCAGCCAATGGATACAGTTCACTAATCTTAATAGGTCCCTGCAGTACGAGTGTGACCTCGCCTTTCAAACCGGTTATATCAGCCGGATCGTACATATAGTTCAGATTCAGATACTTGCCGACCAAATCAAGCAAATCAATGATGTTGATCTTCGGCGGCATATCCAGTGTGAGAGTGTCGCTGCCATTTGTTTCCAGTTTCGGCTCATACGGCCCCTTTTTTGTAACCGGCTCGATAACCTTTGTAATCTTATTGGGCTCAACAACCTCCGTCACCGCG
>Ga0209536_100008713_pt1 | contig 15184 bp, 10 predicted proteins | sample DeeMarSeWOR28_12_FD_187461 | JGI IMG/M metagenome (GOLD analysis project Ga0209536, IMG submission 187461) | Marine sediment microbial communities from White Oak River estuary, North Carolina - WOR-2-8_12 (SPAdes) (version 2) | ecosystem: Environmental > Aquatic > Marine > Intertidal zone >...
GCCGGCAAGAAAGTCCTCGAGGTCGAGGGGAAGCTGTCGACCTACAAGCGTTCGATCGCTTCGATGTCGGTTCCCAACCTGATCCAACTCACGGGCGCTCTGAGCTACGTGAATCGCGTTCGTAAGCGCGTGTCGCCGAGCTCCCCCATGGTGGCCGAGGGTGCCGAGGCCCTCGACGGGGAGACGCTCGAGACGTGGCGCTCGCGCATCGTGAAGTCCCCCAAGATCACCGGCGTGATGGACGCGACGGTCCGGTCGATTTTCGGCGCCGAGGCGCGCGATCTGTCGGCGCTCTATTTTCTGATGCACATCAATGCCGGCGGCGGGATGCTGAACCTCACCGAGGCTAGGGGCGGGGCGCAGCAGGATTGGATCGTCGGAGGAGCACAAGGCCTGTCCTTGGCATTGGCTGCGGATCTCGGAGATTCCGTCGTCCTCGAGACGCCCGTGCGAAGGCTCGTTCAGAGTCGCGAGGGGGTCGAAGCCGTCTCGGAGAACGGCGCGCTCAGCGGTCGATATGCAGTGGTGGCCATTCCGCCGACGCTCGCCGGGCGCATCGAGTACGAGCCGTCCGTTTCGGTGGGCCGCGACCAGCTCACGCAACGCTTCGCGATGGGGGCCGCCGTAAAGGTGATCGTGACCTACGAGCACCCGTTCTGGCGCGAGGCGGGTTTCTCAGGAGAGGTGGTCAGCTCCGCCGGGCCGATGAGCGTGGTCTACGACAGCACCTCGCACGGCGACCTGCAGCCGGCGTTGGTGGGATTCATCGGGGGAAGCCAAGCCCGGCAATGGTCGACACAGCCGCTATCGGATCGACAGCGGCGTGTCACCGGCGCGCTAGCCCGCTACTTCGGCGACGCGGCCAACTCGTTCTCGGATTACCACGAGCTCGACTGGGGAATGGAAGCGTGGTCGCGCGGCGGGCCGGTCGCGGCGCTGTCTCCAGGCGTTCTGACGAGCTCGTTCGCCCACCTTCGAAAGCCCGAAGGCCGGATTCATTGGGCAGGCGCGGAAGCGGCGACCGAGTGGATCGGCTACATGGAGGGCGCCATCCAATCAGGCGAACGTGCAGCGGATGAGGTCCTGCGGCGTCTTTAGGCGCTGACTTCAGGCGCTGACTTCGATTCGCACGACCACGTCCTTCGAGGCGGGGGTGTAACTGCCATCCGCGTACCTCTCGAGCGGAACCAGCACGTTGGCTTCCGGGAAGTACGTGCCGACGCATCGACGCGGAATGGGGTAGGGAACCACCGTGAACCGAGGCGCAATCCGATGCCTACCACCGAAATCGTTGGTGAGGTCCACGGATGCCCCTGCCACGAGTCCCGCGTCCAGTATGTCTTGCTCATTCATGAAGACGACGCGCCGCCCGCCTCGGATCCCGCGATAGCGGTCCTGATTGCCGTACACAGTCGTGTTGTATTGATCGTGCGTCCGCATCGTCATCATGCGGTACGCGCCATCGGGCAGCGAGAGATCTGGAGCGGGATTCACCGTGAACTTCGCCTTCCCGTCCTCGGTGTCGAACCTGCGCTCCCGCGCGCCGTTGTAGAGGTGAAAACCACCCGGCTTTCGCGCACGGGCATTGAAGTCTGAGAATCCCGGGATCGTCTTTGCGATCAAATCTCGAATTCGGTCGTAGTTCTCGATCAGCCAACACCAACTCACGGGCGTCTCCGGGCCGAGAACCTTCTCCGCCAACCACGCCACGATCGCGGGCTCGCTGTACAGGCCGGGATGCGCCGGCTTCAGGCGCCCCTGCGAGGAATGCACGACGCCCATCGAGTTCTCGACCGTGACGAACTGCTCGCCGTATGCCTGCTGGTCAATCTCGGAACGCGCAAGGCACGGCAGAATGATCGACCACTTGTTGTGCATCAGATGACTGCGGTTCAGCTTGGTACTGACGTGGACCAGCATGTCGCACTTCTGAAGCGCTTGGGCCGTGCGCGCGGTGTCGGGCGTTGCCTGGAGGAAGTTGCCGCCCATGGCGAAGAAGAGCTTTGCACGGCCCTCGAGCATGGCCTGGATCGCTTCGACCGTGTTGAAGCCGTCTGCGCGTGGAGGGTCGAAGCCAAACACCTGCTGAATTCGATCCAGGAAAGCCTCCGACGGCCGGTCGTGGATGCCCATGGTGCGGTCACCCTGCACGTTGCTGTGCCCGCGTACCGGACAGGTTCCCGCGCCAGGCATCCCAATGCTTCCGCGCATCAGGAGGAAGTTCACGATCTCCCGCACGTTGCCGACGCCGTTCTTGTGTTGGGTCAGGCCCATGGCCCAACACACGATCGTCTTTCGGCTGCGAAGGATCATACGAACGGCCTCTTCCAAGTCCGCACGGGAGACACCCGCCGCCGCTGCGAGCTCGTCGACGCTCTGCGTTTGCAGGTGAGCGCGGAGCTCGTCGAACCCGGATGTGTGTAACAGGATGAAATCTTCGTCGAGCACCGTTCCCGGTGCACGCGCTTCCTCGTCGAGCAGCAGACACATCAGCGCCTTCATCAGGGCGACGTCGCCGTTGATCTGCACCTGGAGGAACAAGTCGGCAATGGCGGTACCACCGGAGAGCACTTGGCGCGGGCTCTTCGGGTTCACGAAGCCCATCAGACCCGCCTCCGGCAGCGGGTTTATCGCGATGATCTTGGCGCCGTTGACCTTGGCCTTCTGGAGCGCCGTCAACATGCGGGGGTGGTTGGTACCGGGGTTCTGCCCCATCACGATGATGGTGTCGGCTTCGTGGATGTCGTCGAGGGTGACCGACCCTTTACCGATGCCGACAGTCTCGCCGAGGCCAACGCCACTCGACTCATGACACATGTTCGAGCAGTCCGGCAGATTGTTGGTTCCATAAGCTCGAACGAAGAGTTGATAGAGAAACGCCGCCTCGTTGCTGGTGCGTCCCGATGTGTAAAAGATGGCCTGATGAGGCGATGGAAGATCGCGTAACGCAGACGCGACACGCGCAAAACCCTCGGCGTAAGAGATGGGCTCGTAGAAGCGCGAGCCCGGTCTGAGCATGAGCGGCTCGGTGAAGCGCCCTTGTTGGCCAAGCCAGAGGTCGGACCTCTGAGCCAGCTCGTCGATGCTGTACCGCTGGAAGAACTTCCAATCGAGCCGTTCGCGCGTAGTTTCCCAGGCTGCCGCCTTTGCGCCGTTCTCGCAGAACTCCGTGAGGGACGCGCGGTCATCTGGGTCGGGCCAAGCGCAACCAGGGCAATCGAAGCCATCCATCTGGTTCATCTTGCTCAAGATGCGGATCGCAGCCGGCACGGAATGACCATGCCGGTGCATGTGCACGAACGAAGAGATGACCGAAGGGAGGCCAGCGGCCTTGGTCTTCGGGGGGCTGACCTTCAGATCGTCATCGGTTTCGGGCGGCTCGGCGCCGGTCGGCACGCGGTCACTCATTCGGCGGCCCCGACATCGAAGAAGGTCCGCTCTCCGATGTCCCCCGCGATGCGCACGGCGCCCGCGTACACGTTGAGCCGGTCTTCGCTTGCAAACCCACCCAAAGTCAGGTCGAAGCGCTCCGCAGTCTCGATCGCGAGGCTCGACGGCGCCCCAATCGAGACCAGCATGGGAGACCCCGCCCGAATGGTCTTTTGAACGAGCTCGAAGCTCGCCCGGCTGCTCACCACGACGAAGCAATCCTGTTCCAGGTCGGCCCGCGCCACGAGCCGAGCGCCGAAGAGCTTGTCGAGCGCATTGTGCCGTCCGACATCCTCGCGGTGGAGCAGGAGGCTCCCGTTTCGATCGAACAGCGCAGCGCCGTGAGTTCCGCCAGTACGGCGAAACCACGCTTGCGAAGTTTCGAGCGCGCGCAATGCGACCCTGATGGCGTCGGGCGAGTAGCGTTCGGGGCCGATTGGGATTGGTGTGCACCCTTTGCTCGACAGCGCTTCGACCGTGCGCTCGCCGCACACGCCGCAAGCACTCGTCATCATGAGGCTTCGTTTCATGAGGTGCGAGGGCACGACGACATCCTGTTGCAAGACGGCCCGAACAACGTTGTCGGGTATCTCCGCGCGAGCACAGTGACGCACGCTGATGAGATCCTCTGCGCGCGAAATAACGCCTTCGGCACGGAGAAAGCCCGTGACCAGATCACTGTCGTGTCCGGGCGTACGCATCGTGACCGCGAGTGGAGTCACCTCGCGAGCGTGCGCTTGCCCGTGCTCCAAGAGGATCTGCAGCGGCTCCTCGACGGCTACGAGGTCGCTCGTTGCTTGCCGGCCCCCGCGTGTAATGCGCTCGACATCGGCATGAGTGACGGGGGTGCGGGGCATGACCCCGCAAGCTTAGTAGATCCCAGGGATGATTCGCCAGCGAACTCGTTCGCAGTAGCGCTCCCAATCAGCCCCGTACTTTCTCGAGCAGAAGTTGTGATCGCGCCGCTCACGGTGGATGAGTAGGATCGCGAAGTAGATCGGGTAGAAGTAGGGAAGGGCGGAACCGAACAGGCAGGGTAGGGACCAGGACAGCGCCATCAGAATGTCCCCTACGTAGTTGAAGTGACGCGACCAACCCCAGAAACCAGACAGCAACAATTTCCCACCTTGATCCGTCTGCATGTACTCGGCCTTCTTGCCCCAAATGCGTGTGTTCTCCGGGTCGCCGCGGAACTTGTGCTTCTGGAGGTTGACCGCTCGGAAAATGTAGAGGCCCAGCATGTTCGTGGCGACGATGAGCGCCGCGCCCCACCAGGGCAGGGAGTGCACGCGGTCGATCAGGTAGTGCGCTTGCAGCGTGTAGGTCATCGGCACCCATACCAAGTCGCCGAACGCCAACATGTACCCAAAGTTTTCGTGCTTGATGTCCATCGTCGTGAGGATGGCCTCCTCGTTCCAGAAGTAGTCGACGATGTAGAACATCTGAAACACCCAAACGAGAATCATCGATGTCGAAACGAAACCGTACTTCTCGTACTGAACGTAAGCGAACGACGTGTTGATCAACACCCACAGGATCAAACCAGGGCGCGCCTCGCAGAAGATCTTGAGATCCAGTCCGTCCATCCCCGGAGGCACGCGGGGGTTGTGTCCGGTTCCCATCCAGAAGTCGTGAATGAAGCTGCCGCTCAGATGCCTCGCCTGCCCGTGTTGCTTTCCGTACCAATAGAGAAAGATGCTGAAGGCAAAGGCGAAGATCGTCATCACGCTGATGAGCGCTCCAAATTGATCGTAGAGCTCGCGGATCGAGAACACGCCTGACCAATGGAGGATGGCAACGACGATGAACGTCACGATGAGCGAGAAGAGTCCGTTCATCTTGTAGGGAAGCCGACCGCCGTCAGGAAGCTCTGCGCCCTGCACCACCCGTCCAGGCGCGTACTGCTGAAGGAGCGCCTGAAAGACGAACCAAACCCCATAGATGACCGCCGCACGCCACGTGGGCATCATCGCCTGTACGAAGCCCTCCCAGTCTGCGTTCGCGCCCGGCAGGACGGCGCCGTCGTTGAAGCGAACCGCGAAGAACAGATATGCGGTGAAAATGGGGAGGCCAAAGATCATGGCGAAGTTGCCAGGCACTCCACCGAATTCGAGCTTCTGCTGACTCATGGGCCGCACTCTAAGGCAAAAAAGTCCGACTCCAAACCAGGCGTGGAACGCGCGCGCCTCACCGGTATAGTAACGCGCGATGCGGCTGCGCCGGAAAGTCTGCCTGTTGGGCGCTTCGGGGGCGGGGAAGACTAGCCTGGCGCGCCGGCTCACCGAGGGCGTCTTCGACGCGGGCTACCGGTCAAAGCTCAGCATGGCGATCCGCAAGGCTCCGCTGCAGCTCGACGACATATCCCTGGAGCTACTCCTTTGGGATCCAGGGGGCGTCGAAGCATGGGCCCAGTACAACCCTTCCTTCATTTCAGGCGCGTCCGGGCTCGCCTTCGTGGTCGATGCGACCGATCCCAGCACCCTCGACCACCTGCTCGAAGCGCAGACCAAGGGTCGCGGCTTCATTGGATCTCGCCCCTCCATTCTCATCGTCAACAAGATCGACTTGACGCCGGCCTTCGCACTCACCAAGCAGCAGCTGGACGCCGCTGGCAAGCTCGACTGGTACATCGCTCAAGCCAGTGCCAAGTCGGGCTACAACGTGGGCGAAGCATTCGAACGACTGGCGAAGATGATGCTCCCCGCACGAAAGGTCTCAGCATGAGTAGGTTTCAAGGCAAGACGGTGGTCATCACCGGCGCAAGCAGCGGCATCGGCGAGGCCTGCGCCAGAAAGTTCGTCGAAGAGGGCGCGAACGTGGTGCTGGCTGCTCGCAGCAAGGAGCCGCTGGACAAGCTGGCAGCCGAGCTCGGGTCCTCGGTGGCACATGCGGTGCCAGCCGACATTTCCGACGTCGGCGCCTGCAAGAAGCTCCTCCAAGAGGCAGTGTCACGCTTCGGCCGCATCGACGTCCTCGTGAACAACGCTGCGCACACCTTCCGGGGCGCCTTCGAGCACCTCCCGATGGAGGACATCCTGCAGATCCTCCACGTGAATCTCAGGGCGCCGATGGTGCTCACCCGCTTGGCCTTGCCGACGATGCGGTCTCAGGGCGCTGGAAGTGTCGTGAACGTTGCGTCGCTCGCGGGACGCTTTCCCCTCGACGACGAGGCGACTTATTCGGCCACGAAATTTGCGCTGAGAATATTTTCGTTTGCGGTTGCCGAAGAGCTGCGCGAGACCGGGATTCGCATCAGCGTCGTGTCCCCTGGTCCCGTCGACACGGGCTTCATCACGGATCCGAGCGTGATCGAAAGCGTCCCTCCGCTGGTCTTTTCACAGCCCATGAGCACCGCGGAAGAGATCGCCGATCTCGTGCTCGACTCGGCGGCCGACGGCGCGCGAGAACGGACCAAGCCCGCTTTCAGCGGTAAGCTCGCCACGCTCGGCTACTTGATGCCGGCCTTGAGACGTGTCCTGCTCCCAGCGATGGAGCGTAAGGGCGCGCGCGAGAAGAAGAAGTACATCGCGCGCCAACGAGGCTAGCAAATGTTCCCAGCCGGCCTCGCGACCGAGTCGCGGCCGTCTGCTTCCGTTCAGATTTGAGTTTATCAGGGCACCCAATTACACTGAAATAGTCTCTGTGGGCCAAGGGAGGACGCTATGGGGTGGCTGCTCGGTTTGCTGGTGTTCGCGGGCGCATTGGTCGCATGGTTTGCGAGCATGTACAACGGGCTCGTCAATCTGAGGAACCGTTTCAAGAACGCCTTCGCCCAGATAGATGTCCAGCTCAAACGGCGCCACGACCTGATTCCAAATCTCGTAGAGACAGCCAAAGCTTTTCTCGCGCACGAGCGCGGCACGCTCGAAGCGGTGATCGCAGCACGCAACTCCGCGGATGCTGCGCGGCAACAGGCGGCGGCGGATCCAGGGAATGCCGCGGCAATGAAGAGCCTCTCGAGCGCGGAATCCGGTCTGAGCGGAGTCCTCGGACGTTTCTTCGCGCTGTCGGAAGCTTACCCCGAGCTTCGCTCGAATCAGAACATGATGCAGCTCTCCGAAGAGCTCTCCACCACGGAGAACAAGATTGCATTCGCTCGACAGGCCTACAACGACGCGGTCATGCGCTACAACAACAAGTGCGAAATGGTGCCGTCGAACGTGGTCGCGGGCATGTTCGGCTTCGAGCGCGCCGAGTTCTTCGAGCTCGAAGACGAGGCGGAGCGCGAGCCCGTCGAAGTTCAGTTCTAGGCCATGGACTTCTTCGAGGAGCAGGCTCAGGCGCGCAAGCGTACCTTGGTCCTCGCGGTTCTCTTCGCGATCGCCGTTACCGGAGTCACGGCGGCGGTCTACGTGCTCGCGATCTTCGTCTACGGGCTCGTTGCGAGCGACGCAGCGGGTTTCGCCTACATGGCGGGCCGTCACGATGACGTAGCCGGCCTTGCCGGGTCACTCTGGAGTCCGTCCGTCTTCCTCTTTTCGTGCACGGGCACCGCCGTCGTCGTCGGCCTCGGCTCCCTCTACAAGATCGCGCAGCTCCGCGATGGTGGCGCCGCGGTCGCGCGGAGCTTGGGGGGGCGACAAGTCGAGCCGGATTCGACCAAGCTCGAGGAGCGCCGCCTGCTGAACGTCGTGGAGGAGATGGCGATCGCATCTGGCGTTCCAACTCCCGACGTCTATGTCCTCGATCGTGAGCCGGGCATCAACGCCTTCGCGGCAGGCAAGACCACCAGCGACGCGGCGATCGGCGTCACGCAAGGCACGCTTCAGCTTCTTCGCCGCCAAGAGCTGCAAGGCGTCATTGCGCACGAGTTCAGCCACATCTTGAACGGAGATGCCCGCATCAACCTGCGGGCGATCGGATTGCTGCACGGCATCTTTCTTCTGGCGCTCATCGGCCGCTTCTTGATCCGAGGCTCGAGCACGAGCAGCAAGAAGGAAGGAGGCGGCGTGGCGCTGGTCGGGCTGGGTCTTCTCATCATCGGTTCGGTCGGTGTGTTCTTCGGCCGCATGTTGCAGAGCGCCATCTCTCGGCAGCGGGAGTTGCTCGCCGACGCATCCGCTGTGCAGTTTACCCGCGACACCGACGGCTTGGTCGGCGCTCTCAAGAAGATTGGTGGCTCGGCGGCCGGCTCGTATCTCGGAACGCCGGCGGCCGACGAGGCCAGCCACATCTTCTTTGCCAACGGCGTCAAGCGCCTTCGACTGTTCGCCGGGCTATTTCGCACGCACCCACCACTCGCCGAGAGGATTCGAAAGCTCGAGCCGCAGTGGGATGGGGTCCTCCCCGAGGTCGAGCTTCCCCAGATTGCGGATGGGATGAGCACTCCCCCTGATGCGCTTCCGGGAGACGCCGTCGCGTTCGCGGAGGCGCCCACCGAAGAGGCGGTGAGTCAGGCGATCGCGCACATCGGTAGCCCGCGCCCCGAGCAGATCGTATTTGCTCGTTCGCTCCATGCGACGCTTTCCGAGACATGGCGCCACGCGGTCCACCAGGCTCCCATGGCACAGGCGATGGTGTTCGGCCTCCTGCTCGCGCAGGACGAGGTTCTTCGGGGTACGGAGCTACTCGCGCTCGCTGAGCTCACCGATCCACAAACCGTGGATCTATCACTTCGGTTTCATTCCGAGGCATCGAACCTCGCATCTGCAGAAAAGATCGCGCTCATCGATCTGATGATGCCGACGCTACGAAGCCTTTCGGTCGCCGAGTACGATCGCTTCCGTCGTGCTGTGGACGTCTTGATGCGCAGCGACCACCGTATCGATCTATTCGAGTACACGCTCAGCCGCATGATCCAGCGCCACCTCGCCCGGTACTTCGAGGGTGCGGGTCCAACGGCCGTTCGTTTCCGTTCGCTCAAACAGCTGCTCCCGGACGCCAGAGTGCTGCTGTCCACACTTGCTCGTGCGGGGAGTCGATCGGAACCCGATGCAATTCGCGCCTTCCGCCACGGCGCGCAGGCGCTGCACCTGGGCGAAGCCTCGATCATGCCCGTGGAGAGCTGCGGTCTGTCTGCCGTGGACGATGCGCTCCTCCGTTACGACGCCGCGACCCCCGCGCTCAAGAGGAGCCTCATGTTCGCCTGCGCCGCGACCGTGATGGCCGATGATGAGGTGAGCGATCGGGAAGCAGAGCTGATCCGGGCCATCGGCGATGGGCTCGATTGTCCTGTGCCCCCTTTTGTGCAATCGAGGTAGCAGCATGGAGACGCGAAACGTTTACGAGACGGACGACGAGGTTCAGGCCCTAGCCCTTCAGGAGGCACTCGAATCCGCCGGGATCGCAGCCGTCCTCGTCAATCACCGTGATACCGCATACCCCGGCATTACCGATCGTCTGCGGCACGGGACAGAGATTCGTGTCGAGCTCGATCAGGTCGAGCAAGCGACCCAGCTGATCGAGGAGTTCCTGGCTGCTCAGCCGGTCGAGGGACCGCCGGTCGCGCCACCCCCCGATGCGGGTCCATCGCCGGGGCTGCGCGGCCCAGGCTGGTTGGTCATCACCCTGATATTGCTAGGTTTGTTGGGCATCGCGACTTATTTACTGAATGACAATTAAGTGCTTGGAAGCTCTTCCATTCTGCGCTATAAATTTACGGTTAGTAAAGGAAGCGCTCGATGGAAGTGATGCAAACGTACGAGCTTCGGGAGCTCGCCAAGCTCCTCAACTGGAACCCGGCTCACTGCAAGGTGATCCTGAAACAGTTGGGAGCGGATCCGAACCAGCCTATCGACGAGGAAGTCGCCGCCCAGGTTGCACGGAAGATCCGCCGCGCTTGGCCGCCGCACGCAGCCTGAGCACAACCAGCTTCGCTGGTCTCCACTGACTCAGCGCGGTCTCTCGTCCGCGATTGCATCCACGAGCCCCGAATCGCGTCGCGCACGTCTTCCGAGCGCGGCGCGCAGCACCGTCTCTGGTCCGACGATCCGGACTCGTTTCTTCGCGCGACTCACTGCGGTGTAGAGCAACTCGCGCGTGAGCAGAGGAGCGTCCTCTTCTGGAAGCACGACCAGTACTTCGTCGAACTCGGATCCCTGTGACTTGTGCACACTGAGTGCGAATGCGTCCGAGTAGCGAGGCAGCCTTGCCTCGGCGATCGTGCGGAGCTCTTGCGTATCGGTTTGCACGACTGCGGTTGGGGTTTCGCTGCCGACCAGCATCGCGAAGTCCCCGTTGGCAACGCGAAGCTCTTGGCTGTTCTGTTCGATGATGATCGGCGTGACAGCCGGCTCCCCTTCTCTGAAGAGCCTCTCTCGAATGGCCGCTCCGAGTCGATCGGTGCCAATCGGTCCACGTCGAAATGGAGTGAGAATCACATAGCGGCCGCGAAGCTCGAAGTGGGTCTCGGGCGCCGTCGTGCGTGTGGCGTCGCTCCAGAACCGGGCCGCGAGATCCAGCTCCGAGGGTAGGTCAGCGAGGGGTCGCCACACGACATCGATAGGAGCTGGGGTCTTCAAGATCCGCTCGACTTCGGAGGCGTTCCCTTCGCGGACGGCCCGGACTAGCTGGCCAAGCGGCCGCTTTTCGTCGTATCGCCAAGTCTTCGTCAAGTGAGTGACGCGGTCCTGCCACCACGTTTCGGCGCTGGCGTCGACGAGGTCCCGAAGCACCGAGCCGGCTTCGACTGATGTGAGTTGATCGGGGTCACCGACGATCAACAAGGTCGCGTCTCGAGGTGTGGCATCGAGGAGCTGTCGCATCAGCGCCAAGTCGATCATGGAGGCTTCGTCGAGCACGATCACGTTGGCATCGAGGGGAAGCTCGGCGCTGCGTCGAAAGCGCATTCCATCCCGCTGCATTCCGAGCGCCCGGTGCACCGTCGATGCCTCGGTAGGAATGCAGTCGAGCACCTCGCTCGGAGCGTCGATTCGCCGTTTCGCCGCGAGCACGGCTTGGCCCAGCCTGGCTGCAGCCTTCCCCGTGGGAGCGAGGAGCATCACCTCGGGAGGCTCTCCCGTCGTGCGCAAGTCACGTTCCGCGAGCGCTGCGATGATCGATGCCACCGTCGTCGTCTTGCCCGTACCTGGGCCGCCGCAGAGCAACGACACCGAATGCCCGAGCGCGTTTCGTGCGGCGCGGCGCTGCGGAGAGTCCTCGTCTCCGGGGCACAGCCGGCCGAGCATGGACGCGAGCCACGCGGAGTCGCTCGGGAGCGCGCGCGGGCTAGCCCTCGCCGCCAACTCTGCCGCAATGTCCCGTTCGAGCTGCCAGTACCGCCGGAGGTAGAGCCGACCCTTGTCGTCGAGGACCAGCGGGCCCTCGTGGGTCAGAGAGCTCGACCGAAGCCGCTCGGCCCATTGCGTCGGCTCCGGCAGAGCGCCGAGGCGAGCAGCGTCCTTCGCCCAAACCTCGTTCGCCGCCCTTGGGAGCTCGAAGCAGCTATGTCCAAGTCGCACGTTGCGACTCGTGAGTGCGATTGCCAGTGCGACCTGCGGGTCGTCAACGCCTCCCAGGCTACACAAAGCCTTCGCGAGCTCGACGTCGAGAACCTCGATCGCCTCGTGCGTGCGCAGCTCAGTGAGGTCCATGAGAGCCTCCCAACCATGCGTCCATTGCGTCGAGGAAATCTGGTGACTGCCGCTCGAAGAAGACGCTCGCACCGGCGCGCTCGGACCCATTCATCCCGCGAAGAAATAGAAACAGAGCGCCACCCCAGCTCTTTTCCGGTTCGTAGTCTGGGAGTCTCTGGCGGAGGTAGCGATTCGCTGCGGCGGAGTAGAGCTGACCCTGAAGCACATAGTGCTCGCGCTGAACTGCTTCGATCACGTCGGTCTGCTGGTATGCGGGGAGCCGGTTCGACTTGTAGTCGGCGACGTACCAACGCCCGTCCCATTGGAACATCAAATCGATGAACCCACGTAGGAAGCTTCGGAGTGTCTGGGAGCTGAGGCTCGCCAAGCGCTCGTGATATCTGGGCGCTGCCATCGGAGCGCCGTGCTCCCGCAGTATGTCGGATAGCGCGTCAAGGTTCGGTCGCTCGACGGCCATCGTGAACTCGAGCTCCCGAAGCTGGCGATCGGCGCCGACCGCACGAAGCGGCGGGAGCGCCGCATCGACCCCCATCGGAGTCGACACGACCTGGAGCAGGTCACGCTGGACGGAGGCTAGATGCTCCGCGTCGAATCCATGCAGTGCGAGCTGATGCAGGATGATGTCTTTCGCCTGCTCTCCATCGAGCGCTCCGAGGTCTGCCTTCTCCAAGATGGCATGCAGCAAGAGCCCGGTGCGCGCTCCCCCGGGCAGCTCTTCGAAGAGCGGCGAACGAGCATCCTTCATCGACGGTCCAAGAGCCTTCTCGTCGCTCCCCGTCAGGCTGGTGAAGCTGGCGATCTGCGGCGTATGGTCGAAGAGCCGCCGATGGGGCCTCGGCTCGAGCACCACGGCAGAGTCATCGGGATGCCGAGGGACGGCCCGTTTGGTGGCTGGAACCCGCCAACCCACGTGTTCGCCTGCGGATGCCACGAGCTCCTCGACATCGGCCCGACAGCGGTCGTCGTCGAGATTGCCCTTCGCTTCGCAGTCGTGGACCAAATAGGCGAGGGCCGATTCCTTCCAGCCGCGTCGCGGCCCCCAGAACAGGGTGCACTGATACTTCGCGCGGGTGATGGCCACGTAGAGCAGCCGAAGTGCCTCCGAAGCCGCTTCGGTCTTGCGTGCGGCGAGGTGCTCCTCTCTCGCCGCGGATCCGAGATCGATCTTGAGGCGACCCGTTTCGTCGTGGAACTTCAATGCGACCTTGTCGAAAGGCCAAAGGCCCGCGTCGCCCCAGGTAAATGGGCAGAACACGATTCCGTACTCGAGGCCCTTGCTCTTGTGGATGGTAGTCACGCGGACCGCGCCCGACTGTGCGTCCGGACGCTGCTGCAGGTCTTCGACGGCGACCATGGCGTCGTCGGAAGTATCGTCGGCGAGTCGACGGAACCACTGCATCAGCGCCATCGGGTCACGCCGTCGCCCCCGCTCGCCTCGGAGTAGAAGCTCCTCGAGGTGAAGGAGGTCGGTGAGGTCGCGTCGGGCCGTCGGTCGCGATGCGAGAGACTCTTCGACGTTCGTGCTGCTCAGCATGTCTTCGAGGAAGCGAAGCACGCCCTGCTCGTGCCAGGCTTCGCTCCAGCCACGAAAGCGCGACACCCAGCTCGACCACCGTTCGTCGTCCATCGCTGCCAGCTCGAACGGAGACACGGAGAACAGCGAGGTCAACAATGCCCGACGCACTTTGCGCGAGTCACCCGGCATCAGCGCTGCCTCGAGGACGGCGCAGAGATCCTTGGCGATGGCGGTCGTTAGCACGCTGGCGCCGCCGTCCAGCGAGGTTGGCACGTCGAGGTCCCTCAACGCTTTCGTCACTGCGATCGCTTGTGCGTTGCTCCGACACAAGACCGCCACATCGCCAGGCCCCACCGGTCTTTCCTCGATCGAAGCATCAGATTGAAGCAGGAGCGCGATCTCGTTTGCCACGATCGCGGCGACCGAAGCGGGCAGCGGCCTCGCCAAGACGTCGGAGCCGAGGAGGACCAAATCCAACGAAGGCGAGAGCGAGGAGCGGTTTTGCTTCTCGTAGGGTTCCGCGGCCTCGAAGCCTATCCCCTCGATCAGGAAGGGTGGTTTCCGCCGCGAGAAGAGCGCGTTCACTGCGCGTACGAGCCCGGGGTCTGACCGCCGATTGGTGCCGAGCGTGCACCTGCGCTCGCCGACGTCATTCGCGGCATCGATGTAAGAGAAGATGTCGGCACCCCGAAACGCATAGATCGCCTGCTTCGGGTCGCCGACGTAGATGACCGCGCCGTCGCCGTAGACCGCACGAAAGATTCCGTACTGCGTCGAGTCGGTATCTTGGAACTCGTCGACCAGTGCCAGCGGATAGGCCGCACGAATGCGGCTGGCAACCGCCGGATCCCCGCTGACTCCGGCATGCACGGTAGTCAAAAGATCGTCGAAAGAGAAGAGCGATGCCTCGTCACGGCGAGCGCGTGATCGATCGCGCACGTACTCACAGAACCGCTCTTGGAACGAGAACACCGCGTACGCGAGTGCAGGATCGATCCGTTCGTGCGCGACAATCAGCGCCTCGCAGACGTCGAAGAACGGATGCTGCGGCGGCTCGTACCCCTTGTTCATCCTAATACGTTTGGCACCCAGCCTTTCGAAGAAATCGGGCAGAGCTCGAACGCTCGCCTGCTCGAAGAGCTCGTCGAGCTCGGGCTCCCACGTGTCCCGAATCGTCGCTGCCCTGTACGAGTTGCCGTTCAGCCCCTTCGTCCCCAAGAGCCTCAACACCGTGTCGCGCTCTTCGCTCCAAATCTCGGCGGCTTTCCGGTGGAGGCGCAGCACGTCTTCGAGCGCGGCTTCGTCGCTCACGGCGGGCTCTGGCCCGATGATCTCGACGTCGGGCATCGTCGCAACGTTGGCGAGCTGTTCGAGCCGCCGTACGCTGACACCGCGATCCTTGAGCGCCTGGAGCAGCCAGTCGGGCGCGTCGTAGAGCTCCGTCGCCCAAAAGTCGACGGCGAGCTCTGCGTGGAGCGCCGACACGTCCTCCGCCACCTCGAGCTCGAGATCGACTCCGAAGGAGAGCGGGTGCTCTTGAAGAAGCCGTTGGCAGAAACCGTGAATGGTCAGAATGGGTGCCTGGTCCATCTGCCCGAGTGCAGCGCGCAACCGCCGCTCGACCTCGCGCCGGCCCAGGCGCTCGACCGAGCTCTCCAGGACCGAATGCAGAGCGTCATGATCCTCTGGTGTCTCGTAGAGCAGC
>Ga0209536_100008715_pt1 | contig 15183 bp, 12 predicted proteins | sample DeeMarSeWOR28_12_FD_187461 | JGI IMG/M metagenome (GOLD analysis project Ga0209536, IMG submission 187461) | Marine sediment microbial communities from White Oak River estuary, North Carolina - WOR-2-8_12 (SPAdes) (version 2) | ecosystem: Environmental > Aquatic > Marine > Intertidal zone >...
TATTGAAATAATAGTACGCGCTACAACCGATGACCGGGCACAAGACCTCCTCGATAAAATCAACATTGAAATTGATGATGGGAATCCTGAAAGCAACCTCTCGTTCAGCACTTCGATCAGTAATAATAAATCAGGCAGACAAACCTCTTTTGAGATCAATTATAATGTCAGTATGCCCAAGGCTAATTCCCTGGACCTCAAAAACAGTTTCGGAGATGTGTATGTAAGTGATTTATCCGGCGACACCGATATCAATGTGCAGTATGGCAATCTTAAGGCGGGCAGGCTCACCGGAAATAATGATGTAAGATTATCATTCGGAAGTGGATTCAGTGAGATCGATGCCATGGATAAGGGGGATCTTAAGGTCAGCTATTCCAAACTTGGCGTTGAAGAGATCGGTGTCCTCGATGTGAACAGTTCTTTTTCAACCTTTGAAACTGATAAAGCGGGAACCATTGAATTGGTGGCCAAATATGGAGAAGTTGATATAGGTGAAATCGATGTCCTGGAAGCAGATGTCAATTTTTCAACATTTATGCTTGGTAAGGTCAATAAGTCATTAGTACTGGATATTGATTATGGCGGTTCATTGGAAATAGGTGTGAGCAAATCAGTACAGTTATTTGATATTGAAAGTAGTTTTGGGCCTGTGAATATCGAATTGGAACCCGGGATAAATGCCAGTATAGAGGCCAGATTAAGTTTCTGCAGCCTGAGATATGATGAGAGCCAGGTCGACTTCAATAAGATAATTAAAGATAATACATCCAGCGAATACTCAGGCAAGATCGGTACCGGTGCCGGTACAACCATTAAAATTGTGTCCAAGTACGGCAATGTGCGGATCGATTAGGTGTAAATGATAATGATCTATATTCTGCACGAGGTTCAGCCGTGCAAAATATTCCACATCATGCTATGCTGTGACGCGATTTTATAAAATTAGAAACGATCCTTAAGCACAACCGTTTCTTTTGTCGAATCATATATACGGCCATCTTCGCATTTCAGGATACGGGCGGGATGGTTCTTTATCAGGTTATAATTATGGGTGGCCATAATGATAGCGGTACCTCTCTTGTTGATCTCAAGGAAAAGCTTGAAAATGCCATGTGAAACCTCCGGGTCGAGGTTTCCGGTAGGTTCATCGGCCATCAGGATCACCGGCTCGTTGACCAGGGCCCTGGCTATCACTACTCTTTGTTGTTCCCCTCCCGATAATTGATGCGGCATCTTATTGTCAACCGACCCAAGTCCGACACGCATAAGTACATCCGCCATCCGGGCTTTCATTTTGGATTTTTCTGTCCATCCGGTAGCCTTCATCACGAAAAAAAGATTTTCAGCAACGGTTCGGTCGTTAAAAAGCTGGAAATCCTGGAAGATAATACCCAGTTTTCTTCTTAGAAAGGGAACCTCATGCCTTTTTATTTGCCGGATATCGAAACCAACAACTTCAATTTCACCCAACCGTAAAGGTAAATCTGCATACAATGTTTTTAACAGCGAAGATTTACCGCTACCAGTCCTTCCCACCAGAAAGACCAACTCGCCTTTCTCAATATCGAAATTAATATCAGTGAGAATGGTGTTATTGTCCTGGAAAATTGAGGCTTCATGAACATGTACAATGGGATCTGAGGAAAATGTCATAATCTATAGTTCAAGTTTTTGTAGTTTGCCAAAGGGTAATTGCTCAACAAGAGACTCAAATTCTTTTTCCTTGCCTCCCAGTCCAAATTTCTCGAGCCGTGTAAACGGCCGACCAGGCCTCCAGCCGAAATACCCGATGAGGATAAAGTCATCATCCCTGATCTGAATGTAGTCAGGGATCTTTTTTTTACCCTTTACTTTGATAATGTACATAATCTCATGTTTAAGATGTATCCAAAGGATATCATATTGGGTTCAGCCAACAACACTTCAGCACCACATAAAGGACTCATAATCAATCTAAGTATAAAAAGCTTAAGAAATCAGATCTGTGCCCTGGTAAATATGGAAAAAAGAATGGAAAAATAAAAAAGGCAAATCAGATATCGCACCGCTACAACCATCTACCCTTGCTTCCTTCCGGACCTGGGGGAGTTCGACAGGAGCTGGTCGTATCGATTTGCCCGTACAAAATTAATCACAAATCACTCGAAATCCAATCTGTAATGGATAAACGGGATAAAAACAACTCTGGTATGGTGGCGGCCCAACCACCTTATGCCCTTTTTGACTTTATAAGAATATGGTAATTATGAAAGAGGCGTTGTTTATTTTCTGCCTTCCAGTATCTGGTGGGAGTTATTTTTTATGCTGAATTCCTGATAGATGGTTGGTTGGTTAAAGATATTTTTTCAATCGTCATCAAATTCCATATCATCAAAGTCATCTTCAAAGCTGTATTCCTCCAAATCATCATTATCGACTTCTTCGAGCCATTCAATTTTTTCCGGAATTTCATCATCAGCATAAATATCCCAGTTGTCATCATCAGGATCCTGATTCTCAGTGTAATCATTATCCATATATTCGTCGTCGTCGTATTTGTTGTATAGCATAACTAATTGTCGAATAAATGTTGTAAATAAGTTTGGATATAAATCGATCAAAGGTCGATAAAAAATATTTTAAATATCAATAAAAAATTTATTTTTTTTTGTACAAAATTGAGGACCGGTAAACATCGTTTTATTCGGTATTACAGAAGTGTTATCAGAACTATACCTTGAAGAAATATCCTGGGAACCACTCCTCATTTACAAGATACTTTTAGCCTGTTTTTGAAATTACAATCCTGATTCAGCTGAATGCATGCTTCTGTGACGTTTCAGGCCTGGATTATAACAAAAAAAATGCCTCCTTTTTGCTATTTAACATGTGATTTACGTATTTAACAGCTGAAATTCACAATTAAAACTGAATTTGATAGCAATACATCTGGTTTTTACATGACAGGAAACCGATTTTTACTAAACTGTTAATATGGGAAAAGGTGATAAAAAGTCCAAAAGAGGTAAGATCGTGAAAGGGACATACGGTGCGAACAGGCCAAGAAAAGATAAAAATATCGAAGCAGCACCTAAAAATCCCTCAAAAGGTAAAAAGGGGGCAAAATAATATATTATCGTAATAATTCTACCTCATTAAAGAAAGCAGGGGAGTCACCGTGCGTTGATAAGCCCTGAAATTTCTCCATCACATAGTTTTCGCAATTCTTCAAGCTTGGGCCTCAGATCTGCTTCATGTATGAGGTTTGTAACCTCGAGGGGGTCCTTGCCCAGGTGATATAATTCTTCATGATCCGGATCATCAATGTATCTGAAATATTTCCAGTCGACTGTACGGATACCCTCACTTTTTGGAATAAATTTTAATTCATAGAGGTGTTCACACAGAAAATGATCTCTGAAACCAATGTTTTCATCCTTCAGCAATGGCATCATGCTTTTTCCCTGCATCGCTGCCGGAACCTGGATGCCTGCAAAATTCAATATTGTGGGTGCGATGTCAATATTAAGTACCATCTGGTCACAGCTCCGGCCATTATGCTTATTTCCCGGGTCATAAATTATCAGCGGAATCCTGATTGAGTTTTCGTACATTAACCATTTGCCGGCAAGTCCTCTTTCACCCAGAAAATACCCGTTATCACTAGCAAATATTATAATCGTATTGTCATCCAATCCTGTTTCGTTAAGTGTTTCCCTGATGTTGCCAAGCACCTTATCTATGGCGGTTATCATCCTGTAATAAGCTTTCACCATTTTCTGGTACTTTACCGGGTCGTCAAACCGCCAGTACCATCTGATCTTATTCAGTCCTTCTTTAACATAATCAGGTTGTTCGTTGAAATATCGTTCATCATTCAGAGCCGGAGGTGGAATGGTTATGTCCGTATACAGATCACCAACGTCTTCCGGATATATATACTGATCAGGGGACTGGTCTTCAGCATGTGGGGCATTAAAGCTGATGGATAAACAAAAAGGTTTGTCCTCAGGAGAGTTTTTAATGAAATCTATCGCTTTTTCACCGGTAAGATAGGTCAGGTATTTATGTTCACTCCAACCTTCACCCACCAGCCGGAAATAAAACCCGGCCATATAAGGATCATAATAATCAAAAAGGGTGGTATCCATTTGATCTTCGAAAGCCATTCCAAATTTACCGATGAATCCAGTATAATATCCCTGTTGTTTCAACTGATAGAAATAGCATAGTTTAACAAATTTTTCAGCCAGTGGGGAAGTGAGGAAAGTGAACTGGTGTGTTCTTTCATAAAGTCCGGTTATTATTGAGGCCCTGCTTGCCGCACAAATGGGAGTTGTAACAAAGGCATTCCGGAAGTATATTCCCTCCCTGGCTAACTGGTCCATATTTGGTGTCTTGATGATATCATTCCCTGCCTTGCCCAATGCATCGAACCGCTGGTCGTCAGTCAGGATAAATATGATGTTTGGTTTTTGTTCAAGGTCTTTCCCGTTTATGTTAAAGGGAAACAGGAAACACGATATCAGGACCTGGCATACATAGATGACCAGTACATAATTGTTAAGCAACACAATTCAATTTTTATAAATTATTCTATATCGGTATATTACCTTAAACTTCAATATACTCAATGCCAAGGATGTCGGCCAGCATCTCCCACTTTCTTCTCTTGTCACCTAAATGAAGTGTCTGGTGATGCGTGCCGCCTGCCAGGAGCCAGTTATCATTGCACAGACGTACACCGGATTCCGGTCTGAAGAAAAAATACGGCATTTCTATGGTGGGAAAATCTTCTGTATCCAGGACCTCACCAAAGGCACAGACCAACCTGAAATGCTCTCCCTCAAGGTGTACCAGGCTTACCATCGTTGCCGGTCCGGGTTCAGCCGAAAATACCGTAGTTGGCGGATTCTCCAGGTCGCCGATGCCCAGGAACCTGTCAGCCAGCCGTATGGGCTTGTCTTTTCTGGCGATCTTCCAGTTGCCTTCCCCCATATGGCTCATCAGCATCGCATCTCTTTTAAAATCCATGGCATACATTTCCGTAAAGTGGGCGTTGGGGGCCAGATAATGCCCTGCGGCGACCATGCTGGCAGTGTTGGAGTCCCCCTCAGCGGCATAACCGTAGCCTTCAGCCATCAGGTTGGAAGCGGCCAGCATCGGTATCTGTTTAAACCGTCCGTCACCCTTGAAAATATCAAAATGAGCAGAAAACGCACCATAACCACCTTCGACGAGTAGTTTTTTAAAACCAAGCTGCAACCTGACCGCATATTGATGCCTTTCCGGAGGCATACCAGCATCGACCTGAAAATTCTTCCTGTCAAGAGCCATCTGAGCAGCAATTTCCGCATCGGTGACCTCTTCCATATTGCGGATAACCTGGCCGATATATTCCCTGTTGACCTCCGGGCCGATCACACGGGTAAAGGCTGCTTCATCCGAGAGGGTGTCGCCCATGCCATGCATTTTCCCAAATACTGCCACCTTCATCCTCCGCAGGGCTGATGCGGCCTGCGCAGCCCTCGCCCAATCGGAGACAAAGGATTTGAAGGTGTTACTTTTCCAGTCATCCGAGATTACGGTAAAACTATCACCCACAGTCCGGATAATGGCATTGGCAGTATCCTGTGCGCCATGGATACCCTGGTTGTAGGTCAGGTCATCCATGTTCCACTTTATAGTAACCTCAGGCACAGGCTGGATGTTTGCCAGCAATAAGGGCAGGGTATTCATCTGCCATGCCCTGACCGTCCGCATACCTGGGCCATAAGTGAGCATGACTACCATAATACCATCAAGGCCCTTATGGTTAAAATTACGGATGATATCCTCAATATCATCACGGTTCCTGGCTGCCCGTGGGAAATCAAAATCCGCTACTTCTTTCAACTGGTCGATGACCTGATGGGCATACTTTTCCTGGGTTTGTGTAATATCAGGCAGGGTATTATCATAAAGTTCCTGCATTATACCTAGAAATCCGATTTTGGGTTTAGCTATCATTGTAATTTAAGTTTTATTTCTGTCCGTAATACGCATTTTTTCCATGCTTGCGTTCATAATGTTTCCTGATCAGAGCATCTTTTAAGGGAGGTGCATCCGCATTGATCTGTAGGGTCAAATACGCCATCCTGGCCAGTTCCTCAAGTACTGCACTGTTGTATACCGCCTTTTCGGGTGAATTGCCCCACGTAAAGGGCCCGTGGTTAGCCACCAGGACCATCTCCACTTCGGCATAATTTAATTGGCGTTCTTTAAAAAGATTTAATATCTGGTTGCCCGTTTCATGCTCATAATCACCTTCGATCATCTCATCACTCATTACAGCCGCACATGGCACATCTATCGCCAGGTGGTCGGCATGTGTGGTTCCCAGTATGGGTATATCCCGTTGTGCTTGTGCCCAGGCGACAGCATATGTTGAATGGGTATGTGAAATTCCCTGTATTTTTTTCCAATTCTTGTATAGAAGAGCATGTGTTTTAGTATCCGATGATGGCCGGAGATCCCCTTCAATAATTTTATTGTCGAAATCCAGGATGATCATATCCTTTGCCTTCAGTTTACTGTAAGGAACACCGCTTGGCTTTATCGCGAATACTCCAGCTTCCTGGTCCGCCGCGCTCACATTGCCAAAAGTATACAACACAAGCCCCAATTCAGGCAGCTGCATATTGGAGGTATAACATTTTTCTTTCAAAGCATCGAATTTGCCCATTTTATTCCATTTGTGATTGAAATTCACTGCAGCATTTTAAGGATTCTATTTGGGACACGCTGCAGTGGATCTTCAATCCGTTTTATATTTGTTATGTCCGCCAATCCCCACTAGCCGGGATCACGCTCGTTTGATTCAATGATTTTACCAAGTTGAGAATATTTCTGATACAATTTCTCATATTCCGCCACATTTTCTGATATGGGGAAATATTCCTTATCTATGCCGCTTCCCATGGCGTTCTGGGCCTCTTCCGTTGTTGAATATATCCCGGAGGCTGCAGCTGCTAACATGGCAGAACCCAGAGCCGGGGTCTGTTCTGACCGTGCTATTTTTATGGGCATATTCAAGACATCCGCCATGACCTGCATGACAAAGTCAGATTTCTTGGCCACACCGCCCAGGGCTACTACATTTCTGATCTCTATCCCTTCTTCCCTGAACCTGTCGACGATCTTCCTGGAGCCAAAGCAAGTGGCTTCCACCAGGGCCCTGAAGATCCTGGGCGCGTCACTGCCAAGGTTCAAGCCGGCAATAACTCCTTTCAATGCCTGGTTGGCATAGGGCGTCCTCCGGCCATTCATCCAGTCCAGAGCAACGATGTCGGTTTCGCCAGCGGGGATCATTGCCGCTTCATCAGATAATCGTTTTATAAGCTTATCCCGGACTTCCATTCTTAGTTTTTCTGCAGTTGCCGCATCGATATGTTCTGATTCATTTAAAAGGGCGTCGGCAGGAAATGTCAAAAGGCGGGTGAACCAGGCGTAGATATCACCAAAAGCGGACTGCCCGGCTTCCAGTCCCAGCATACCGGGAATAATGGAACCATCAACCTGTCCACATATCCCGCCTACCAGTTTATCGCCATAGGTGTCCATAGGCGCCACCAGCATATCGCAGGTAGAGGTACCCATAACCTTGCTTAGCGTGAACTCCTTTACCTCACCGCCCAGGGCGCCGCTATGAGCGTCGAAAGTGCCAACCGTCACTGGAATGCCAGCGTTTAAGCCCAGCGTTTCAGCCCATTCCCGGGTAAGTTGTCCGGCAGGGACGTCCGAGGTAAAAGTGTCGGTATATAGCCTGACTTTCAAACCCTTCAATTTAGGTTCAAGTCTTATCAGGAATTCCTCATCAGGTAATCCACCCCATTCGCTGTGCCACATGGCTTTGTGGCCGGCAGCACACCTGCTGCGCTTCATGGTAAGGGGATCCTTATTCCCGGTGATAAGCCCCGGCATCCAGTCACAATGCTCGACCCAGGAGAAAGCGTGCTCAAACACTTCCTGGTCTTCCCGGATGACATGCATGATCTTTGCCCAGAACCATTCTGAGGAATAGACTCCACCTTCATATTTGGTATAATCGGTGCCACCCCATGTCCTCGAAACCTGGTTGATCTCCTCTGCCTCCCTGACTGCGGTGTGATCTTTCCAGAGTATGAACATGGCATTCGGATTATCACTGAATCCGGGTTTTAAAGACAGCGGTGTTCCCTCCTTGTCCACAGCGACCGGTGTTGATCCCGTCGTATCGATCCCTATCCCTTTGACGTTATCCTTTGAAACACCTGTCTCAATGATAACTTTATTTACTGTATATTTAAGTCCTTCAACGTAATCGAGGGGGTGTTGGCGAAACTGGTTTTTAGTAGGATCACAGTATAAACCTTCTTTCCACATGGGGTAATAAAAAACAGTACTGCCGATCTCTTCTCCGTTGACGGTATTCACGAGGATTGCCCTGACCGAATCAGTACCGTAGTCTATACCAATGACTAAATTCTGATTGCCCATAGTATCTCCATTTTAAAAATAAATGTCAGATTGACATTTTATTAAAATTAAGGTTCTTCATTAGATTTTCAAAGATATTATTGCAAAACCTTAATGCATTATATCATATGACAAAGTTAAGGCCTTTTTTAACGAGTTCAATATATCTTTTCTTGTCAAAACGATATAAGTATGCCCCTTTTTTCGAATTCTTCTTGTCTTTCTCATCTAGTTTTTCAAGCAGGTTCATAGCCAGTAATTTTCTGCTGAAATTCCTTTTATCCAGGTTCTCTTCATAGATCGCCTCATACAGGCTTCTCAGCTGGGGGATCGTAAATTTCTTAGGTAATAATTCAAATCCTATCGGCTGATGTTTGGCCATGGTCTTAAGTTTCTTTTTTGCTGCTTCGACCATCTGAAGGTGATCGAAGATCAGGGGTGGAATTTTTTCAATAGGAAACCATTGGGCACCATATTCATCTGACAGTTTCATGTTCCTGCTGGTTTTGATCAAAGCGTAATAGGCTACAGAAATAGTTCTTTCTCCCGGATCCCTGTCAACTTCCGAAAAGGCCTTGACCTCTTCCATATAAATATTCTTCAATCCTGTGAGTTTATGCAACACCCGCTGGGCAGCATCATCAAGACTTTCATCTTTGGTGACAAAGCCTCCGATCAATGACCATTTTCCCATTTCAGGTTCCAGTGCCCGCTTCATCAATAGAAGCTTAAGCTGATTTTTATCAAATCCAAAAATGATACAATCGACAGCAATAAGTAAATGATCGGCGTGCAAATACCGCTTTATCATAAAAAAAGTATCAGTAATAAAAAATAATAAAAGTGTATTGCAATATATGAAATTTTGAGATAGCGTAAATATAATTAACCTCTTTTCTGCCGACTATGTTCGCAAAAAAAAATAGATCTTTGAAATAGATATTTAGGAGATTAATCCTGGTCATATCAATGAATTTACTCACAGTATGGCGACCAGTAAAAACCGCTACCCAAACCTGGAACTCTTCCTGCCATACAAGAGTAAAGATAAATATTTTCGAATCGGATGTAAAATTATTGCGCAGATCAAAAACGCTTCTTTACGATATAATTGAGGCCGAGGGCTACTACCCATAGGACCAGGGCTATGACTCCATATTCGAAGGAATACAGGTTGGAACGCAGACTGATATACAGGGCGATAACGGACGCGATGATCAGGGCCCAGACAACTATCTTCAGGATCTTGGGCAGAAGGTTTTCTTTTTTGTCCAAGGATTTTTCTAGAATTTATTTATAGGATAATTCAAAACTAATCAAAAACATTTGCTTTTATTTTGTGTTGAATAGTTGTTATTTGCATTTATGAAAAAATATATCATATTTTTATCCTTGTTCATTACCGTCAGAGCATTCGCACAGCCCTGGCCGGGATATAATACCAGTATGTATGCTGGAATTCATGCCTTATCCTATCAGCCGGAAATCCAGTCCGTGATGCCTGCCGATTGGGATATTAATGTTTTGAGTGCCAATCTGACCTTTTTTAATGAGAACCTTTTCGGCTGGGATCCAGTTGGGGATGTAAAGAGTGCGAATTTACATAGTATTGAGGATATCTTTCAGAATCATACCGGGGTTATTAATGGTACTATTAAACTTCCTTCTTTCGCTGTCAGATTAAATGATAGATCAACTGTTGGATTTTCCTGGAACATCAGGGGTATATTGTTTTCCAATCTCTCAGATGGAGGGCTGAGCGATTTTTTTAATGATATAGAGAATCCAAATGTACCGGTGGCATCTTTTAACGGTGACTTTGCAAGAGGAATTTTTACATCATGGAGCCAGTATGGATTTTTTTATTCAAGGGAGATCTTTAATAAGAACAGGAACCAGCTATTTGGCGGGATCACCCTTAATATTTTATCTGGCAAAGGATCCGCCTACATGGATCTTTCAAATCTCAGTTTTAATTATTCAGATGGCATCTTGTCTGATGTTGATCTTACCTTTAGGATGGCCCTCAGCGAGGAAGCAGATAAACTCATATCAGGACAGGAAATACCCCTATTTAAGAAATTCGGTTTTGGGACCGATTTTGGGATCACCTATAAAAGACTCAAAAATGAACAACCCGGATCATCCTATTTCTATAAACTGGGCTTTAGTGTAATTAACCTGGGGAAAATAAATTATACAAATTCAACCTCAATAAGTTCCATAAGAATTCAGAGCGACTATATATCAAAGGAATCCTTTTCGAATATAGAATCTCTTACCCAGCTGAGGGATACGCTGGCCAGTGTATTCGACTTGAATATCGAAGAGGACAATACCATTCCTTCAAGACTTCCACTTAATATCATTATTACCGGGGATTTTAATCTCTATAAAAGGTTTTATATTCATGTTGGCTATAGCAGACAGATCACCTATTTCGGAAACGAGAACTATAAGGATTTATCCTTTGATACATATTATGTCGTTCCCAGGTATGAGTCAGAGAAAATTGGGGTTTATCTACCTATAACCTATAATAAATTCCTGGCCATGCAAACAGGAATTGCCTTCCGGTGGAAACCACTCATCATCGGGTCGGGCAATATCTTCAGTTATTTCATCAAGGGTGAAAACAGCACCAACCTGGACATATATTTTGCGACCAGGATCATGATCAATAGAAAAAAGAAATGATCAGAATTACATCAGCCTGGTGAGGGGCCAGCTAAGGGACTTTTTCAAATCCGGTATAAGACTGACAACCTGACAGTATTTTTAGCCTATTCTCCTCTGGAATGATATTTGTCAAAGCATTGATGATTAAAACTGATGGATTAAACTTAGAGCATTACAAATAAACCCACATGTTAACCAAGTTTAACACAAAGACGGATGGATAAATTTTGAATGCTATACTTAGCGAAGCATCATAACAGGGACATGTGGATTCCCCCGCTTAGGCAGGGCAGGCTATCCGACCTTTGAAATTAAAATTTAAAAGTATGAAAGAAAAAGGGAATATTTCAATACACACAGAAAACATTTTTCCGATCATTAAGAAGTTCTTGTATTCAGACCATGAGATCTTTCTGAGGGAATTGGTATCAAATGGGATCGATGCCACGCAGAAGTTACTGGGCCTGGCTTCAATCAATGAATATCAGGGTGAACTGGGAGAGTTAAAAGTAAAGGTGTCCGTCAATAAGAAAAATAAAACCATTACAGTGAGTGATAATGGTATTGGCATGACAGCGGAAGAGATAAAAAAATATATCAACCAGATCGCTTTCTCCGGAGCGGAAGAATTCATTGAGAAGTTCAAAGAGAAAGGAGATGGCAGTCAGATCATTGGATTCTTTGGATTAGGCTTTTATTCCTCTTTTATGGTAGCTGATCAGGTTGAGATCATTACTAGGTCCTACCTGGCAGATGCAGAACCTACACGGTGGATCTGTGATGGAACTACTGAATTTGAAATCTCATCGACTGTAAAAAAGGAGAGAGGAACAGATGTCATTCTTCATATTAATAAAGACAATGAAGAATTCCTGGAAGATCACAGGATCCAGCAGATATTAGACAAGTACTGCAAATTCCTACCGATCCCGGTGGTTTTTGGAGATAAGGAAGAAACAATCAAAGATGATAAAGGAGAGGAAAAGAAGGTCAAGAAGGAAAATATAGTAAATAACACTTCTCCCATTTGGACCAAGCAGCCCAACGAGTTAAAAGATGAAGATTATTTAAATTTCTATAAAGAATTATATCCATTATCAGAAGATCCGTTATTCTGGATACATCTGAATGTTGACTATCCCTTTAACCTGACTGGAATTCTTTATTTTCCTAAAATCAAGAATGATTTTGAGATCAATAAAAATAAAATTCAATTATATTCCAAACAGGTGTTCATTACAGATGAAGTCAAGGATATTGTCCCGGAATTCCTGATGCTTTTACATGGAGTGATTGATTCGCCTGATATACCATTGAATGTCTCCCGAAGTTTTCTTCAATCTGATAGTAATGTTAAAAAGATTAATGCACACATCACAAAGAAGGTAGCTGACAAATTAGGTGAGCTATTTAAAAAAGATCGGGAAGCCTATCAGAAGAAATGGGATGATTTAAGCATTTTCGTAAAATACGGGATGATAACCGAAGAGAAATTTTATGAAAAGGCCAAGGATTTTGTTTTACACAAAAACACTGAAGATAAATATTTCACCATAGAGGAGTATAAGGAGAAAATTAAAACAAACCAGACCGATAAAGATAAAAGGATTGTTCATTTATATACTACTGATCCGACGAAGCAGGATGGTTATGTTCAGTCTGCTAATAGCAGGGGGTATGATGTTCTGGTTATGAATGGCATTCTTGACAGCCATTTTATCAACAACCTCGAGATGAAAATTGAACATACTGCCTGGAAACGTGTTGATTCTGAAACCATCGACAAGCTGGTTGATCTGGATGAGAAAAAGGAAAGTGTTCTAACAGAAGACCAGGAGAAAGCACTTAAAGAGCTGTTTGAAAAAGCTGTCGACGATAAGAATGTCACTTTCAATGTTGAGCCTCTTCCAGTGGATGAACTTCCGGTAGTCATTACTTTATCTGAATTCATGAGAAGAATGAAAGATATGTCCGCTACCGGAGGAGGTGGTATGGGTATGTGGAATATGCCCGATCAATTAAATGCGGTAATAAATGGAAACCATCCTTTGATCAATAAGATCATTGAAGCCAAACGTGAAGACAGAAAGACCAAGTTGGCGAAACAGGCTTATGACCTCGGCTTACTTGCTCAGAACATGCTTAGCGGAAAAGGTTTGACAAATTTTATAAAAAGAAGCGTGGATATCGCTTCCAAATAAAGATATTTGACCTAAAAGTACAATTGATAGAAAGACTGCATTTGATTCTTTGAATCTGTATGCTTCCACTTGATCGGATTAAATTGTTGAATGATCTGCAAAGTTATCTTGATCAATGATTTTACAGGTAGGAGAAAATGAAAAGAATTCGATGCAGCTCTTTTTAAATGATCTTATAATTCCGGTACTCTCCGGGAATAACCCCAAACTTTTTTTCCACCCAGGCTTTAAACTTATATTTTAAGTTCATTTTATTCAGGCTCAAATCATAATCGAACTTCCAGTTCACTTTGTCGATCCTTTCCTGAATTACTTCCGGATGTGTTCCTGAGAACTTTACCAGTGAATCAATAGTCTTATAATCAAATTCTTCAGCTTTTAACATCTCTGAAAATTTATGTTGGCTTTCCTGATAAAGACTGTGAAAATTTCTGCGTTTTTGCATTTGAGTTCTCGGATGCTTTACCCAGCCATAATGATATACCCATGCATCTATCGGTTTTACGATTAGCTTTTTATTATCATCTTTTCTGAATCCCTGGGCATCCCGGTAAGAAAATATGGATTGATTATTTCTGATGATTCGTATTTCTTTTCTATACCAGCGATGTGACGTGGCAATATAATCATAGGAACCATAGAAATGCAGGTAATTAAATAATAAACCATCAACTTTTGTAGTATCCTTCCATCTGTACATTTCCTTCCTGATCGTTTCCAGGTATTTCTCATGGATCACTTCATCGGCCTGAAGGTAAAAGCACCAATCACTATCTTCAGGAACCATATTGAAAGCCTTATCGGTTTCCTGGGCGAGCACCTTACCACCTTTCAGCAATGATTCATCCCATACTGTTTCCATGATTCTTATTTTTGGATCAATATTCTTTACGAGTTCTAAAGTCGTATCATCTGAATTGCCAACAGCTACATAAAAATCATCACAAATGGGCAGGATAGATCGGATCGATTCCGCTATTGGGTAATCATATTTAATTGCATTGCGTATGAATGTGAAGCCACTTACCTTCATATTTTAATTTGCTTGCTGTACGCGAAAAAACGAATTTATGGTTTAATTTCCTCCTTAAGCAAGGCATATATTACTTCATTATGGTAAACTTTATTCTTTATCACAGAATTATGTAGAACAGCTTCTTTGCGAAAACCCACCTTTTCCAATACACGTTGAGAAGCTATATTAAATTCGAATACTGGAGCATATATTCTGATTATATCAAATGTTTTGAATAAATAATCTTTCCTTCAAACCATGATGTTTACAGCCTTACACCAGACCAGAAACCACAGTGCAGGCGTATGTCAATGGTACAGATGCATAAACCTCATACCGATTCCCTTGGAAACAGGCTGGTATCCATTTAATAATTAAATATAAAAACATGAAAAGGATTTTTAATGTCAAATGGGAATCTTTTTAGTCCAGATTTTAATTGCCAGAATTGATTTTCAGATTTAATAATTTCATATTTAAATCCCCATTAATTGAAAAGAGAATGAAGCAACTCAATAATATCGAAACGGAAGGCCTGGTCAAACTGGCAAAATATACGCTTTGGACCATTTTGATCGTGGGCTCGGTGTTACTACTTAAGTTCTTTGGCAACTTGATCAAACCCCTGGTTGTAGCCTTAATTATATGGTACCTTATCAGGATCCTCAGGGGATTATTTGAACGTATCCGGATAGGTCGTTTCAGGCTCCCGCGCTGGTTCCGTACAATTCTTTCCCTACTGATTATAATGTTTGTATTATATTCCATAATTGACATCATAGTAGTAAATCTTACTCAAATTGTTAATAG
>Ga0209536_100008716_pt1 | contig 15182 bp, 13 predicted proteins | sample DeeMarSeWOR28_12_FD_187461 | JGI IMG/M metagenome (GOLD analysis project Ga0209536, IMG submission 187461) | Marine sediment microbial communities from White Oak River estuary, North Carolina - WOR-2-8_12 (SPAdes) (version 2) | ecosystem: Environmental > Aquatic > Marine > Intertidal zone >...
GTTGCTGGTCAACGCCGATAACAGCTATGAGAAGATAAGGCGGCGTTTCGTGGCTCATGGCTACACCCCGGCCTTCCGCCATGAGAAGGGAGAAGATGTTATCCTGGCCATGGAGGGGCTGGTCGAACAACCCAAGACGGGTAACCCGCTGGTGAACATCCTGTTATTTGTGGCAACCGTCTTCACGACCTTGTCGGCCGGTGCCAACCTGACCACGGGCCGTTCACTTTTTGAGACTTTCATGACCGGATCGCCGCTGGCGATCTTGCAGGCCTTGATTGCCGGCCTGCCTTTCACCATCACGCTGCTGGGCATCCTGGGCATACACGAACTGGGTCATTACATCGCTGCTCGTTTACATGGTGTTAGGGCCACCTTGCCCTATTTCATCCCCATGCCCTTTGGCCTGGGAACGCTAGGTGCCTTTATCAGCCTCCGGTCGCCTATGCAAAATCGAAAGGTATTGTTTGATATTGGCCTGGCTGGCCCGTATGCTGGCTTTATGGCGGCCGTTCCGTTGATGCTGTTAGGCTTGTTATTATCGTCCACCAATTACGTGCCGTATTCTTATCCTGGCCAGACCCTTGATTCATTAGGAACTTCAGTGCTCATCGAGTTGTTCGTCAGGATATTTACCGACATCCCCCCCGATCGAACCCTCGTGGCACATCCGGTTTTCTTCGCTGCCTGGCTGGGGTTTTTCCTGACAGGCATCAACCTGCTACCCGTCGGCCAGCTTGACGGCGGACACGCCTCTTATGCCTTGCTTGGCCGTCCCGCCCATGCCGTGGCTCTAATCATCTTCGGTTTGCTTATCTTGGCTGGCGCATTCATTTCTACCAACTGGTTTATCTGGGCTTTTTTCATCATGCTTGGTGGTTTGCGACACCCTCCACCGATGAACGATATCAGCGACGTCGGACCGGTTCGCAAAGCGATCGGTGTGATGACCATCATCCTCTTTTTCCTGATCTTTATCCCCGTGCCGTTTCGCTAGTCTCCCACGATTTAAGGGCTATTACCATCGGCCCATCTATCAGATTACGTTACAATATTCGCCTTCCGGCCGCATTATATGCTTCGATTTGACTCTTCGAAGCTGGCCTTCCGGGATATTCATCGGCAAAGAGGGTCCAAGTTATGGACACAGTATGTAAAAACCTTGCCCAGATCAAAATTTCCACGAAACACGAGAATACTGTATGCTGCCGACTGCGTCATCTGCAGCCACGGCCTGATCGTTAACTGATATTTAACCGGGGTGAATCCTGGGATAGGGCAAGGTATAATCAGGGCGGCTGGTGTGGACGAATCCTTGGTCTAGAAGAGAAGGCCATCTGGTTAATATTGGCCAGCCGCAACTCTAAACTCTGAGATTGAGAGATGGGAGGACGACATGTCAAGCTTCACCCCTGAAGAGTTAGCCAAGGCGGAACAGATACTCGATAGCGTGCGAGACGAATGGTTGGATAGGGAGGGCGTCACTGCTGTCGATCTCGGCTTCAAGTGGAGCAAAGGGCAGATGACCGGCCTTCTTTCGTTGAGAGTACACGTGGCCAAGAAGAAAGACGTGACTGACCTTGACGAGTCGGAGTTGTTTCCCGAAGAGGTAGATGGCTTGCCAGTAGACGTGATAGAAGCCACATACGCACCCCAGGCGCTGGTAGATGTGAAACCGGAAGCGGCCGTCGAAGGAAGAGGTATCCGGTGGGACGACATTCCGCTTGGCGTAAGTATTGGCTGTAAATACAGTACGGCAGGCACGTTAGGGGCCAAGGTAATTGACCTGGAATCTGGAGACGAAATGATCCTGAGCAACTGGCATGTTTTAGCCGGCCGGCAAGACGTCGAGCCAGGATTAGCGATATGGCAGCCTGGTTGGATCGATGGCGGGACGCGAGCTGAAAACACCATTGCCGAACTCACTCGCTGGGTATTGGGCCCCTTTGATGCCGCTGTGGCTCGCTTAAACGGTTCTCGGCCAGTTCAGACGAAAACGATCGAGGGTAGAGCTATCGAGCAATTGACCATCCCGGGTCTTGGGATGCTGGTGTGGAAAAGCAGCCGGAGCTCAGGCTTCACAGAGGGTTTTGTCGACGGCATTAAAATGATGGTCCCGCTTAACTACGGAGGGGCAGGCGTTTATATGCTGGAGAAGGTGTTTCGAATCATCCCCCGTCCAGGTTCCATTCCGGGCGAGATCAGTATGGGCGGCGATTCCGGTGCGGTCTGGGTCGATGAAGAGAGCGGCAAAGCAGTTGGCCTCCACTTTGCCGGCGAGGTGGGAAACACTCCAGAGCATGCCCTGGCTCATGATATCGGTTCGGTGTTGGAAACCCTGAAGGTTCGTCTACCAGGACAGCCTCCCTCAGCTCAAGAACCTCCAGCGAAAGAGCCACCTGCCCAAAAACCACCGGCGAAAAAACCGCCTTCGACCAGTCGGCCACCCTCCGGCCGAACTGTTTCTCGACGTTCATTTTGGGATGATCTGTCGCATTTCCTGCGTCGGCTATTCGGAAAGAAGAAGTAGATATTCATCGGATAAAGCGTTATGCAGATCAGGATCGGGCAAACCTCTTTCATTTTATTGATTTTTCTGGTGGCCTTGTCTGCCTGTGGCCTTTCTGTGGAAGAGACCGAGCCCCAGGCTACCGCCGTCCCCTCAAATACAGCGGATGTTGAGGCAGAGTCATTGGCCACGACAGAACCAACCCCTACCACACCGGCCGCCACAGCCACCATGCCAGCCACGCAAACGCCCGAGCTTCCAACGTTTACGCCATTTCCCGTTTCGCCAACTCCTGCTACAGAAGTCGAGCCCTTGGCCACGGCCGGCATGGCCCTGAACGACCTCTCGATTACACCAGGAGACATCTCCCTATTTCCGGTTCCGGCCGTCTACGCGGGCGATCGGGCCAGCATCCAGATTGCGCCCAATATTCCTAGGGGTATGGCGCCCAATGACGTGGACGTCCGCATCTTGGTTGATGGTGTCGAACTCGTCGCTGGCAGTTTGAACAGGCGGAAATTAAGCGGGGATACGGTTGGTCTCTATGAATGGGTGTGGGACACTATCGATCAGCAAGGTTCCCACACGATAACAGCCGTACTCGATCCCCAGGATCTCATCCAAATAGGCGACGAAAATCCAAATAATAACCAGGCTACGACGACGGTGGTGGTCGAGCCACGTGAGTTGTTGCCGAATGCTGAGGCCAATGCTACTTGGATAACGGCCGACACGGAATGTTGCAAGCTGTACGTGGTAAGTGGAACGGCCGCTCATCGAGACTTAGATCAGCTAATATTAAAGGTCGACACGGCTTTCGCCCAAGCTTCAACGAAGCTAACCGAACCTTTGATCGGACCCTACGATGTTTACCTAATCAACCGTGTAATCGGTCAGGGTGGTTACGCCACAGACGAAATGGTGGTGTCTTATCTGGATCGCGACTATGCCGGCGGTGGGTTTGAGGAAGTCCTCGTTCACGAAGCTGTCCACCTGATCGACCAACAATTCGCACCAGACCGGATCACCTTCCTTTCGGAAGGCGTAGCCGTTTGGGTTACAGGTGGTCACTATAAGCAAGAAGACCTTGGCCAACGTATGGCCGCTTTGGTTGAAATGGGTCGCTATGTTCCCCTTGCCGAAGCGATTGACAACTTTTTTGCCACTCAACACGAAATCAGCTATCTGGAAGCGGCTAGCTTCGTGGAATACTTAGTAGAGACTTATGGCTGGTCGGCAGTACACGCTTTTTATAGTAATGCATCGGCCGACGATGCTGGCACCCTATCCCGGGCGATTGATAAAAATTTGAGGATCTATTTCAGTAGCAGTCTGGAGGAAGTAGAAGCTGATTGGTTGGAATACCTGAGTAATTTTCCTCGCGACCGTCCAACTTTGGCCAATTTGCAATCAACCATCCAGCTTTACGACGTCATGCGACGCTACCAGACTATGTATGATCCGACTGCCTACTATCTCTACGCCTGGTTGCCATCCCCTGAGCTTGCCGTGCAGTTAGATGCCACGGCCGATTTCAGTCGCCATCCGGATGAAATAACCAACGTGGCTTTGGAAACGATGTTAAAGGCGGCCAATGATGCCTTATCGGAAGAAGATTATGATCAGGTTAATGCCTTGGTCATAAGCATCGACCGGGTAATTAAAAATAATGGCAAATTCCTTGATCCATTGGCCAAATCCTACCATGACATCATACAAACCGCGTCAGAGTCAGGTTATGAGATCCAACAACTCAGGGTGACCGGTAATCGGGCTGAGGCACAGGCGATCGGTCTGGGTGAAAAGGCGTTAAGCCAACTAAGGTTTATTCTGAATGTTGGTGGCCGGTGGATACTGGTCGAATAAGTATTACCCTGGAGTAGAGAGAAACTACTGAAGTAGACCACAATTATTGGACAGGCTTTGCCTGGCATGGTGAAATCCAAAACAAGCCAACTTTTAAGACCCGGGCATGTTGATTTTGCCATTTTATGCTACAATGCTCCCACGTTGTAGCAGAGGTGACAGTCACAATTATTGTGACTGTCACCTGGTAATAAGGGGTATTGTATGATTGAAGTCGTGATCGATAGCATCCGTATCAGTCTAATTTCCCAGCATCGTATCGTCATGTTACGTGATATAGACGGAGAGCGACGCTTGCCTATTTGGATCGGTCCTTGCGAGGCCGAGGCGATCACCATCGAGTTGCAAGATGTCGAAATTGCCCGGCCGGTGACCCATGACTTGTTGAAAAACGTGATTGAAGAAATGGGTGGAACTGTATCGCACATTCTGATTAACGAGCTGCGTGATCAGGTCTTTTACGCCGGCCTATTTGTCGACGTAGGCGGTGAGATGAAGGAAATCGATTGTCGGCCATCCGATGCTATCGCCGTCGCCGTGCGAGCCAAAGTACCAGTCTTCGTTGACGAATCCGTTATGGAAGAAGCCGGGATTTTGCCAGAGCCGGACGTCGATGAGGAAGATATCGCCGGGGAAGATTCTGAAAAACTGGATGCCTTCAAGGATTTCGTAGATACCCTGGATTTTGACGACTTCGAAGGTGACGAATGAGGTGGTAAACATTAACGTTTTTGCCTGGTTACGTCTTGGATTGAGGTGAGGATCTACTGTAGTTTCAAAATAGAGAAATCTAGTCCAAAAAGTATGGAGCAAAACGTGAAACGCGCCACGTGTGAATACACTGGACGTTTCACGTTTTATATTTACTCATCATGAGTTCGATTGATCGCGTCCCTCCGAATAACGTTGAAGCTGAGGAAGCCCTTCTGGGCTCGTTACTCATCGATACTGACGCCATATTCGAGGTGGCTTCATTTTTGCGACCCAATGCATTCTACCGGGAGCAAAATAAATGGATCTTTGAGGCCATCCTCGATCTAAATGAACGGCGCGAACCTGTTGATCTGATCACCCTGACAGATGAACTCCGCCGGCGTAATCAGTTAGAGGAATTAGGGGGTGAGGCATACATCATCGGGCTCATTAACATGGTGCCTACCTCTATCAATGCCCGGAGCTACGGCCGGATCGTGGAGGCTGCCGCCATCCGGCGCCGGATGATCACAGCCGCTTCGACGATTGCCAACCTGGCTTACGACGAAGACGAAAGCGTTAACGTCGTGATAGATAGGGCCGAGCAGGCTCTGTTCGGTATCAGCGAGGAAAGAACGAAAAGAGATCTTGTACCGGTCAAAGAGATTGCAAGCAGCTATCTAGATCGGATCGAAGAGCTTCATGCCCGGGGTGATGATGTCATCGGCGTGCCTACCAGTTTCAGCGATTTGGATAAGTTATTGGGTGGGTTGAACAAATCTGATTTGATCATCATCGCTTCCAGACCAGGGATGGGTAAGACGGCATTGCAGTTGGCAATTTCCCAGGCGGCCGCTCGTCGATTCGCTAAACGGGTGGCCATTTTTAGCCTGGAGATGTCCGGCGAGCAGTTGGTCCAGCGCATGATCGCCGCCGAAACCCGCATTGATTCACAGAGGCTCCGGCGTGGTGATTTAAAGGAACATGAATGGCCGATTTTCTACGAAGCAGTCGGCCGCATCTCTGAATGCCAGTTGTTCATCGACGATACACCATCCATCACGCCGATGCAATTGCGGACTAAGGCACGCCGATTGCACGCCGAACACGGGCTTGATCTGATCATGATCGATTATTTACAACTCATGTATGCCGAGCGGGCTCAGAATAACCGGGTGCAGGAGATCAGTGAGATCTCCCGTTCCTTGAAAGGGCTGGCTCGCGAATTAGACTTGCCCGTTGTTGCTGCTTCCCAATTGAGTCGCGCCGTGGAACAGCGCCAGGATAAACGGCCCCAACTATCTGATCTTCGAGACAGTGGTAGCATCGAGCAGGATGCCGACGTCGTGATCTTTATATATCGTGACGAATATTATCATCCAGACACCAGCGACAGGCCTAATATCGCCGAAATCAGCGTGGCCAAACACAGAAATGGGCCGACGGCGACGGTGGACCTTTATTGGCACGGGCAGTTGGCCACCTTCCGAAACCTGCAGCGCCAAGAGATAACACTCTGAAAATGTTATGAAGGGCTTTCCTGGATTTCCAGAAGGCAAGCAGCGCCTGACATCGATCCCCAATCTCTTTTTCAGTGATCTATTGCCGGATATTGACAACCTGGCGGAGATGAAGGTTACGCTATACTCATTTTGGGCGTTATCGCAAAAGGAAGGAGCTGTACGCTATATACGTCTAGTGGATTTCATGAATGATTCGCAATTCATGAAAGGAATGGGGCCAACATCAACTTTGGCGGCTGAGGCCGTGACTGATGGCATTGAGCGAGCTGTCGCCCGAGGGACGTTCCTACATGTCACCGTGCAAAGTGCCGATGGCGTCACCGACTTGTATTTCATGAATACGAAAAAAGGGAGGGCTGCCGTGGAAGGGATCATCCGCGGCGAATGGAGACCCAACCCAGACGATGATGAGCCGATCACTTTGCTGGTTGAACGGCCAAATATCTTTGTGCTCTACGAGCAAAATATCGGTACATTGACGCCCATTATTGCCGACCAGCTACGAGACGCCGAAAATACCTACCCGCTGGATTGGATAGAAGAAGCAATCGAGTTAGCCGTAAAAAATAACGTTCGCAAGTGGCGCTATGTTCAATCAATCTTGGAACGATGGCGTCAGGAAGGCAAGCGAGATGGAATCAGCCGCCGAGATACTCAAACGGAATTACGAAAACAAATCCCCGACGAGTACCAAGATATCGTCAAACAGTGAACCTGAACTGTCGAATGAAGGCCCACCTCCACCACTAGTAGCAGATAGTGGTGGGGGTAAACCTGATTGCCCAAAGTGCGGTGGGTTGGGATTTGTGGTGTTAGATGTGGGGCCTGAACATCCTCAATTCGGCCGGGCTATCGAGTGCTCTTGCCGTATTGATGACCAACAAATGGCCGACTACGAGAGGCTGCTGCGTATCAGCGAACTCGGTTCGTTGGTTGATTGTACCTTCGACAACTTTTTTACCGATGGCATAGGTTTGCCACCAGCCAAACGGCTAAGACTAAAATTTGTGTTTGAAAATGTATTGAATTACGCGAAAAACCCCTTCGGCTGGCTGGTATTAAAAGGCGGCTACGGCCGGGGAAAGACTCATTTGGCGGCCGCCATCGCCAATTATCGCATTAACCATGGCCAACCTGTGCTCTTCGTCAACACACCCGATTTATTAGACCATTTGCGAGCGGCATATAGCCCAACGGCTGATGTGGGATTTGACGATCGATTCAACCAGGTGCGGAATGCTCCGATGCTCATCTTGGACGATCTGGGTACACAGAGCAACACCGATTGGGCTCAAGAAAAGCTCTATCAGATCTTCAACTACCGTTACAACGCCCGTTTGCCGACAGTGGTGACGACGAATCAGGAACTCGAAGCCATCGAAGGGCGTATTCGTTCCCGCCTAGTAGATCATCGCCTGGTACAGATCCTCACCATCATTGCCCCTGATTTCAGGCGGGCGGGTTTTGACGAAACTCAGCCAGATTTATCCACACTCGATCTGCATAATGACCAGACGTTTTCAACTTTCAACCTACGCGAACGGGAGTTGCCCCAGCACGAGGCCAACAATTTACAACGGGCTTTTGAGGCGGCCAAGGCTTTTGCCGAAAATCCGGTCGACTGGCTGGTGTTCAACAGCATCGCCCACGGCAATGGTAAGACTCACCTGGCGGCTGCCATAGCCAATCAATTGGCCCGTAAAGGGGAGGTCGTGCTATTTATCTCCGTGCCCGACCTGCTCGATCACCTGCGGGCTACCTATAGCCCATCCAGCGTCATAAAGTACGATCGCCGCTTTAATGAGGTCAAGACCTCTCCCGTGTTAGTGCTCGACGATCTGGGCACCGAGAGCGCAACACCCTGGGCCAGGGAGAAGCTTTACCAACTGCTGAATCACCGCTATATAGCCCGCCTGCCGACGGTGATCACAACGGCAACGCCAATCAAAGATCTCGACCCACAACTCGAGTCTCGCATGATGGATGAAAGCCGGAGCACCTTCTTTGTTATTAAAGCACCAAGTTATCGGGGGAAGATCAGGACTAAACGCAGCACGCACCGTTAAATAAAATAACATATATTTATGTAAAGTTAACTTGGTAAGTGCAGGAGAGAATTAGCGTTCGGCCGGCCTTATTCTTGCGTCGGAATGACCAAAACCGTTCCTGGGCTTATCTGTTGGATGCTAACCAGATGGTTAGCGGCGGCAATCGCTTCCACCGTTACGCCATAAGTTTCGGCGATCTGATTTAAAGTCTCCCCCTCCTGAACCGTGTGCAGTAGTTCGGGTGTATCTGCTGTTACAGGCTCTCCTCCCATCCCTGATTCGGGGGCGATATCGGCATCTCCGGCGGCCGGAACGCTCTCCGAAAATGAGGTTGCGTTCAAACCTAGAACCGAAGGTATGACATTTTCGAACAAAGAAGGCGTTATCAGAGCAAGGACCAGCACAACTATCAATAATACGGCCAAAAAAGCCACAAACTTCAGATACTCCGGCCGATCATCCTGAGTTTCAACTTGACCAGCATCTTGAGCAGGATCGTCGCTCATTTGCGTTCCTCCTCTGAGCCTCGGCAGCAACGGAACTAGTGCTCAAAGTTTAGCACACAGCCCCGCCACAACCAAGCCTTATCGCATGACCTTCCCTCCATCCACGGTAACGGTGCTGCCGGTCATATAGCTGCTAGCCTCGGAACAGAGGAAAAGGACCACCTGGGCCACTTCTTTGGGCTCGCCAAGCCGTTCCAAAGGGATCTCTCGCTGCCATTTGGCCATCACTTCCGGATTCTGACGCGCTTTTTCGGTCATTGGCGTGGCGAAAACGCCGGGAATCACGGTGTTTACCCGAATGCCATATTCGGCGAATTCCCGGGCACATTCACGGGCAAAGCCGACGATACCGGCCTTGCTGGCACAATAGGCAGCCCCATGGGTTAAAGGGATCTCCACCCCAGCGATGGAGCTGATATTGACGATGATCCCGCCGGTTTCTCGATTTTCGTCAGCCATTACCCTACCACATAGTTGGCTCATAAAGAAGGTGCCCTTTAAATTGACGTCGATGCAGCGATCCCACTCCCATTCGTCCATCTTCAAAATGGGCGAGACCGGCTCGATGCCGGCATTATTCACCAGGATATCAAGCTGGCCCCACTTGGCGCGGGTTGTTTCCACCAATTGAACGCATTGAAACCTACTGGCGACGTCAGCCGCTACCGCTATCGCCCGGTAGCCCTCCCTGGTTATCTCTTTTGCTACCCGTTCAGCCCGATCGGGATTTAAGTCATTGACGGTCACGCGCGCACCAGCCGCTGCCAGGACCTTGGCGATAGCCTCACCCAAACCCTGCCCAGCTCCGGTTACAATAGCGACCTTTTCGTATAGACGAAGATCCATAAATTTCTCCGCGTTTGATAGTTAAGCGTGATGAATTAAACGTGATACGTGACTGAGTGATTCGTTAAGTGTCAACGATCACGTTAACTCGTCACTGTAACGCTGCTTCGATGAAATTGGCGAAGACGCTGAATGGTTGGGAACCGATAAGAAGCTGACCATTGATGTCGAACGTCGGCCGGTTGAAGACACCCAATCCTCTGCGGATACTATCAAGTTCTGTCACCGTCGCGTGACCTGTGCCATTGTCAAAGCATTCCTCGAATGCAGCCTGGTCGACGCCGGCCGCTACGGCGGCCGCCACAAAATAATCCCGGTTTGCTTGCCATAATTCTTCTTGATTGGCGAAGAATCGGTCGTGGACAACCCAGAAAGCGTCGGTGCTCTGCCGGCCGACACAATCGGCGGCGGCGTGGGCGTTCAGACTGGCGTTTCCATGATCTAACATGGGCCAGAAGACGATCCGCACCAGGCCCCGATCGACGTAATTGGCAATGATTTCCGGTTCGGCGCCTAACACGTAGGCGCGACAGTTCGGTCAGAGGAAGTCGGAATAATCGATCAGGGTCACTGGCGCTGCGGCCGAGCCTCGAAAATAGGTATTCTCGTATGGCCCGTTAAAAATGGTCTCTTCCTCAGCCGTCGGAGCGAGCGTCGCCGTAGGATCAACGGCCGTCTCTTCTGTAGGTTCTATGACCGGCGTATCTGTGGGGTCGCTAAGTGTTTCAGTGGAGCTTTCAGTTGGAATTACCTCGGTTGGAGCAGCACCTGGCTGCTGGACTTCACTCTCTAGCGCTTTGGCCTCTTCCGTTGCTGGTTCTAGAGTCGGTGGGACGGTCGTTGTTAGTTCCGATGTCGGGCTACAAGCGGCAACAATCAAGGCTAATAAGAAAAGGAGGGGAAAAGATCGTTTCATGTATATGATCTCCGTCAATGTTTTGATCAGTGACTTTTACTGGACTTTAAAATAGCCTTTTGGCCTACATGAATGGCGATTGTGCCGAACATGTATAAATTGTAACGGACATTTTCCAATCCGGCCTGGCGCATGATGGCCATCAGGCTATCCGGCTCCTGAAACTGTTGGGTGCTATCGGGCAGATAACGGTAAGCATCGGCTTCACCGGCAACCATTTTGCCCAATGTGGGGATGATGTGGTGCAGGTGAAAACGTATCAAAGGCCGCAAGACATTCTTCTTGGGCGGGCTGGATTCCAAGACGACGATACGGCCGCCTGGCCGGGTGACCCGGGCCTGCTCGCGAAAGGCGCCAGGCACGTCGACCACGTTACGCATCAAAAAACCAGAGGTTACGGCGTCGAAAACCCCGTCGGGAAAGGGCAAGGCCAGTGTGTCGGCCGCCACCCAACGGATGGCGCGACGTTCGGGATTTTGCTGGCCTACCCCCATCATCTCCAACACGAAATCGCCGCCTACAGCCAGGATGTCGGGATGTTGGCGCAACCCTTCCTGGGCGATATCCCCGGTACCGGTGGCGATATCCAGCAATTTACCACCGGTTGGCAATTGGGCTTCCTGGATAACTATGCGGCGCCAGCGCACATCCTGTCCACCAGTCATCAGCCGGTTCATCAGGTCGTAACGACCGGCGATGCGAGCAAACATACCCTGGACATATCTGGCTCGTTCCTGGCCAGTCAAATGAGCCATTTATCTGATTGTCCTTAGCTTTTTTCTTGATTTTCGGGGATCGCTTCTTCAGCCTTCCAGGGCAATACTTCCCGGGCCTTGCTTGTTCCGGTTGGCGGGCCGATGATGCCGTCCTCTTCCATCACGTCCATCATCCGGGCAGCCCGGGTATAGCCGATGCGGAATCGTCGTTGGAGAAGCGATGTCGAAGCCTTGCCCAGTTGGCGGACCATGTCAATAGCCTCTGGAAGTAATTCGTCGGAGTATTTGGCCGCTTTTTCTTCTTCCTCGCGCATGTCCTCCCAAAGTGGCTGTTGGGCGGGTTCGGGGGGTTGTGGAGGTGCGGCCGCCGCAGATGGCGGCTCCTCTTCCTCCGTGGTTGGCAACTGTGGGGCAGGTTCGGCTATGGTTGTCCTGGCAGAGCGTCGAGCTCCCTGCCAATAATCGATGATAGTCCCCAGTTCTTTTTCGCTGACGAAACATCCTTGCATGCGCAGAGGTGCAGCCGCGTCGGGGCTCTGGAAGAGCATATCACCTTGCCCCAGCAGCCGTTCAGCTCCAGTTGTGTCCAGGATCACCCGGCTATCGGTGCTGGAAGCCACGGCAAAGGCGATTCTGGCCGGGAAATTGGCTTTAATCAGGCCCGTAACGACGTCCACCGATGGCCGCTGGGTGGCGATAACCATATGAATGCCGGTCGCCCGAGCCATCTGAGCCAGGCGGGTGATGCCTCGTTCTGTCTCTTCTGGCGACAGCATCATCAGGTCAGCCAACTCGTCGATGACGATGACGATATAAGGCATGCCTTCTCCACCATTTTCAGCCACCTTCTTATTGAATTCGCCAATATTGCGGACTCCCAGGTCAGCCAGGCGTTTGTAACGATTGTCCATCTCCCGCATAGCCCATTGTAGAGTGCCTACAACCCGTTCCAGGTCCACCACCACCGGGGCTACCAGATGGGGAATACCGTTATAACCCGTCAGCTCAACCCTTTTAGGATCGACCATCACTAATCTCATATTCTCGGGTGTATTTTGCAGTAGCAGGCAAGCGACGATGCTATTAACGCATACCGATTTACCTGAACCGGTTGTCCCGGCAATAAGCAAGTGGGGCATCTGGGTCAAATCGGTCGCGATGGGTTGGCCGGCCACGTTTTGACCAAGGCCGATGCGTAATGGCGATCCAATGTGTTGGAACTCGGCCGATTCCATCACATCCCGTAGCGAGACGAGAACTGAATCGGAATTGGGCACCTCGATGCCTACATATCCTTTGCCTGGTACCGGTGCCTGAATACGGATTGATCTGGCTGCCAAGGCCAAAGCCAGATCGTCGGCCAGGCTGGCGATCTTGCCCACCTTGACCTTGGTTCGTTTGCCATTACGCAGGACGATGAAGTTGGGTTCGACGCCGTATTGGGTGATGGTTGGTCCCTGATTGATCTCCACAACTGTGGCCGGTGCCCCAAAGCTCTCTAGCGTATGTTCGATAATCTCCACCTGTTCGCGAATATAGGCGTCCCCGATATCTTGCTCGCTCCCAGGGTCGAGCATTTCCTCCAATTTAGGTAGGGTCCAAATCTGGGAATCAACCTGATTGAGAAATACAGGCGATGGAGCTACAATCTGTTCCTGTTCGCCATTGGCGGCTGGCTGGGGCTGTTGGGCAGGTTGGGCCTTTCGTTTCCGTCGCGAGGGCGATCCGGCTCTTGTTTTTTCTTGTGTGGCCGGTACAGATGCTTCATCATTCTTGCCGGATTCCACCCCTGTGAAGGCAGGCGATTGGCCTGTAGTCATGGCCGATGATCCCCGGTTGATGAGAATATCGCGCTCTTCGTCGTCTTCTGCCTTTCGTTTGAACAAACCACCTAAAAACAAGCCCATGTCCTGGCGGCTAACCCCCGAGGTTAAGATGGCCGCTACGATGCCTACGACCAGGAGTAGGAAGACAGCCCCCAGGCGGCCGATCACCAGGGTCAGAGAGCGAACTATCAAGCCACCTACATAACCGCCCCCTTGCCCTTCTTGGGCCGTCGCCATGACATCAGTCAGGCCATTATTCCAGGTGACCACAGCCAGCGAGGCAAAAGCTTCAAAGGCCAGAAATAAGAATAGTATGCCTAACAAGCGTAAATAGGGTAAGGTGGGCGGTTGTTCCATCCCCCAAAGGACTAAATAGAAGCCGCCGATACCCAGGGCAATGGGGATAATGACCCCGCCCCAACCGAAAAGATGCCACATGCCCTGGGATAGAAAGGAGGTGAGCTGCCCTTGGTTTGGCGACAATAAGCTCAGGACCAGCATGAAGGTCAGGATGATGAGAGCGATGCCGATGATAATGGCCTTCTGCTGCAGTTCGAGGCTCAAGTTCAATTGCGGCCACTTCAACTTTGAAGACCGGCGTCGCGTTGTCGACCTCCGGCTCTTACTCCGTGACGTTGTTTTTCTTTTGCTGGTACTTCTCTTGCGTGTCATAGGACAAATGTTTCTGGCCAGGCGATTATAACATGGAAGCCATCAGGGTGCAGCTACCCGTTGATACCCACCAAAGATTTTTTCTTGCCTACCGATAATCATACCAAGAATTTTTAAAAGGTTTGCGCGGTTGGTGGTAATGGCTTAGGATTCTTTTAGATTGGTGAGATCGTAGATTATCGTGAAACAATTCGTCCGAGAAAAGATCCCCTTCTTCTGTTTTGAGGGAATTTCTAATGGCAGTCGAGTTCAGCATGCTGTTTTCAGCCGGCAGGGTGGGACAAGTCAAGCGCCATACGACACACTTAACTTAAGTCTCTCTGTCCCTGATGACAAGGAAAACGTGTTTGCTAACCGAACCTTAGCCTATGCTACCCACGGCCGTTCGAACGAGACGCTCGTCCACGCTCATCTAGTCCATGGTGCCGAAGTCGCCGTCGTTTCCCGATGGAATTATGGACAATATGTAGGTCCAGTCGACGGGCTCGTTACAAACGAACCAGGTTGCGGCTTGACCATGAATTATGCCGATTGCGCCCCGATAATGCTCTATGATCCGGTTAATCAAGCCATTGGTCTCGGGCATGCTGGCTGGCAAGGGGTTGTCAAGGATCTACCCGGGGCGATGGTGCGGGCAATGCAGCGTGAATACGGAACCGTTCCAGCCAAATTATTGGCCGGCGTGGGACCTTGTATTGGCCCATGTTGTTATGAAGTTGGCGAACCGGTGATCTCGGCTGTTATCGGTTCCTTCGAGGAGCCTGAATCTTTGTTGTTGTCACCAAGAGGGCTAGACCAATCTTCAGACCGGCGTTACTTTGACTTGCTAGAGGCTAGCCGGCGTCGGTTGGCGGCCGGGGGTGTCTGGCACATTGAGACGTCTGATCTTTGTACGTCCTGTCGGACCGATTTGTTTTTTTCGCATCGGGCGGAACGAGGCCGCACCGGTCGTTTTGGAGCCCTGATAACCCTGTAAGGCACAATCATACATTGGCGCGTGTGTTGCTATAGTCCAGACATTTCTGGAACAGTGCCTCCACGGCCGCCCGGTCTTGGGTAAA